>Ga0265797_10005399_pt1 | contig 18661 bp, 25 predicted proteins | sample P2T30metagenome_FD_192433 | JGI IMG/M metagenome (GOLD analysis project Ga0265797, IMG submission 192433) | Plant litter microbial communities from East Loma Ridge, Irvine, California - P2 T30 | ecosystem: Environmental > Terrestrial > Plant litter > Unclassified | place: USA: California... | reverse complement strand
CCTCCGACACTCCACCTGCGAAGCGATTTAAACTAACGGTCGGGCTCGTATGAGGGTAGTAGTGTGAGGGGGCCGGTGCGAGGGGGCTAGTATGAGAGGGCTGGTACAAGGGGGTCCTCCCTACTAACGATACTCTACCTACGAATCGATTTATATGAATTGATTTAAACTAATAGTTGCGGTCGTACGAAGGGGTTAGTACGAGGAGGTTGATCGGCTACTAGTAGTAGGTAGGGGGCGGGTAGTAATTAGGTTATAGGTAGGAGAGAGGTAAGCGAGGCCTCTACGTAGCAGTGTCAAGTTGCTTATTAGTAGTGCTTTCTTTTAGTATATAGAGTTTTTAGATTAGTACTACCGAGTATACTACTACAGACTATTGTTCTTATAGGTCCTATGTAGTTCTTTCGTTCTTAACGTAGTAAATCTGTTTAGGGTCTTACTTAAAAGTAAATACCTTGTTCCTATTAAACTAAACTAGGGGCTCTGTTATTCGTTAAGTAACAGCTTTAAAGTAGGTATGTCGGAGGGTAGGCGGTAATGAGGTTGTAGGTAGGGAGGGCGGGTAGTTATAAGATTGTAGGTAGGAGAGGCGGGTGGTTACGAGGTAGGTATATCGGGGGATAGATACATATAGTAATAAGGACCGGTGACTCTACACCTACGCCGTAGTACAATCGATGTCCGTCCGATTCTATAGGCTCATCCTATTAGCATAGTTAGTAGCTCTCATTACTAGCAAGATTAGACAACTAGCAAGATTATGAAAAACTAGTAAGATCAGAAAAGGGGAACGTCACATCCCCCCCTCTAATTTGTATGAAAATATGTACTGCTGTTAGGAAAAACGCCAATAACAAAGAGTTCGACAAACGTGCCACCCACTCCTCCCACCTCCTCCCCTCCCCCGCGAAGTGGTTAAAATTTCGCGAAGCGATTTAAACCAACGGTCGCGGTCGTATGAGGGGGTGGTATGAGGGGGTCAGTTCAAGGGGGTCGATGTGAGAGGTCAGTGTGAGGGGTTGAGACGAGGGGGGCGGTACGAGGGGGTCAGTATGAGGGGGTCAGTTCGAGCAACTCCGAACCGGCGTCAATGAACATGGGCCCGGCTACGCGGATTCCGTGAGAGCCAAACTGGACGCAGCCTTTAAAGAGCTGTACCATCTCTCTGTATTCGTTCGTGGCGACCCAGCTGATTGGCAATCGTCTCTGCTCGAGGGTGAGTTCGAGGCGTTGCAGGCTTCAGTCGTGGCCAAGTTCGAAGAGACTAAGGTCGAGGGAAATCAGGCTTGGAGGAATTTGTGTGCCGCTCACGCAACGGTGAGTTTTTGTCGCTCAGATGATGGCCTGATTCCACTCATCGGGGACTGACTTTGTCTGCATAGAGCATGGAGCTCAGAGACGGTTCGCTCCGAAGTATCAGTGGAGCCGCCCAGAGCAAAATGAGTATCTTCAAGATTGAACACGGCAGTGTCGAAAGTTCGATCAATGCCGCCAATGAACGAATCGTTGCGCTGCAGTGCGCCAGGAACGACGTAGAGGGAGCTAGAACAGCTCTTGAGAACAGTAGATGGCACAACGATGCCTCGAAATTGGCAGCCAACGTTGGTGCAAGTCAACTATTGTTCCGATGGGATGAATGAATGTTTGCTGACAGGTTCGAGTAGTTCGGCATCTTGACCCTCGGAGTATGGAACATCGTCGGCGCCGTGGATTCTTACCACTCGTGCACGCAAGCTTTTGGATTGGAAGACCAGAGTCGAGCAATCGAACACCAGCTCGCAGAGAATCAATCTGCTTTGGACGAGACCGAAGACAATTTGTTTGAGATCAAGTCGCGCAGAACAAGTCTTGACCGCCAGCGTCGAACGTGCCACCCACCCTCCCCACCTCCTCCCCTCCACCTCCCCCGCCCACCATCCCCAGATCCAAGATCTGCAAAGATGGGCTGAACGCTCAACTGCTGGTGTCAAACTCGTCGCCGAAACGTCGCAACGCGAGATGCTCGACAAGATGCAGAGTAGAGTGGTGGACTTGCAGTCGGTGACCAAACAGCTGCCTCCTTCTGCTGCGATGAAGCAGGCCATTGACGCTGGGATGGAGGAGAGTCGCAATGTCGCTGCAGAGTCTATTGTGGCGGCGTCCGCGGAGAGCTCGTTGGATCGGTTCATACCAAAGCGTAAATAGTCGGTGCCTGGTCGTCGCTGCTGTAGACTTGTACTTTTAGTACCTTTTCTTCCAATCGATATCGTGGAATGCTCGACCTTTCACATGCAACCAACTGCGTCATGATCCTGCGCCTCCACCAAATATTTCGTTTCCGTAGTCCGGTGATCTGGCACATCTTCCTAATCGTCTGCCTGTATCATATTCTTTTGAGTTCAATGGGTATCGTTTCTTTCGTCTATGTTTCTTTTTGTACAGCACCACCGGCCGGCGCCCTAGTTCCTCGCCGTCCCCTCCACAACGAGCCTAGTCCTGAGTGCCATACTGCCTGTAGTAAGCCTCCATCATCTCGACCTCCTCCTTCTTCCCCATACCCTTAATAGCCTCAATCAAATCCATAAGGCTAAGAACCGACATGACCGGCACGCCAGTCTCCCTCCTAACCTCGCCAATCGCACTGCCCCTCTCAGAACCATCGTCGCCCTTGCCCTCCTTCTCGCTCTGGCTAGGCATCTTCTCCTGCCTGTTGACAGCGACAATGATGCCAACCAGCGTGCCGCCCTGCGCCTTGATCATCTCAATGCTCTCCCTAATCGCCGTGCCGGCCGTCATCACGTCGTCGATGATCACGACCCTCTTGCCCTTCAAGCTCTCGCCGACCATCAGCCCGCCCTCGCCATGATCCTTGACCTCCTTGCGGTTAAAAGCATACCCGACGTCGCCCCAGCGCTCCTCGTCCAGCGACCCGAGCTTCTCGACCGTCGTCGCGCAGAGGGGAATGCCCTTGTAAGCGGGCCCGAAGAGCACGTCGAAGCCCCAGTCCTTGTTCTCGTCGGCGTGGGAGTTGAGGGCTTGCGCGTAGGCGGAGGAGATGGCGCGGATGAGTTTGGCGTTGGAGAACAGGCCGCAGTTGAAGAAGTAGGGCGAGATGCGGTTGGATTTGAGCTTGAAGGTGCCGAAGGAGAGGACGTTGGAGGAGAGGCAGAGGGAGATGAGGTCGGATTTCCAGGCGGGGAGCTCGGTGGTGGAGGCCATGGTTTATGGGGTTTTGAGGAGGTTGTTGCTGATTGATGCGATGCCTTTGTTTCCCGGAAGAGTCGTGCAGTTGCTGTTGCGATGAATTTTGGTGGAACGTGAGATGTGAGGGAAAAGTTTGGCGGGGTTTGCGAAAGTATAAATGTGAGGGTGGGGGTTTGGATGGCGGACACTTCACTTCACAACACCTACAACATTTACTTGGGCGTGCATCCAGACGTGGTCAGTTTCGCCTTGGGACTTCCTTGAACGTATCATGATATTGTACGGCGAGTTGAGGCTCGAATATCAACATATCAGTCCCGGCTAAAAAAATACTTCGACACGAGCACTATCCGAGCGATCGATCCTACCACTCTCCGGCCATGCTGATCCATTTTCGATGATAAGAGTGGACGTTCTTTGGAACTCAGTACTTCGATCAACTACTTCCATCCCGAACATGTCTAAATTGGCGCCTTCGATCATGTTCTCCATATCCGAAGAATATCGCCGTGTGGCTAAGGCATAGCTCGAGCGCATGCTGCTCGGTACAGTAGTAGTGCGCGATGATGAGGACTGAGGACTCATGCATTCAGGCCATCTCTGGAGCATGGGAAGAGTAGGTGAACGCCGTGCTCTGCTGGTCGGTTCGGTCTAAGTACGACCCAGCGCGTGCGAAATACATGCAAATCATTCTCTGCGCGTGAAGCCGGTATATTCATTACTCGGCCTGTCAGCTAGCAGTACTGCACATCATTGTTTCAGCAACGAGCGTAACATGATCGCTGACGCTTCTCATACTCCTTCGAGATCTGCACGCTTTCCTCGGCCATACCTTTTCCATGTCAGCATCGATCGTGGCATCGTAATACCACCAAGAGACATGCTAGCGGGGAATATTTCTTCTCTCGCACGCAGTGCACTCAAGCCATCCTCCAACATTCTTCCATCCTCCTCAGCATGCTGCTCCCCTCACCTAGGCGTCAGCGCCACCTTCGCCCCCTCCAAATTAACACAAGTCAAAATAAGCTTCTCGCGCCACACATCCGACGGATCCCTCGTCTCAACCCCAGCAAAAGCCTGACAAAGCCTCACAGTAGTATAACCCGCCTCCGTAAGCGCAAACTGCTGCCCCAAACAAATCCTCGCCCCGCCGTTAAAGGGCAAATACTCCCACCCAGGCCGCAGACCTTTAACGCCGCGCGCAGGATCGTCAAGCCAGCGTTCCGGCCTGAAAAGCTCGGCGTCAGAGCCGTAGTACTCGGGTCGTCGGTGCATGGCGAAGACGCTCCAGCCGACGACTTGGCCTTTGGCGACGAAGAGGGGGGATTTGCCGTCGGCGCCGCCGCCTAGGGGGAGGACGGTGTCTTCTTGGGCTTCGCGCGAGTTCTGCGGGACGACGGGGTAGAGGCGCAGGGTTTCGTTCAGGAGGGCGCGGAGGTACTTGAGCTCTTTCAGTTGTTCGAAAGTCGGGTGGGAGCCTTCTAGGCTGGCGACTTCGGTTTGCAGTTTGTTCCAGGCGGTGGGGTTTTTGGACAGCAGCCACCAGACGTTTGTTAGCAGGGAGGCGGTCGTGTCTCTGCCTGCGAGGAGGATGTTGAGCAGTTCGCTGCGGATGCGCGTGCGGTCGTTGGTCTGACGCACGAGTTCGTCGATGAAGATGTAGCGGTCGGGTTTCTCTTCGCTTTGCCCGGGCTTCTGCTGGTCGCGGTTTGCAATGCCCTTGTCTACGTAGTAATCGACGAAATCGTGCACGAACTTCTGGTCCTTCTCCATGTTTCCCACATCAAAGAGGAAAGGAAGCCTTTTCACCAAAGGTCCAAAGCGTGCACGCATGGCAATATTGCCCTGCCCGCGATCGAACGCGGCGCCGAAGCTCTCCTCGCTGTCCTGACTCAAGGAGTTGGTGCTCTCGCCAAAGAGGAATTCGGTGGCGGAGTCTAGGGTTAAGCGGAAGAAGAAATCGGCGAGGTTGACGGTGCTGCCGTCTTTGGGAAGTTTTTGGATCAAGTGCGAGACGTGGCGTTCGAAGGTCGCCACATCGCCGATTTGGCTGCGGACGAAGTTGGGACGCAGCATTTCGCGGGAGTGGGCCCAGTCGGAGCCGTCGTTCGTGAAGATGCCTGGGAGGAAGGGTGGTTAGCCTTTACTTCTTCAATGCGTGTGCTTTGATGCTCGTCTGCTGGCAAGTGGCCAAAGGAAACGCTACACTTCACGTCCAGGTCGCCATCGTCCCGCGAAAAGAGGTCTCAAGAATGATGTCAAACTCAACTCAAGCCATAGCAACAACCTCAAGAACAAGAACAAGAAGAATCCATCCTCACCATCCCCCAAAAGCGGCCTAAAAGCAACCTTCCTCCTCCCCCCCAACCCCCATTTCCTATGCTCCAGCGCCTGCATAACCTTCAAATTCGCCGGCTCAATCGTCATGATCGTCGTCCTACCCAGCACCAAATGCGAAAAAGTCGTAGAACCCACAGTCGCAAAACGCGACCTGCTGTACTCCAGCATGCGGTGTTCGCGGAAAGCGCCGAGGGAGGTGCGGAACTGGTCGAAGCCGTAGATGTGGTCCCATTGGGGGAATTGGGGCGCGTGGTGGGCGTTATTGGCGGTTTTGAAGGCGGAGCGGGAGCGGTGGAGGCGGAGTTTGAGGAGGAGGGTGTAGAGGATGTAGACTATTAGTGAGGCGAAGGCGAGTTGTGTTAGGTGTGGGAGGCGGGTGGTGAGGTCCATTTTGGAGAGGTGCGGGCGATGATCGTCGCCTCGCGTGGATTTAGATGGTTAGTAAGAATGCGTATTCCATGTGTTAGAGAAAGGATGGAATAGAGATGGCAGAAGTGTCTGAAGCGAGGTCGAAAGAAAGAGGAGATAGGTAATGCTGTTATAATGCATTATTCGTCATCGCTATTAGTTAGTTACCTTGGTACCTATCTGTAGAGCCGCCAACCCTAAGGTCTTAGCACAGACTACCACAATACGGCCGTTGTCCATCTTTGCCGCCTCCTACTGGCCAGCCGGTTGTCTCGGATGTTTCCTTGTGGAGTAGAGTGATTGGCTCCTTCGTACCTCGTATGCAGTATACTTGCACACAGAAGTACGTTTGTACAGGCCACGCTCGCATATCGTACCGGGTACGCCTGAAATCCCTCCCGATAAACGAGAGTAGTGTGCATCCATGTTAGCAAACCTCAGGAGATCTTGTGTTACCTGAGTTCCGGGAGACCGGGACAGCTTGTATGCTGCAAGGCCATAACAAGAAACTGCACGTCGACATCGGACTAATACAAGACAGGCCAATGCCCAGCTACATTGCCCTGCGTTTATTTAGTCCAAAATACCATCACCTTACTCATCGTCCTCCTCGCTGTCGTCGTCGCTGTCTTCCTCCTCGCTGACCTCACCGCCCAACTCCTTCACCTTCCCCTTGTACTCATCACGCTTCTTCTCAATATCCTCAATCACAAGCACCATGTTCTCCAACTCCTCCCTCGCCTCCTTCTCCGCAGCAGCAGCCGCATCGGCCGCCTTCTTCGCAGCCTCCGCAGCCGTCTTGGCAATCGCAACCTCCTTCCTCGCCGCCTCAGCTTCTCCCTTAGCCGCCTCGACCTCTTTCTTCGCAGCCTCGGCATTCTTAGCCGCTTCGTCCGCCTCTTTCTTCGACGAAGCCGCCTGCTGAGCGCCCTTCTTCTTGTTAGCAGCGCTGTTGCTCTCCTCGGAAGCCTTCTTCGCTTTCTCAGTCGCCTCCTTGGCTTTCTTCTCAGCATCCTGCACCTTCTTCTCGGCTTCTTTCAGGCTCTTGTCAGCGGCATCCTTGGCCTTCTTCTCCGCTGCTTTCACGCTTTGCGTAGCCTTGGCGACTGCTTCAGAAGTTTTCTTTTCAGCATCCTTCAGCTTTTGGTTGGCAGCCTCCTTCGCTTCGTTTGAAGTCTTGAGCTCGTCTTGCAGCTCCTTGACCTTACTGGTGAGACTCTTGGAGAGCTTCTCCAGCTTTTCGATCTTGCCAGCAACCTCGCTGTTGTCAGTAGCTTTGGCGTCGGATGCTGACTTGGCAGATTCGAGTTCCTCTTCAAGAGCCTTGATTTTGGCAGCGGTCTCACTGTCGCCCGCCGACTTTGCCTCAGCAGAAGCTGATTTGGCCTTTTCAAGCTCAGTCTCGAGTTTCTTGATCTTGGTAGCCTTTTCGTCGGAAGCCGACTTGGTAGACTCGAGCTCTTCTTCAAGGACCTTAACTTTGGCGGCGGCCTCGCCTTCACCAGCAGATTTAGCCTTAGATGTAGACTTGGCCCTTTCGAGCTCAGTCTCAAGTTTCTTGATCTTGGTAGCCTTGTCGTCGGAAGCTGACTTGGTAGATTCAAGCTCTTTCTCGAGCGCCTTAATCTTGGCAGTGGCCTCGCCTTCACTGGCAGACTTTGCTTCAGAAGCTGATTTGGCTTTCTCAAGGTCATCCTCCAGTTTCTTGATCTTAGCAGTGGCCTCCTCCTCACTGGCAGCACTGGCCTCTGAAGCTGACTTGAGGGTCGCGAGCTCCTTCTCAAGTGTCTCGATCTTTGCAGTGGCCTCGCCATCGCTAGCAGCCTTAGCCTCAGAAGCTGACTTGACCGCTTCGAGTTCCTTCTCGAGCGCCTCAACCTTAGCAGTGGCCTCCTGCTCACTGACAGCCTTAGCCTCTGAAGTGGCTTTGATGGCTTCGACTTCCTTCTCAATTTGAGTGTACCCAGCGCGCTCAGTAGCGAGCTCTTGCTCTTTGCCTGCAAGGTCATCCTTGAGTTCCTTGAGCTGAGCTTTCAACGCAGAGACTTCCGCATCGCGCTCGGAGAGATCCTTGCGCGACTTCTCCAATTCAGCTTCAGCTTGGTCGAAACGAGCCTGTAATTGTTGGTGTGCGCGTTCGAGATCCTGGTGTGTCTTGGTCAAGTCCTGCAGTTGGCGTGAGGAGTTCTGCTCGCGAGCTGTAATCTCCGAGTGATGCTTGCGAAGAGTATCCAGTTGCTGTTTCAGGTTGTTGTGTCCGGCCTGTTCAGTCCTGTGTGCATTGCCCAATTCTGCAAGCTTGCGCTCGTACTCTTGCACGCGGCCAGCGAAGCCTTGTTCCTGTTGCTGGTGAGCTTGGCGAGCTTGACGGTCGGCTTCCTGGCGCGCATTCGCAATGGCGCGAGAGTGTTCGATGTTCAAGCCCTCCCTCTCACGTTGATGTTGTGATTGCAGTTTGTTGAACTCGTCCTCGTGTCCCTTTTGCATAGCATCATTGAACTTGCGTAGACGATCCACCTCCGCGCTTGCAGACTGGCCCTCTTTTTGGAGGGTCATCCTGTCGTGCTCGGCTCGTTGTTTCGACTCCTGCGCATCCTTTTGAGTTTGCGACAGCGCCTCTTTGACAGTCTGTAGCTGCTGTCGCAGGTCATCCAGAACGTCGCGGTCGACGCCAGCTTCCATCTCTGCGAAAGGCAAGACTTCAACACCAGGATCTTTATCAATTGCCTTTCGCAGGCGAGAGTATTCGGTCTGGAAGAGATCGACGAACGTTTCGTTTACGATGTCAGAATCACCGTTAGGCTCATCGACGCCGAAGTCTCGAATGACAGGATCCCGTCTGAAGGCCAGGAGCGCATCGAGGTATTTGCCCCGGCCGAGCTTTTGGGTCAGCAGAGGCGCAAGAGTGCGGCGAGAGATAGGCGAATCCTTGGTACTGAACTCGTAGACAGTGCCCAAAAGCGATGCAGACAGGCCAGCGATGGTTGGCGCAGTAGCAGCAGACGACACGCTGGCGACCAAAGCCTGCACAAGCCCTGATCCTTCTGCAAGAAGATCATTGACGCCGTCCGCAAACTCCCAGAGGAAAACGACTAGAGTGCTCGCGTACGAGGCAATCACCCTCTCGTCCGCTCCTGTTTGCATGGCCGTCTCAAGTTGGCTGCCAAGAGCCTGTACGGCAGTTAAGACCTCTTCGCCTTCGCTTTCATTGCCTTCCTTGATAGCCGCAAGAGCCTTCTTGGCGTCGAAAACGTCGACAAGTAGATCCTGTACAATCCAACTGGCGAACAGTACACCAAGTATATCAGTGCCAGGTTGTAACAGAGCAGTGAGAACGTTCGCCGCCTCTTCGCCTTGCGTGTATCCGCTGATCGCCCGTTGGAGGAAATGGTTCTTGATTCGATCGTGTTTGGCGAGGTAGGCCTGGATGAGCGCAGCAGCAGCCGCGCGTAGCGAAGCCTCACTTCGTGGCTGATCGAGCGTCAAGTCCAAGAGAGCCTCGATAACATATGCGCGGGTTTTCTCGACACTTGGCCGAGCGCTGTTGCGTGCAGATGTTGTGTTTGATCGTGATTCGTTCGTTTGCGATCCTGCCTGAGAATGCGTGTCGTTTTCCGTCGGCAGCGCAAGCTGGAGTGCCGCAAATTGTTCCTGTATAGGCGGGTTGTTGGCAATGAGGTCTGCTGTTGACTTCAAAGCCGCGACCCGAACAGGGACTGGCAGTCCGGGATGGAAGCTCATGTCCAAAAGCGATTGTGCAATTCCTGCCCTGAAGAATGCTGCTTGATTTTGTATGGTGCTGTTCTCTCCGCGAGCAAGGAACAGGCGCAAGAGCTGAAGAACTCCCCAGCCTGCCTTCTCTCTGCTCTCAGCAATGAATTGCGCCTCGGGCACTTCGGGAGGGAAGACCTCTTGTAGGAGTTTTGCAAAGTGTCCCACGCATCCAGATTCGCGGAACATGGCTGTGATCTCGTTAGCACCTACACGAGCATGTTGAATGGAGGATTCTTACTCTGATTGCTGGCCGATCCATGTATGAGGTTCGCGAGCAAGCTGAGACAGTCCTGTCCAGCAATTCCTGCATCTGCTAGGCCGCCTTCCATGCGCATGAGCGCGAACACTTTGCCAAAGACGTCCTCGAATGCGACGATCTTGCGCAAATCTTCATTCGCACCGCCTGTCAAGTCCACCAGCAGAAGTAGGCCTGCATTCCTCACAGCGTCTCTTGCATCGTCCAGCACTCCAACGACTCGGCTTGTTCCCAGAGGAGCGTTGAGTACGCATTCTTGCAATCGGTCCGGGCGCGCGGCACAGATTGCGGTCAAGATCTGCACGCTGTACAGTCTCGAGTAGTAGTCGGCGAAGGGCGAGGTAGGATCGAGGAGGCTCAGGAGTAGGGATATGTTGTCTTGGCGCTGGCATTAGCTTAGCTCTGACAGTCCTTCCAATGGTATTGCGGAATTGATGGAATACATACCATGGAGAATTCGTCGGCCATGAAGAAAGCGATCTCGTCGCCGGCTTCTGGACTGTTGCTGTCCGGATTGAAGAGCATGAGCAGCGTCTCCATGACCAGCCTGATCGTGTCCACATCACCGCCTTCTTCGACACCGTTTGCGTCGGCATCTTTATCCTTGCTGGCGGCTGCTTCGCCCACGCCGTCGCGACGCAATGTGGTGATGAGTTCTCGTAGCGAACCGCTAGCCACTGAGGCAGGATATTGCTTCGCGAAGCTCCGAAGACCCAGGATAGCTGCGCGTCGATCTTCGAGAAGTGTTGCTGACTGTAGGCGGCCGCAGAGGGTGTCAATCGTGGCCGTAGCCGTCTGGAGGGGCGGTGTCTTCAGCATTATTGATGTGATTCTGCCGCGAGGCAGTTGGGAGGTTTATTCCATTGTCGTGTCGCGAGTAAGGGTTGATCACTGTTATATTCGTCTCCTTTTGGCGATGGACACTTTGCGATGCGGCAGGGTCCAACTCTAAATGTGACCGACCTCCGAACATGATGTTCTTCTCTCTTCCCTTGTCCTCTCTTCTCTCCAAACACACAACATTGAACACATTTGACCTTCAACATGTCACCTGGAAGCATATACAAAGCATCAACGACGCTGTCAAATGCTCAGCAGCTCGACTTCGCCCCAACCATGAGCCGGGCGGTTTGCGTTAAAGCAGGCTGTGCCGTGTCGGAAAGGATGGTGTCCAATCATCGCTCATTACTTTCGTCGCACGCAGGTATCATGAGCCTGCCTAAGGTACTGTGGGCTGTGTAAAGGTGCATGCATGTCAGATCATGCCATGTCTTCCAGCCTCGTACATTCAAGCTGTTGCTCTTACACAACTCCCAGAATTGATCTTTCTTCACAGCTAGAAGAACCGAGCCATGGATGCCTTCAGCACAGCTGCATCAGCGTATATGCTGGTGAAAGAGCTTTACAACTACTACAACAGCTGGAAGGACTGCCCCTCCGACGTGGCTGAGCTTCGCGATGAGCTCTCATGGCTCAGCAAGGTGCTTCAAATCGTCGAAAAGATCTTGCACAACGCAGCACTCGATCCGGACCTGGTAGAATGTGCCCGCGAAGCAAAAGTCAGGTGCTCAGGGGTGATGCAGGAGCTGGCGGTCAAGCTCACGTTCATACGGAAAGAGGGCACTTTCGATTCCACGGCGCATGAACTCCGTGCCCAAGCGAAGAGGCTCTTGTATCCCTTCAAGAAGTTGACCATCAAACGACTGGCGGGGGATGTCGCAGAGTGCCTTGAGCAACTTGACCATGTTATCAATCTGCTCAATCTGGACAACAGCCTGCGCGTCGCAGACTTGCTGAAAGCTCAGGGTGACGAACTCAAGACTTTGTTAGGCACTGTCCAAAATGCAATTGACGACCAGGCAGTGGCCGAGCAGAGGAACTACACTACTCTGTGTGCTCAGGGTGATAGCATCCACGATAGCGTGAACGCACTGAGGATCTCAGCGGCCAACGCAGCGACTCAGGCAGAGGAACTCAGGCGAGACAAGGAAATCATAGCTTGGCTCTCACCTCCCGCGTCGAAGCCCGTCGACATTGACGAACAAGAACCTGGCACGAATTCTTGGTTTTTGGAATCGGATACATACCGGAGCTGGCAAACTGACCATCAAGTCCCCGCAGTTTTCATACATGGCGGCATGGGATGCGGCAAGTCGGTTCTTTTCGCGACCATTGAGAGGGACTTACGCCAGACGCACCAGTCCGCCAATGTTTTGGCCTACTACTTTTCTGGAGATTCGCAGGAAAACGCCAACTTGCACGGGTGGCTTTGCTTTCTGATAGCTCGCTTGTCGCCTCCTGCTCATATGCACCCTGAAGTCTTAGCTCTTTGGAAAGAACAAGAAGACACACTTGAGCAACCGAAAACGAAGGATCTCAGGACCTGCGCTCTCCATCTCTTGAGCAAGCTCCGTACCCTATGCTACGTTCTTGTCGATGCGCTTGATGAGATCCCAAAAGGGCAGCCACGTTCCGAAGTTCTGACTTTCCTTCAAGACTTATCCGACACCGGCTCCAAATTTTGCCGCGTCCTTTGCACGGGAAGATCACATCCAACAATTAAAAGGGCCTTGGGAAAGTCTGACCGGTTCCAAATGCTGGGCATACCAACTGACGCGAACCGTCTGGACATCGAGCGGTACGTCAAGAACCAAATCGAGCGCAGCGCCGACCTTCAATCACAGTCAGACGCCATCAAAAGTCGTATCTTGAGCCGCCTTGTAGGGGAAGACGCTGCCATGTTCCGCCTGGCTGTCCTGCAGATGAGAAGTCTCGAATCTTTGCAACCCCTTATTGAGGACTCAATCATTGATACACTCGATACCCTGCCCTTTACTCTCGAGGAAACATACACAAAGATACTCAAGTCCATCAATCAGCATAAATCACGTCGTACGATTGAATACGCCCAAGCTGCGCTGACTTGGCTTACGTTCACCCGCTCAGCCTTGAGTGTTGATCAGCTGATTGACGCCATCGCTGTCACCGTTCGGCCAAGCTGGAATTGGGAGGAGGGAAGACGACAGTTCAGAGCCGAAAATTTGCTCGAACTTCTCCCTGATCTTGTCAAAATCAGTGGCGATCCAGCCGGAGCCAGCAGGGGTAAGCAGACTGGAGCTAATGCGGATCTCCGCATCACCTTCTCGCACTTCTCTGTCAAAGAGTACCTTTTGAGCGACGTCCCCCGAGACAATCCGGACGGAAAAATTGCGTTGAGCTCTCACGGGGCCAATCGAAGCATTGCAATTACCTGTCTAGCCTACCTGTATATGACGAACGGCCGGGAGGAATCAATAAACTACTATCCACTTCGCTCCTATGCGTTCGACAACTGGAAAGTACACATGATAAAGGTTGTACATGAGCAATACAACGGCATGAGCCTCATGCCAGATCTCTCGTCTGTGAGCCTTCGCAAAGAATTTGTAAACTTGGCTTCGTGTGCCTTCTTTCTCACAGTCGACACAATCTTTAAGCTTCCTGGGATCTGGAACCGAGACAAGACAGCAGAAACGTCAGACGTCATGACCAGGAAGAGTGAAGCTCTAAATATTCCGTTCTTCAGACGGGACTGGGTAAAGGTTCGGACTGGTTGGATTGGTCGCTTGTCAGGCGATAACGAACACAACGCCTATACGGTAGGACGAGCATTTGTGAGGAACATATGCGTCCTAATCAAATGGCACGACGACACAAGTCCCGAACCTGACAGTGTTTCATGCCTTCCCTTGGCCGATGGCTTCCGAAAATATGCTTGGTGCGAAGCGTACTGGCTTTCTGGACGTTCCGAGTACTTTCTTGTTGTGTGCAGAGATAGTGTCGAGTGTGAATTTGACTTGCTGCGGATCAACATTAGTGTCAGCAAGTCAAGTATGCAAGTGATCCCCACGATCAATCACACCAACGCTGGCAGCTTTCAGCTATCCGTGTCCATCGATCGCACGACTTTGCCAAAAGTTTTGCCGCCGAGGTCTACAGCTGGGCCGCGCCATCGAATTTGTCTGTCACGTACGTGGCGTTTCGTGTGCCTTGGAGACTACTTTGAAGCCTGTCTACATTATTACCTCAGACCGCGTCGCAGGCCACACTTTGTGGCACGCGCATCACTCTCCGTGAGACTACACGATAGATTCAGGCTCTTACGCGAGGCTTGGGAGAGATCCGACCAACAAGCTTCTGGAAATGAGCATGGAGTCATTGTCAGCTCGAGACTTATGGTCAGTTGCCAACAATGTGTTGATTGTTACGACATGTACCAATGCTGGGCTTGCATGGACTGCGAACATTGCACAAAATGCAAAGATTGCACTAGGTGTCAAGTATGTACAGATTGCACAGACTGTACTGATTGTGCGCATTGTACGCAGAACAGAGATTGCGCAGACTGTGTGGGCTGCACGGCTTCTGTGGGCTGCACAAATTGCAAGAACTGCAGGACCTGTGAGGATTGCAAGAACTGCGTGAGTTGCACGGACTGTGTAGGTTGCGATGGTCTCACAGGCGCCACTGGATGGTGGAGGAATCAAGATCCGGCCGGCATGCAGTTGATCCTGTATTCGCCTGCCCGCCATTCCAACTGACAGTTTGACAATCCAAAGTCAACGAAGATCACGGTGGCGCCACCGAAGAAGTCCGAAAGAGCTTGATGGAGTCGTTTCTGTTCACTTCTCAACGCTCGGGGATCTCGCTCACGCATGGGGCAGCTCCTGGGTTGACCTTGAGAATGCAAAGAGACTTGCCAGACAACTTTTGTGATCGTCTTTTCATTGGGAATTGATTAGCACTATCCTGTGGACGTCAAGTACAAGACTGATGCCAGATATTATCATTCTATCCAGTCCAGGTGCACACATGCTCTTTTGCATAATGTTCAGCCACGTCTCGAAGCCATGCAAACACTCACGTCTGAGCCATCCAAGCCCATGCCAGCCCTCGATGATGATCAAAATCATTGAACATCCCTATTGTCTACGTATATCCCCACGTATGTATGTATGGTTGACTGATACCAGAGGATCTTGACCTTGACGTCCCCACTCCGAGCATAGCGCAGCAACGCAAACATACAGTAGGCAACTTCGCAAGTCCTCGCAGTGTATCAAAAACATCACAAACACTCTTCGAACTCAAGCATGACCACAGCTTTTGCTCTCAGCCGCCTGCGTTCCAAATCGTCGCTAACAAGTCCCGGCAGTAGTTGCCAACACGCCTAGATTCGCCCACGTCAGATCCACTAGCAGCCCATCTATCCACCGGAAAGCCTATCATCACAGCCACGCCACAGAAAAGAGCAAACTGCAACAACGCATCGAAGTCATCTCTCAAGAAGACAAGTCCCAGCTCGCCACCACAGAAGAAGGACAACAACACCATACAACCGAAACCGCCATACCCCACCTCGACAACGGCACCCTACGCGTAAGTCTGCAGCAAACAAGCCGGAGTCTGAATTGCCTGCTTGACCCACGCCTGGCTCAAGCAGACAACCCAGCTATAGTCCAACCTAGCAGAAATGCAAGTAACAAAACCAGGGAGTGCCTTCCACCTTCCACGACACAAAATCCCGCCGAAAAAAGAAAAAACCAACAGAATATATTCAAACATATCCAACGACATACAGTAGTAGCAAGCCCCACAGTAAAGTCAAGAACATTGCCTGCCGGTCTCCTCCTCTCCATTCTTCACCCTCCCTTCCAAAGAAAAACCCACCATTCCTTTACATCTATCTACCAAAACCACGGCCCTCAGGCGCAGCCTCAATAATCCACAATCGAGGGATGACTTCGCCAACAACAAAACGATCGAAAGCGCAAAGATACCCGATCGCTCGCTCGCTAGCAGATGGCTCGTGTGCTCTGCATGTTCGATGCACAATAATGGCTCCGTCGGATTTGATTCGTTCTTGAAAAACCAACCGCTAACGGCTGGACTGCAATGTTCGTGCATGCGGTGCCGCGCATATATGGCATACAGTGTGGACCTGTCCTATGGAGGCATATAGAACAGGTGGCAGGCAGGCCACAGCGCCAATGATCGATTCGTCGAGAGATCATGAGCGCTAGCGGCTGGCTGCAATTCACTCGTGTCACAGCATGAGGATGCACAATAATGAGCCCTTGGCGTGTGCTGCACGCTGCAAGTTGAATCCTCTTACATGTGCATGACGGTGCACGGGGTTGATTTTGATTGATTGGCCTTTGGCGATGGAGGAGGAGGTGGAGATGGAGGCAAGGTACGTGGGGAGCGGACTTGACAAGACGACATTTGAAAAATGCTCCTATTGATCGAATAGCAAAGATAGCCTCTCACTCAAGATACCAGTGCGAGGTTCATTTTCGAAAGTGCGAGAAAGCGACCCTGATAGTTCCTCGAGGAAGTCAGCCGGGACAAGTGGTTCGGAATCTTTGTGATCCCCTTTTTCCACTAGACTACTGTAGACAAGCACCAGCGGTGAACGGTAGGATTGATCGCTTTAGCGTGCTGAGTGGGAGGACGCCAATAGGGCGAGACTGCCAGCACATTGACATGCTGCGAGATCCATTTGAACAAGACCGGATTGAGTTATCAAATTGTGGAATCAGGCGATATCCGTTCTAACACCCCAGACTGAGAGACTGAGAGCCAGCATCGTGTACCTGTTTTGCAGCTTAATGTTTTGATTCTCGTAATTATAGGAAAGTGACAATACGAATACATCCAAAGAAAACTATGCTGTTGGAGCCACTAGTGAAAGAAGTGCTTTCTCAATCTGAGGGAAGGTATAGCCAAAGGATTTAAAGCAAGATGGCCATGACAACGACACCGACAAGGCCGATGAGGACCTGAAGGGAGAACATCTTGGCATAAAGCTTGATGAGTCTGAGCCTGGCGGCAGGCTCGAACGACTTCCACGCCTGGACGAAGACGGAGCGGCAAGCACCGCGGGTCTGGAGGTCAAAGTCGCCGAGGATGGTGCTGCGGTCGAAGGGCACGATGGCCTCGCGGTCCTCGGGGAGGAGGGCGGCTTCGATGCGGGTGAGGGTGACGGACGCAGGGAGGAGAATGGCCAGAGCGACAAAGACGGCGGTCAAAGGGACGGCAACAAGGGCTGCGGCCCAGTAGACGGCCTCAGCTGTGGAGATGTCGCGGTTCATAAAATCGAACTCCTGGCCCTGAACTGGCATCTGCTGAGGAAGACCAAGAGCGAATGCAACAGCGATCGGCATCATAACGGTGACCTGCTGAGAGACGGCGAAGGCAAGAGTGGGAAGAAGGAGAGCCTTGCACTGCTTGCGGGGCACCATGGAGCTGAACCAAGACTTGCCAGGAGCAGCGATCATGCTGTGGGTCCAGGCCATGTGGACGCGAGCAAGACAGAGGGAAGATACAATGTGCATGAGAGCGTGACCGCCGATGCCAAGATCGAGGATGCCAGCAAGGAAGTTGGTCGAGAAAGCGTGGAGCATGTGGTAGACAACGGCGGCGCCAGCTCCCCTCCAGCGGCCGAAGAACCCTCCGACGGTGTGGAGATGACGGATCGAGGTCTTGATGCTGGCAGTGATTGGCTTGTGCTGGATGACGGTGATCTCAATGTCCTGGTCGGCGGTGGCTTCGGCAGGCATCATGTCCCCCTTCTTCTCGAGTGGTGAATCGGGCTCGTCGGCGTAGGCGGGCGGCGCGGACTCGATGATGGCGGTAGAGGAAGGCGACTCGATCATGGCAAGGGAAGCGATGACCTCTCCGACAGTGTAGCGGACCTGAGTGCATTGTTAGTGTGATGTTTCCCATGGATCAAGCTGACATGGTGTACTTACAGATGCGATCAACAAGCTGGTGATCAGGAAGACGGCAAAGGCCGGGAGGTAGTCCATAATGTCAATGTCGATGGTAGGCTGCGGGTTGTTGGTCTTGTCCTGGGTGCGAACGAAGTCGAAGAAGTTGTCGTGCAGTTGCTGGCTCTCTGCAGCAGCCTGGGTCTCGTTGACCTTGGAGAAGGTGACCTGGGCCATGGTGGCGCCTCGTCGGACGAGGTGGCCTAGAAGTTGTCCGTGTGCGCCAGACATGTTGGCGGATGTTGTTTGTTCGGTGGTCAGTAAGAGGGGTGGATTCCAGGAGATGTGTATACAAAGGAGAGAACAAGAGGTGTCGTGGTGGTGATGGTGATAGAAGTAGAGGAAGAGTCGCTGCCTGGAGTGGCGTAGGTCTGACAGGCAGGTCACGTGCTAGGAGCAGTGCTGCCGAACAGCCGGTAGTCTCAGATCTATTCTGAGCGAAGGATCGGCGCTAGACATCATCGTTGTTTTATGCAGCCATTCACAACTTCAACAACACGCTCCTTGAGAGAAACAAGACAAAGAACATACGCAACACAACTCACATTCTCCAACTATCTGCTACGCCGTACGCCAACAATGTGAGTGAGATGTCAACATCTCTCGCATTCGCACGGCCTATGAATTCCGCCGCATCACCGACGAGCTGAGACAGGCACACCCCAGCCTATCGTTACGCGCACTCGCGTTGGACGCACTCGGTCTTACCAAATTGTTACGCCATCTTCCTCGACATAAGCCACGGTTCCATGTATACATGCAGTATCGAGGCGCCGGGCTGCCTGCAGAATCGAGCGACATCAGCACTAGGCTATACAGTAGAGAGCATGTTTCGACAATTGAGAGCCAATCGTTCGATCCTTGATAGTATAAGAATGAACGCCTCGAG
>Ga0265797_10005398_pt1 | contig 18661 bp, 21 predicted proteins | sample P2T30metagenome_FD_192433 | JGI IMG/M metagenome (GOLD analysis project Ga0265797, IMG submission 192433) | Plant litter microbial communities from East Loma Ridge, Irvine, California - P2 T30 | ecosystem: Environmental > Terrestrial > Plant litter > Unclassified | place: USA: California... | reverse complement strand
AGCCTCGCACGAAGTACGCAGGCTGCGCGCCAAGAGGGGGCCGTGGGTATGCTGGCTACGCCAGCTGGCATGGCCGTCACGTGCCCGCTGAACCTCATGTCTATCTGAGCTCCGGTAACAAAAGGTCCGGGCGACATTTCTTTCCTCTCTCGTTCGGATGGGAAGATCCGGTAGGGGACCAGCACTCCGCGGTTGTCATGGAGCAAGTAGTCGATTGAAACATGGTCGACGTTGAAATCTCATTGTCTTCGTTGTGGTCGTGTTGAAGCGCAGATTAAGGATATCATTGATGTGTACTTATGTATGGCCTTATGTAAACCCCCCACCCCCCACTTCCCGCGCTGTGTGAGTTCAAGCCAAGACAAGATCTACAAGTAGCTCGACCGGGATCCTGCTCCTTCTCGCTCCCTCCACCCTTCTTTACGCCATCACTGTTAGCGTCATTATTTTCCAACCGACATACGCCATGGCTGATCCAAATATCCTGACATACTTGCCGCCCGGCTGGACCGAAGACAAGCTCAATAATGCCACCGATGAGGATTACGAAGCTCTCACCGAAGAACAACTCCAAAAAACAATGGACCGCGTTGCCGCCGAGCATCATGCTCAGACGCTGAAGTGGTTTGACGAACTGAACGCTAAGCGCATTGCACGTGGAGCTCCGCCTAAACCATATCCCTCTGATGAACACGACAGTGCTGCTGGTAGACGAGGAGATCAATCGCAATCATCACAGCAAGTTCCTGATCCGGCCTCAGAAAACTTGACCAACCTTCTCGACCATGTCGAGGGTTCAGACTTCGAGATCTTCGGATTTGTCCTCTTTCGCACATACTATGCCTGCGATGAGCTTTCATGGGAAGCATTCAAAGAGGGCTTCTTCGAGCTGCTAGATGAGGGCATTGCTGCAGCACCTGCCGACTTCAACCGCGTTGAAGACAAAGTGTTCATCCGCATTGTTTCAGATAGGTCGCTCAAAAATATGACGTCCGAAGGCGTTGTACTAGCCTACCTGGTATGTATGGAGGAGGAGGAACCTACCGATGGAGACGACGAGGACGACTGGGGAGATGTGATCGAGCCGGGTTTGACAACGAAAATGTGTCTATACGTCGACGAAGAGTGCATCCGATCTGTTGTCGACAAGGCTGCGACGCCCTTTGTCAAGGCGGTAGACGTTACTACTGACAAGGGTCGAACGATCAAAGTCGCTATCACATCGCTAGTCCCTGCATTTTATGCGGCGCTCCTAGTGTACACTTCCGCCGACGTAGCTTCTAAAGTGTCTGGTGATGGGATTTGGAGGAACATTAGGCCTTGGGACGCGGAGATTGAGAGCAGGAGGGCTCTGGGTCAGCTGCGAATAGTCAGTTGATCGTATCTGATGCGGGCAATACCTTCGGAACGTTGCTGAATTGTTCACAGGGGGAGTAGAGTTTACGAATTTTAGGGTCGTTCGGGTCTCCAGCAACCCGTCCTCGACTGTCCGAGAGCACGCATAACCAACAGCTGCAGATGAGTATTCCCATCTGTAGACCATCTCTTGCAAAATGCCGCCGATGTCGGACGGAACAGGCGGGACTTCTTGTACTCACTCGTTGGTAGAGTGCAATAAGACGTTGCAAAGCAGATGTTCCAGCACTCTCGATCTGTGACGACATACTCCCTCGATGATTAACTTTACGGTGATCGGCTTTGGGCTCAGCACAACATCGCCTGCTACAAAGACCCCACGACCAGCTATTGCCTGCAGTCTGTAGCCATTCGCTCGCTTAGTTGGTGTGACTGGTACCGAGGTACACGGTCAGCTTCACGAGCTCCAGGCTCCAGTCCCACTGCTCCCAGCTCCAAACTCCTTCATGTCAACTCAGGACTCACCACACTTTTACCCGACAGATCCGAGACATCTGGAGTCTTCGCAGCGATGTTCTGGTACGATCGGGATGCGCGATAGCTGTCTGGATTCAGAAACAAGATCGACGACTGTGCCATGGTTTTCGGAGTAGATGGCCAGCCGCTATGCAAGCGGTGCAGCGAATCCATCAAAATCGAAGACCTAATGACCCCAGGCTGGCGTTATAAAGGGGAGGTCATCGACTCTGTACAACATGCCGATTCTTGCGCTCTTTGTTCGATGGTCTTGGAGGCCGCCAAAAGTCATAGCCGTGAACGTAACAATGGCAAATCACCTTGGAATTACCCTCTCGAGATACGGATCTCCGACAAGACTCGCCCTTGCCAATCGACACTGACGATGATAATTGACTTCTGGGCACAATGGCCAAAATCGGAGTTTCGGATGCTAACAAACGAGGGATATATCCCGCAGAAACTCCATGGCTTACCATACATCGGGATAGTAGGCCCAAGTACATCGTCGTAACTCAGTTTCGGTGCAGCCCGCCAATGGCTACGTGAATGCCTTGACTGCCATCAACCCGACTACGGACCTCCACATCAATGCTGTTGGCCTCAGCCTCGATCCTCGTGTGCCGAACCATGCAACACAGGTGAGCAGATACTGGTACATCTGGTTGATTGGCACCCTCTACAGAGCGCGAGGGATGACTCACGAACGCGACCGGCTAATTACTGTATCCGGGCTTGCGAAAAGGATTGGCGCCGTCACGAAGTCAAGATATCTAGCAGGCTTGTGGGAATCAAGCTTGATCGAGGGGCTCTTCTGGAGAGCCCTCCCATCGGACCCGTCCTGGAGTGCGAAGACCAAGGATGCCCCTTCGTGGTTATGGGCTAGCCAGCAGGGAAACTTCATCTACTATCCCCGGTCTGTCATTACTCCTGTTTGCACATTCATCCGCGCAGATATCGACTATTTCAACCCTCGAGACCTGTTCGGTGCAGTGACACACGCTGCACTAACACTGCAAGGAAGGCTTTTGTCTGCAATGCTAAAAAACGATGTCTACGAACTGCCTCTTTTGGGCATTGCCCTACATCACCCAGCGTGGGACTACCATGGGCTTGACCTGACTAAGGTCTGCATCATGGCACTGCCGCTCAGTTTTGAATGGGGTGAATTACAGCTGCTTCTTGTCACTGCCAGCGCTTCCGACTCTAGCAAATACGTCCGCGTTGGAACCGCGGTTGTTCGTCTCAGTGGAGTGGTTGATGTTTTAGATTTTGATGATCTGTTGAAGTCAGTACCCAAGGCTGAGATCACGTTGATATGATAGAGGAAAGTCCATTGAATGTACTGGAATCGGTCGATTGCTCGTCGTCTTGATATGTAGCACCCAAACCAAGTAGACATCCAGCTCATAATTCGCTTGCGAACCTTAGCGATGCGAGGAAGGACTCTCGTGGCTCTGAGCTGGCATGACGAGTATCGGACACTCGTTGTCGTCTGTAGATACGAATCTCTTAGCTATCTGAAAGACGGTAATCGGGTGTTGGAATGATACATACAGAGCGGATGGAGGAGACGAACAAGGAACCTCAGCTCATCAATCGAGGATAGTTTATCCAGTACCATATTTACACACCGGTACAACATGTACAAGACCAGGGTATAAGATACCTAATCAGGTACGCGCTGCTGTCTGTGTAACACGACAGCGGCAGCATGCGTCAACCTGTTCACGTTGTTGTCGTCTCGACGCGCTGCCATCTCTCCTTTGTACATCCCACTGCTATTCTTGTAGGTTCATTCCCAATGGCTCACACATCCCCATCTCAACACCCTTCGCGTACCCCGAGGCCTTCTCTCAAGGAGCGGCTACTGGCCGCTCGCACGAAGTCGACAGTCGAGAAGTCGAGCAAGCGCGCTGCAAACGAACACCCGGTGGACCCGGCGGCAAGCAAAAAGCAAAGGATAGAGCCGCCGGCCGGTCAGATTGTCAAGGAGTAGGATGAACCGGCGGCATCCCAGTCCGACGAAGCAGAGTCTAGTACAAATCACGATTTGGTGTCCTCCGACCATGATGACGAGGATGTTGACGCACCTGAAGAGCATCCTCATCCAGAGGAAAAAGACTACGACACCGACGATGACCTGTACTACGCCTCTGACTCGGACGGTGAGCTTGAAGAGAAAATACAGTCCTTCCACTACGAACACGCGATGGTCTGGCGCATTGAAGATGCAAAGAAGAAGTCTCTGTGTGAGAGCGTCAGCACGACCATTCCTTCACAGCGGCTGTTCGCACCGCTGGATGCTTTCTAGCATGGTACCAGGATGAGATGAAAGTGAACCTCCGCGAGTATCGCTTCACGGAACTTTTCTTCAAGGCTAGCTACGACAACGGCGACGAGAGTGAGGCGAGTACAGTCAAAGGAGATCAGGACGGCTACTACGAGACCACGATGAAGCTGGTGCCGTGGTCCATACGTGGCTATCGCAACGTGACGATGACTATCGTTGCGCGTGTCAAGAAGATGCCCCTAGCCGCAGCCGCGCTCGCATGCTCCACTCTGCGAAGGGCTGAGGCGCGCGTATCGGATCTTTGCGCGAAGCTTGGAACCGGAGGCCACCCTGCTGCGCGAATCAGAAGGCAATGGACTTGCAAATGGCCGGATTGTCCGCGCTACAGACGCACTTGCTGGTGGGAGTCAAGGACTTACCCAAGTACCACGTTTCAATCCGGAGGGCTCACATACAGTCTTGGTCCCGCGGAATCTTCGACGGCAAACGCACTCCTCAGGATCCTGGGGGAGCTTTGATACAGCGGATGATGCGCCTTCAGGAAGCTCAAAGAAATATCGTCGCGCCGGCTTCTGCCGCCCAAGACCTCAATATGAGTTTCTACGGCATGCCTTCTACCTACAAGCAAACCATTCGAGCCAACGGCCTCAATCTGCACCTTTCATTCCACCGTCCAGAGTACAGTCTCGGCCACGTGTGGTGCGGTTTTAGGTTGCCTGGATCCCAATTCTCGACGATAGAGCGGCGCAAACAATTCAAGACTTGGTGTCTGAGCATCGCAGCCTAGCAGGGTCAGCACCATCAAGTTGAGAGGATCTTATCCGCGCTCGCAGACCAGGGGTTTGACGTGGAAGGCATGGCCTACTCGACTGCTGACCAGTGGAAAGCATGTGGCCTGCCTGCGAAATATGAGAAATATCGTATGAAGATGAACCAGACGGCGGAGACGTGGATGATTACACAGGGCGCCGTGAAGCGACCGGAGCCCGTCCGATGAGACAATGGCACCATCGCTCTGCTGTTGCAAGAGCAGTCTGCTGGCAGGCGTTTGACGAATATACGATTAAAGAGCACATGTTTTTAGGTATATACACATTAGATTTTAGCTTTTTCGGTTGTTCAAAATACCTAAATATAATACACATTTGTAGAAGTATCTTTGAATGGGGCCTCGTGCAAATCTAAAGCCGCGGCCTTTACAGCCGTGCCCACTGGATCCATCAGTACACGGTATAAGATACCTTATAGAGCAGCCTTTCCGAGCCGGCACCTACCGTAATCCTTGATGGAAGGATCAATTGAGACACCAGCCTCTTACCGATATTAGCCCTTCCAAGGATGAGACCATCGAAAGTCAGCTTCTCATTCGATACATGAGCTCGGTCTGTCCCATGTGTCGTTCACGTTGCAATGTCAATTCATGAGTCGTGAACACCAACAGAGTGATGTTGGCCAACACGTGTGGATTGGAACGAGCATTATTCAGGGAAAATGAGGAGGGATGATGGAAACAGGGATCAGTCAATGTGAAACATCCAACCTCGTCCAATGGGATAGCCGAGCCCCACTTTTGGCGTTACAGCTCGCGACTTCCTCGCCAACCTGGCATAAACAATTGCACGGTACCTGCCCGCCCCTGTGTTACTTCCTCTCTCAAGTCAGAAGGAGGTCTGAAGGGTTTCCAGCGACAGCGATCTTACGACACCAAACCACACACACCTACATCAACGCATAATCGAGCATCTCACACCAACAACCCGATCGAATACCCCGCGAAGAGATTGCGACAATCGATAATGGCAGCGGCAACGTATCAGGCCTTTCTGGCCACACCCAACGCATCGGCCCTAGCGCCTAACGCTTCGATCAACTACATCACAACGACCACTGCTATCCACGAGCCTGCCGCCATCGTCAAGCACCTGCAGATCCAGCAGAAGCAGGTCGTCAAGAAGGACGAGAAGATCCTGTTCACTCTCGAAAGCGACAATGGCGTCTGCCTCGAGACCGAGATCACCTTGCAATTCAATAATGGAGGCGGCGCATTCCTCCCTGGCATGGACGAGAACGTGATTGACGAGCGCATCGTCACCTTCCCTCTCATTCACGTCGTCAACTTCGATGCGAACGGCAAGATCGCCCAGATGCGGCTCTACTGGGACCAGGGCACACTTCTCAAGCAGGTCGAGGCCATTGGACGTACGGGCCGCAACTGGCCGATCCGGGAGGGCGAGAAGCTGGTGGAGGCGGTCAAGAGCAGCATCAGCGCGACGGGATACACAGGGAGCAGCCCGGCCGGCCGTGGCCCTCCCCGCGGACAGCACGACGTCGTGATCAACCAGCACAAGCGCGGAGAGAGCGTGACTGCGACTCGCGACCCTCATGCGAGCCTCGCGCTTTTCGCTCCGCGCGACACGAGCGCAGATGCTGGTAGCGCCTATGATGGACCTACTTTCTCTACTCGCCCGTCAGCGAAGCCAGCTCCCAGAGATTACGGCGAGCTGTTTGTGGGTGAAGAGACCTCGGCTGGTGGTGACTATCGCAGCTCCAGCCCGACAAGGATCGACGGCCGAGCTGTCAAGGCCGGTGCTGGCAAGCATGTCTCCGGCAACCGCCTCTTCGATGAAGAAGACCCGGAGTCATTAAGCACGCCTCACGGCAAGAAAACATATCAACAAAAGTACGACCACTTCGCTTTCGGCAATGGAGAGGATGCCAAGCAACAACGCCCGAGCAGCGACAGGAGCAACGGCAAATCACAGGCCACATTCAGCTTCGAGGACTTTGCGACTCCGCCCAAGGTTGTTGAGAAGAACAAGCCTGACTACCAGCGCCATTGGGGCGCCGGTGTCGACGAGGTAAGTGTCGAATGTCCTATTTTCACGTGACACTCGGTCTAACGCAGTTCGAACAGGACGAGTCGGCAGCGCAACCGACACGCAAAGAGAACGCCCGTCCTGAGCGCCACACCATGCTCGGCGAGCTCGAGCCCACATCTCCTCCTATGCCAAGGAAGATCTACAACACAGCCGGTGACGGCATGGGCGGCCGCAAGGGCGCATACAACCCCATCCTCGGCGAGTCTGACAAGAAGATCTACACCACCGCCGGCGACGGCATGGGAGGGCGCAAAGGCGACTACAACCCCATCCTCGGAGAGACTGAAAAGAAGATTTACGTGACGGCAGGCGACGGTATGGGCGGCCGCAAGGCCTCCGGCCGCGCTTGGGGCTTCGGGGATGACAGTGATCCCGAGGTGGAGGCGGAGTCGAAGTCTAGGGGCCGTCGAGTCTAGGAGTGCTCGCTGGTGAAGAGGACCAAGTTGCAGGGGTGAGGAGGATTGTGCTGGGCTGGATGGGATGTTGAAAGGGAGCGAGGGTATTGTTGTTTGCATGGTGCGGTAGCATGGAGGTGTCGCGCTTCTCTTTTTTTAACGCTTGCGCGGATACATTTGTTTGGGCAGCACTCAGCATTCATGCCGTTGCGGTTTCGGGCGCGCGTTGTTTTTTTTTTTTGTTGGATTTTGGTCGTGAGCGGACTGGAAATCGGTCTTGGTTGAAGGCATGGCTTTGGGATTATGGGCTTGCTTTGGCGGTAGAGTAGAATTGAGACGATTGTGAGGGTATGGATTCGTCTGTATCTCAGTGGAGTAGAGTTTAGACAGTTACGAGTGGGTCGATTAGTATGTGTCTCAGCAGAGTAGGCTTTAGACAATCACGAGTATGGACCAATTTGTATCTCGTTACACGGTCGTGGTCGTGGTCTGTTCTATTGTTTTATTGTAGGGCCCGGTGTAAAGTCATACCGGCCGGTGAAGGTCGACCTTCTGTTCGTGCCTAAAGTCTGTAGACTCAGTCAATGGTGGCACCAGCAACTTTCAGAGATGACATATCGATTTACACTACCTAGGTAGTGAGTGAGTGACTGCCAGATACTGCTATCTCGCTGGTGCAAGTTTTGAAGAACGACAATATCGGTAAGTGTAGCACTTTGAAATAAAGCTTGCATCAGTGAGATTGTCCATTCAACAAACATTAGCCAGGTACACGGAGATCGAAAGTGGAACGCGTACGGGGAAAGTCGAAACGCGTCGAGAACGTGACGCCAGTCAAGCTGTCGATGTCGTAGTCCATCATCTGTCTTCGTTCTCTACCAACAACCATCAAATCTGCTCAGCCACTTCAAGATTCTCGCTGCCGCATCAACTGCCATTCCTCTGAATTGTCGCTTGTAATTGGCCTCATCTGCTCGCTGCTGCCTGCTATCGAGACCGTCCAAGCTCAAGATCGAGACTCTCTCTTTCCTTCCACTCCACCGTGCACTTCCGCCACGAAACCAGACAAATCCGCATCGCCCCTCGACCATCCTTACTGTCGATGATACATACCACTCTCGCAATATAGCTCTGGTCTTCACTGCTTCCAAGAGGTGCCAGGGCCGATCGCGGTGATCAGAGTCGCAAGTTGAAAAGAGCGTGATTGTGTGCTTTGAAGAGCATCGTGTATAAATCTTTCCACAGTCCTCACCAGACTTCATCCCTTTGTTGCCTTGAAGCCTGCTTGCACTGGATGCCTAGCCAGACCCTGTTGCATGCTGCTGCTATCCGCTCTGCTGCCTGGTGCCGAGACCTTGACTAGTCCCAGGGCGGATCTCAACATATCCTTGCGCAACAATGGACGACGACCTCACCCAGGCGACGCAGTCGCAGGCTCAAGACCCACGCCGAATGGGTCGTAATAACTCTGGCCTCACCGAGGAGGACATCGCCGACCTGCTTTGCATCCTGCATCCATGTTCGCCGGCGGCTTTCAGAATCGTTGCACATACCGCCCGCAGATCGCCGCATCACGTCCTGCAAGGTCACGGCTACGACAGATACGACGATGGTGTTAGCCAGGCCGTGTTGGAAGAGCAAGAGACATTCATTCTACAACCCTCAACATCGGCCGGCGCGGCCCAGGCAATGGACCTGGCCTTGCGCTTTTCTGCAACGGTGATCAGACCATACATGGGCTTCGTTTTCGGACGCAGCGCACAATTCTGCGACGTCGTGCTGGATACGGATACAGTCAAGCGCATCAGCAACGTGCATTTCCGCATCTTTGTCAACGAGTCAGGCGTGCTGATGCTAGAAGACGTTTCGACAAACGGCACCATCGTGGACGACGTTGTGCTACGCAGCAAAGCCGGAACGCAGACTCGCATGCTGACTGCCGGATCGATCATTCAAATCATCTCCCCAAAGGCAGAGGAGATTGTCAAATTCATCGTTCGCATTCCAAACAGGGAGAACCACATTGAGGAGTACGGGGCCAACGTCGACCGGCTACTGACTCAAATGGCGGCATCTGAGGCCGAGGCACATGCGCAAGCTGGTGCCGTGCAGGTTCCCAAGAGAGCAAGACCTGCTGCTGCAACAACTCAGTCTGGTGGGGTCCCGATGTCACTCGGTCGTTTCGGCATGCACTGGAGTGGTGGCGACAAATACAACGTTGTAGGCCACATCGGCAAGGGAGCATTCGCCATGGTCTACCAGCTTGCTACCAAAAGTGACGGTCAGCTCTTCGCTGCGAAAGAGCTCGAAAAGCGACGGTTCATGAAAAATGGCGTGCTTGATCGTAAGATCGACAACGAACTGCAGATCATGAAGGCTATCAGCCATCCCAACGTCGTGCAGTACGTCGAGTATCAAGACTTCGGACAGCATCTTTACATCATCATGGAGTTTGTGCCTTGCGGTGATCTGCAGCATTACTTGACCAACTACGGTCACCTGACCGAGCCGTTGGCGAAGATCATGTCGTTCCAAGTCTTCGACGCGCTTGCTTATCTTCATAAGAAGAAGATTACTCATCGTGACATCAAACCAGACAACATCTTGCTCGCCGACATGAGTTCTGCGAACTTTACGGTCAAACTGTCCGACTTTGGTTTGTCAAAAGTGGTCAACAACGACGAGACGTTTTTGAAGACCTTCTGCGGCACGCTGCTGTACTGCGCTCCGGAGGTCTTTCCTCAATACGACCTGCAATCGACGAATCAGGGCAAGAAGCGCCCGCGCCGGGGCAACTCGATGGCGCACAAGTTTCACAGCTACAGTCAATCGGTGGACGTCTGGTCCTATGGTGCAGTGTTGTGGTTTGCTCTCTGCCTCCAGCCACCTTTCGAAGGCGTGGCAGATGCTACTGGCGACGGCATGTTCAAGAAGATCATGATGACTTCCCTAGATACCACCGAACTTCACCGAAAGCGGGTCTCGCAAGACGCCATCGATTTGATGCTCGAAATGCTCAATACAGATCCATCCGCGCGGCCGTCGCCGATTTATTGTCTCAGTCACAGCTGGTTCGGGTTGGAAGCTTCCATTGTTGAAGGTGCAGCCCGGAAAGCTGCGGAAGGTGGCTTGGATGTGATTGCTGAAGAGCCCAGTTTTGCGAATCTCAGTCTCCGGGAAAGGGCGAGCAGGTTCGACAGCCAGACCAGCGATCTCGACTTTGATTCTGGCGATTACAAGTTCTTTGACGCGCGACAATCGAAGCGTTTCAAGTCGGAGGTGTTCCGCCAGAATGCTGACGGTTCTCCTATGGCGTCCAGCGGCGAGGTCATGTTCGACAACATACCAGAGGAAGATCAAAACACTCAGAATCGGCAAGCTGTCACCAGCGCCGTCCATCCTCGACTGTTTGGTGAGATCAGTCAGTCAGCGCTCGCGGAGTCTGGTGCTCTCAGTGCGCTCCCACATACCGAAAGCTACACGAGCTCGGTTAAGAGTCGAGGTTCCAGCAACGGCGACAACTTCCGTGAAGACAAGGTGAGAGAGCTGGTAGCGTCTCCGAGTCTACTGGGCGCGGAGTCTCTGGTCCGCGAGATGCACATGGACTCTCCGTATCACTCTGGCAGTTCACCTGTAGGAGAGGCTGGTGAGCCTACTACTCCCGGCTCAACCTCACAGCCGCGACCTACAACCGCGCAGCAACGCACGCCAGTCCAAGTGACCCCGAAGCCTATCAACCAGTCTACATTTAGCCGGCAGATCAAACTCGAGATCTCCCCTTCCTACTTCTACGACGTCAACGATCCGAGCACTCACAATATCGAGTACGCCTCGAAGGTCAGTGGTATTGATTTTGCGGCGAAGCCGGGCTACTTGGAGAGTGAGAAGTCCATGCCGAGCGACAAGCAGGATCCACCTTCTCGACCTCCTCCCGGTGGTTCCCACGGTTCATCTACCCGCGAGATGGACGCCAAAGACGCGAAGTTTCAGGACTCTCAGGATGACGTCGCTGATCATGGACAACAACAACAGCAAACAGACAGCGCCAGCCATCACTCCGATGAATCCCAGTCAAACGACATCACATTACCGCCGACTACACAAGACGCAGGCATCGACGCGCCTTCGGAATTCCTCAAGCCGCCGCCTCGTGTCGGCAGGCTTGCTTCCACGCCAGACTCATACACCCCCAAGGGCCCGGTCACACTAACCTTAAACTCCCGCCTCACCACATGGGGCCGCGCCCCTTCGAACAACCAGGTCTACCCGGACCCGACGGACACGCGCGTCGGCAAGCGCGCGCTGATGCTCTGGTTCCACGCAAAGGACATCGACAAGATCCCCGAGGGCGACGATTCCTGGACCAAGCTGCCGGGCCTGCACTGCATCCTCTCGACCGAGAGCAGCGCCGGCGTCTTTGTCAACGGCGTCCACCTGCGGCGCGGCGAGGATGGGAGGCGGCAGTTTGGCAGGATTTACACGGGGGACCAGGTCGTTGTTTGGAGGGAGACGGGCAAGGCGTTGAAGTTTTCTTGTGAGTTTTTGGTGGGGGAGGGGAAGGGGGGGAGGCCGGTTGGGGGGCCGAGGTTTAGGATTGAGACTGAGGGATCGAGTGGGAGGGCGAAGGGGAGGGAGAGGGAGGTTTGAATTGATGGTGAAGTACGGTGATGGAGGCATTGTTGTTGAAGCATGGAAAACCAAATTGAGTCGCATACGCAGAGCGAGGCGTTCGTTTAGCGCCGAGGCCATTGAGCGGGCATAGAGTAGTTTTGTTCTCATTTTTGGGGGAACGTGTTGTAGAGTGGTTGATCTCTACTCTGGGGCTTTTTCTGTGAAGATAGCCTGTTGAACGATGTTACAGAATGAATGATGGAAATGTTTACACAGCACTGACGATTGAACTTTACTATTGACTTCGATGCCAGTGGCTCGTGTCAGATATTGTCGGAGAAAGATGGCTGAAGTATATCTGCTGACCTACCCCAATCGACGGCTTCGATGTAGGTAGTTCGTGTCAGATAGTTATCGTGCAGACTTGGGTAGGAAGATGGCTGAAGTATACCTACTGTATCTACTTACCCCAATTGACATGTGATGCTGGAGTAATGCTAGCGATCCCGGTCTTTACCCGACACTTGTTGGGGGGGTCCTTTAGTCACGGCCTCCATTTCTCTCCCCTAACACTAACAATCGTACGCTCTACCCCAAATCGATGATACTACACTATCGCTGCTGCTGCTGCTACTCCACGCCGCCGGCGCGCGCCCCAGTCCTTATCGGATACCAAAACACCCCCTGGTGTCCAACCCCACGATCGCATCCTGCTGGAATGTGTTCCTTTGGCTTTACCTAAGAAATGCACGTTCCTTCAGACAAGTTCCCCCCAACATCCAATGTCATTCTGACCACCGACGCCTTTTGGAGAAGGCTGGAGGTTGATACGAGACGATGTGCACTACCGAGACCGACCCCAGACGCGTAGCACGTTGCTATCGACCCCGAACCCTGCAAACCTAGGCGCGCCTTGTTATCGCTACACTTGTAGCAAGGCACTTGCGAACCGCATGATGATGATGCTCCCGTGAGCTGGCCAAAGGACAAGGGCGTGCCGCCTACTGGGTTCGGGCTATCTATCAATTCGATGCGATTACGCCTTACTACTGGTCTGGTCTGGCGGCATTTGCCACGGCAGGGCAGGGACAGGCATGAATCGTGGCCGAAGAGCATTTAATATATGTAGGTTCGGTCTCTTAACTTGGTCTTCACCACTAGGTACTACAACTTGTACATATAAACCCCCATTTTCTGTTTTGGTATTGTTTCTCCCCAGCCTCTTCCACCTTTGTCGCTCTCCACATCTGTGGCTCTGTCATCACAACAATGCTTCCCTCATCATCACCGGACGAGAAAAAGGGCCCACCACCACCCGACTCGCAATCCGACGTCGAGCACGATGCTTCTTCCGGCGCCGGCGGCGTCTTCGATGCGAACGAGGAACACGAGGTCTTCAAGACTACGGCCGGCGTCAATTTCCGCACGGTCGAATGGCCGCGAGCCACAGTCATTTTCCTGAAAGTCATCTTCGCCGTCGGAGTCCTGACGATTCCGACTGCTATGTACGATCTCGGAGCTGTGGGCGGCACTCTGAGTGTTGTCGGGTGGGGACTGCTGAACACTTGGGCGGCGGTGATTCAGGGCGATTTTAGGAACAATCATCGCGGGTGTCATGGGATTGCTGACATGGCGGAGGTGAGTCTGAGCTTTTTGGCTTTTTTGGGGGATGTCAATGCTGATATCTTTGAAGGTCGTCGGTGGACCAATCGTTAGGGAGATTACCGGCGCGCTGTTCATCGTTGCCTATGTGCTTTTGACTGGTTCTGGCATTCTGGGAGTGTCGATTGCTTTCAACGTCTTTTCTGGACATGCGGTCTGCACAAATTGGTTCTCGTTCGTTGCGATGATTCTGATCATTGCTGCGGCTTCGTTTAGGAAGATGTCACAGGTAAGTTGGCCACTGTCAGCTCGATCCTGGCTCATCCATCTGGTCGAAAGAGCGTAGCGGCTCCCCTTCGAGGGCTCCAGACCGCGAAATCTAACTAACACCCTCCCCTTCCCAGATCGGCTGGCTAACCTGGGCCGGCTTCGCCTCCGTCTTCGTCGCCGTCTTCATCGTCGTCGTAGCCGTCACCCAGGTCGAGAGGCCCGCCGCCGCGCCCCAAACAGGCGACTACGAGCTCGGCTTCTACGCCATTGCCCACCCGACCTTCTCCGCCGGCATCGTCGCCACCTGCTCCATCTTCGTCTCCTACGCCGGAACCTCGGCCTTCCTGCCCGTCATCAGCGAAATGCGCGAGCCCCGCGACTTCCGCAAATCCCTCTTCCTCTGCATGGCCATCGTCATCGCGTCCTACACTTCCTTCTCGCTCGTCGTCTACCGCTACTGCGGCCAGTGGGTGGCGGTCCCTTCGCTCGGATCCGCGGGCTCGACGATCAAGATCGTGGCGTACGGCGTTGGGTTCGTCGGTCTGCTGGTTTCCGGATGCTTGTACCTGCACGTCGGCGCGAAATACGTGTTCGTGCGCATCCTGCGCAACTCGGAGCACTTGCAGTCCGACACGTGGGTGCACTGGGCCACCTGGCTCGGGTGCACGACCGGGCTGGGCGCGATTGCGTTCATCCTGGCCCAGGCCATTCCGATCTTCAACTACTTGCTCAGTTTGACGGGCTCGCTGTGCTTTGCGCCCATTGCGCTTTCGCTCCCGGGCTGGTTGTGGTGTTTTGACAACATGGCGTGGCGGAGGGGGAGTATGAGGCAGCGGGTTGTCTTCTGGATCACGGCGGCGATGATCCCGCTGGGGGTGTTTATTTGTGTTGGGGGCACTTATGGAGTTGTTGTGCAGATCCAGGAGGCTTATGCTAGTGGGCGGATCGGTGAGTTGAGATTATCGTTCGTTTTGGGTGGGAGTTTATTGTGACTGACAAAAACTCTTTTTCTAGGCTCGGCTTTCTCTTGCGAGGACAATTCGGGGACGACTGCTTCTTAGGAAAACGGGGAAAGTCCCTCGACTCGCGTGATTTTGGAGTACAGTACATACATACAGTCAGGTTGCGAATTCAACCAAAAGATCGACAAATTTGTTTTTGTTCCAGCATGATACTTGTCCGGATGGTGTCAAAGAAATGCGTTCGGAGGTCAAGACGGCTGACAATCGTTCATTCGCCAATCAGGAACACTGACTTGAACGTGAAATTCGACTTCTCTTACAAACTCCCGTCAGAACCTCTCGAGCAGATCTCACTATTGAAGCACACGCCTCTGTTTTCAACGCAGCCCTCTAGCATTCCCACCACTTTCAAGCTCGACGGGATCCACAGGCCCCGCCGGCATCTCCTGCTTGGGCTGTTGCGGTTGTTGGGCGTTCAGCTCTACAAGCGGCACATGCTTCTGCGACATCACCAAAGCTGCTGCACCTTGATCATCCGAGAAGTCCGGATCTCGAGTGATGTGTCCACCCTGCAGTTCACTCCTGCTGGCTCGGCGCGCCTTGTTCTTGCGCTTCTTCATCAACACCAGTGCCAGGGCGAGTATCGCAGCAAGTCCGAGGACACCGCACGCGACGCCTATACCTGCTTGGGCCCCGGTGCTGAGGTTCCTTGCCTTGTCGGTGTCGCCGCTCGGCTGTGGGGTCGGATCGTTGGTGCTGCTGCTGCTCGCTTGAGCTGTAGACGTCGAGGATGGTGCAGTTGTCTCAGACGATGAAGAAGGGCCGGATGTAGTTGAGGCAGTGCTCGAAGAGGCTGACGATGCCTGCTTCACCCACTCGATAGGCGACCACGAAGCGCGCGCAACGGCCGTGAAAGTCTCGGTCGGGGGAGACCCGTCGCAGCCATGGCTGCCGCAGCACTCCCAGGCCTGCGTGTTTGGGTTCCACTGGATGAAGGTTTGGCCGTCCTCAGCTGTGTGGAATCGAAAACGGATCAGACTTGTTGGTTGTTTTTCATCCCCGGGTCGGCAAGCAGGGAATACTCACTGCAGGATGTGCGACAGACCGCATCGCCGTACGTTCCGTCCGTACAGCCGCCGACGTAATAGTTGTTGTCGCCCAGGCAGATCGAATCTTGGCCGCATTGCGAGTTCGCCAGGCAGCAGAGTCGCGCTCCATCTTCGTTTGCTCGGGTGCTGTTGCAGGGATACCAGTCCGAGAGAGCGCGGATCTGGCTGTAGGAGCGCCAGAAGCAGTTCTGAGCCGTGACTGTGGTTGCAGCAATTATCGCGATCTGGGCAGGGATTCGAGTCATTGTGCGGATGGGACGATGTTGCATCGAGGTGTTGTGTGAAGCGACGTGTAAGGATGCCGTCGGCTTGGTGGTTCCAAGCAGAGAGGTTTCCCGTTCGCAGTCGGACTAGGCTGAACTGCTGTCTTTTCCGAGTCTTTCGGTACCCATCATGCAGCATAGGGGGGTAGGTTTATGTCCGTACTGGCAGGCTGAGCTGTCTGATCAGTTTCAAAGATGACTTGCCTGATTGGTTACCTGCAGTTTCTGCTTCACCGGTTATGGTATCATGACAGATGAGGCAGCCATCGTTGCCGCCACGTTGTCGTCCACGGTAGAGCTAGGCTGAGTACTGCATTAGGTGCATGGTCTTACCTCGACCAGTATCTCCAAGGCTCTCATGACTGGTGGAAACTAAATCTCGCTGGATTAGCTAGGTCTCGAATCGGCTTGTGTGATATGTATCAGCTGACTGTATTTGTCGGGATTGGAGAATGGTGTGAGAAAGTTCATTTGCGATGGAGAATACTTACACATTTTTTGTACAAATCTCAGATGTACACCGTGGTTGTGATGACGCGTGATAGACTGTGGCTATCATATGGAAACATCTGATCACAAGATCGCCAAGACTGGCGGGCATATCTTAGGACTATATAACAGATAACCCTACACAACGGATGTACAAGTGCTCTGACTAGTGGCGATGGTGTATCGGCGTGTCGACTACCCTCGCTCTCAACGGGGTTAATGTAGCTCACTAGCATCTCTTACTTTGGTTCCTGTAGCTGTTGTTAAAGTCTACGCGTGGAACGGAAGCTTGTTAGAGACGGGTTGTAGCATGCAGCAACGCAACTTCTTTCACCTTATACCCCCGATATCCGCCCCCTCAAGCTCAACAGGATAGACGTAGCTCGCCGGCATCTCCTGCTTGACTTCCCGCGCTTCCAATTCTGCAAACGGCACGTAATCCTGCACCATCGGGCCCGTTCTTGCATTTGGGTCCTCTGAGAAGTCTCCATGCTGCAGTTCGGGCTTCCATGTCCGAAGTGTTTTGCGCCGTTTCGTCAGCAAGAATCCCAGCACGAGGATGGCGGCGAGACCTAGCAAGCCGCACGCAGCGCCTATACCTGCTTGGACTCCGGTGCTGAGGCCGCCGCCGTCTTTGATGTCTTGACTTGTGAATGTTGGTACTGTGCTGGTACTTATGTCGTTGTCTAAGGCGGTTTTCGTCGGCGGTGCATTGCTGCTGCTGCTACTGCTGCTGCTCGCGCTCGCTTCTTGTGATCTAGATGCCGATCGTGACGCCTCTGCGGCAGAAAATGAGGCGGCGACACTCATCTCACTCGAACGACGTGTTGCACTTGTCGAAGCTTGAAGATCGTCGGAGGCGGCAGAGTTGGGCGTCGAGGATACGGTGGATCTGGTATAAAGAGTGTATGATGGCACTGGTTGGATATCACCCATTGTGAGGGCGCTGCCGGTCACGGTCAACGCTGATCCAACATCGTCGTCACCAGATGTGGCGGAAGTAGTGCTTGATGTGGCAGCTGCGATTGTGTAAGTCGTGAAATATGCAATCGTATCGCCGCCATCGGAAGAAGTGGCGCTTGTCGTCGCAGCTGTTAGTATCATGGATGACGCTATATCGCTGTCGGATGTGGTAGCGATCGTGGAAACGGTTCCAAGTGTTGTAGGCGGCATAGTGTCCAGACGAGTTTGGTTTTTCGTATGTCGAGATGGTATGTGATGTTACGGCGTGCGGAAAGCTATCAGTCTGTCAGCCATCACCACATTGCCTACCTATGTGTAAACAGGGAGTTTCCCAAATCCCAGCTTTCCAGTTGGACGAGGCTGAAAAGATAGTCCAGTCTCTCTTCCCGCACTACCGTCGATTAGCGAAGGTGGGTGCATGTAGCATTATCTCGGCAAGACTGGACTGGCCTACCTACCTGTGAAGCGGGATAGAGGGAGAAGTGGCTTGCAGGAGTCGTTGTCTCGCGGTTCTGCTTCACCGGCGGTCGTGGTGTGGCGATAACACGACCGAAAAGCCTGACATTGCTGTGGCATTCCGACCACACTCAGTCTCGAGTCGAGCACTGTATTCCAGATGTTTGATATCATCCAGGCATGAGTAACCAAGTTGGGCTTTTACCCTCATGTTCTTCTCGAGCGCAGTGTTGCCCGACGGCTTGTCGACGCGTATCTCGCGTAAAGTGTACATTGTACCAGCAGGTCATTGGTATCTTTCAGTCAGGGCTCATGTGGTTGGTGGAAACTGGATCTCATCAGCCATGTCACCCGCAGATACCTTGGGTGTCGGCCAATAAACAGTTGGTCGGAATCCAAGGTTGGTGTAGAGGCATTCGTTCGCGTTGTAGCAGCGGTGGTGTGTTTTGTTTCGGCAATTCCGCGTCGAGATGTATAGGGTTGGGGTTGGGGTTAGA
>Ga0265797_10005397_pt1 | contig 18662 bp, 14 predicted proteins | sample P2T30metagenome_FD_192433 | JGI IMG/M metagenome (GOLD analysis project Ga0265797, IMG submission 192433) | Plant litter microbial communities from East Loma Ridge, Irvine, California - P2 T30 | ecosystem: Environmental > Terrestrial > Plant litter > Unclassified | place: USA: California... | reverse complement strand
GCTGAAGTCGTACACCCCGTAATACAGCACCGCGCCGGCGATGCGCGCGGCCAGCGCCGGCCAGGCCTGCAGGCGCAGCAGGGTCGCCGCCGCCAGCTGGGCGCCGGCCGATTCGCCGACCACGAACACCGGCAGGCCGGCGTATTCGGGCAAGCCATCATCCAGCAGCCAGCGCGCCACGGCCAGGCAATCGTCCATCAGGCCTTGCACGGGCACGCCCAGCGCCAGCCGATAATCGACCGATACCACCGCCACGCCGCAGGCCTTGACCATGGCGGCGTTCAACTTGTCGTTCATGCGCGCGTTGCCGAGCACCCAGCCGCCGCCGTGGATGTCGAGCACGATCGCGCTTACCTTGCCGGCAGCCGGCCGCAGGATCCTCACCTTCACCCGTTCAGCCGACACGCGCCGCTCTTCGGCAAGGATGCCGGCACGCGCCAGGCGGCGGTCGGCGCCGACCTGCGACAGGCGCATCAGCATCTGCAGCGGGCGCGCCAGCGGACGGTAGCGCATGCCGAAGCGCGGCATGCGGTCCAGCTTGCGGTTGAAGTCGCGGACTTCCTGCAGGGTGGCGGCGTCGAAGGTCAGTTCGGCCATGCTCATGCTGCGCTCAGCTCGGCGACGAAGTCGTACATGTCGCCGCGAAAATACGAACGGCAGAACTCGACCGCCTGGCCGTCGCGCAAAAAGCCCAGGCGTTCCACGCACAGGCCGGCGTCGCCTTCCTGCGATTGCAGCAGCCGCGCCTGCTCGGCGTTCAGCAGCAGGGCCGACAGGCGCTGCAGTGCGCGCACCGGACGCTTGCCGGCGGCTTCGAGCGCTTCGTACATCGAGGTGTCGACCGCATCGAGCGAGGGCAGGGCGCTGGCGGCGATGGTCGCGTATTCGAGGCACATCGGCATGTCGTCGGCAAAGCGGATGCGGTGGAAACGGTAGACGGCGGCACCGGGCGACAGGCGCAGGCGCAGCGCTTCCTCAGGCGTGACGGTGCCGGCCGCGCGCTTGAGCCAGACGCTGTGCGGGGTCCGGCCGCGCGAGCGCATGTCTTCGGAAAACGAGGTCAGCTTGGCGAAATTCTTTTCGATGCGGGTATTGATGAAATTGCCCGAGCCGGCGCGCCGCACCAGCAAGCCTTCTTCGACCAGGCCGTCGATCGCCTTGCGCACCGTGATGCGCGAGATGTCGAGCTCGGTCGCGAGCTGGCGCTCGGCCGGCAGCGCTTCGGCCGGGCCGAACACGCCGCGTTCGATCGATGCGCGCAGCGCCCGCTGCAGCTGCTGGTAGAGCGGCTGCTTGCTGCTGGCGGACAGGGTGTGCATCAACTGCGCGAGAGGGGACATGCGGTGACTTCCTTTACCCTTATTTTGGCCGCGGCTTGCTCAGCTTGCGGTCCGGCTGCACCAGCTTGCCGGAGCGGATCAGCTTGACCGTGGACGCCACCGCGCGCGCGACGTTGCGCACTTCTTCCTGGAAGGCGGTGTCCTTGTCCAGCGTGGCGTGGCTGTCCGCATACGATTCGTAATAGCCGACGTAGCGGTCGAGCTTGGCATCCCGGCCGGCATCGATGAAGCCCATCCATTCCAGCCAGTCGGTCAGCGAGTGGCGCAGCGGCTCGACGCCGGCGACGTCGCCGTGCACCACCACACCATAAGCGCGGCCCGCCAGGTGCTTCGGATAATCCCAGTCCTGTTCCAGGGCCTTGGCTTCCTCGGCTTCCTTGCCATGGGTCGAGCTCGGGTCCGGGTTGCCGCCGTCGGCGCACACCAGGCGGTCGATCATCAGCTTCAGCACCGCCGGCGCCTGGTACCAGTAGGTCGGGGTGATGATGATGACCGCGTGCGCCGATACCCAGCGTTCGTAGATCTCGTTCATCCAGTCGTTGTCCTGGTCCAGCGAGTGGTTCGGGTAGCAGCTGCACGGCCAGTGGCACAGTGGCATCGCGGTCGAGACGCAGGCCTTGCACGGGTGGATGCGGCGTTCGTAGTCCGAAGTCAGCAGCGACAGATCGAGCAGGTCGCTTTCGATGTTTTCGGCGTGCAGCACGTCTTCGCACATCTTGCTTAGGCGCCAGGATTTTGAGATTTCGCTGGGGCAGCTGCCGTCATTGCGCGCCGACGCGTTGATCACGAGCACGCGGCTGCGCGTGGCCGGATCCTTTTGCCGGGCTTCGGCGGCCAGCAGGCGGTCGTGCGCTTCTTTCCATTCGGCCGACAGGTCGTAATCGGGATCGGCAAAGCCGGGACCGGCCTTGACCGTGATCGGCGCCTTGTGCGAATCGATGTAATTCTTCCAGGCGATTTCCTCGACGGATGCCAGCTCCTTGCCGACGGCTTCGAAGGACGGGTCGTAGAACTTGCGCATGAAGCGCAGGTGGAATTCGTCGCGGTTGAGTTTTGCGGGCGCCTGGCCCTTGCGGACGATGGTCATGAAGGCCTTTCAGATTGAATTCCATTCGATTATGGAATAGGAAACCTGTCCGGCCGGTACGCCACCTAACTGAAAAAGTAATAAGCGAATAAGAAAAAAGCGGCACGGACCGCAAGGCCCGTGCCGCTTTCCAAGATGCTGACTCAGCGACTGACGTGTATTACTGCGCCGAAGCGGTCGCCGTGCCGGTGTTCGGATGGTTCACCAGCAGGATCCAGTACTTGGCCAGGTCGGCCGCGCCGCCGCTGCCCTTGACGGTCTCGAAGGTCTTGATCGCCTGGTCTTTCTTGCCGGCTTTGGCGTAGGCCATGCCCAGGCGCAGCTTGGCTTCGTCCGGCGACTTCAGGCCGCCCTTGGCGATACCCTGTTCGATGAAGCCGATGCCCTTGTCGAACTGGTCCATGGTGACGTAAGCCCAGCCCAGGTTGACCAGGCCGGCACCGTTCTTCGACTTGGACGCCGAGGCTTCGCCGCTGGCGATGTTCTTGGCGTCGTCGGCGGCGCCCTTGGTGGCGCGGTCGCGCAGCTGGCGGTGTTGGGCGGCATTGCCACCGGTACCCAGCACGCCGGCGGCAAAGCCGGCATCCACGACCTTCTTGGCTTCGGTCGGGAAACCATCCTTCAGGGCCAGTTCGGCCAGGTCGGCGTACTCGGATGCGTCCAGCTTCTTGACGGCGGCGAACTCGAGGCGCAGCAGGTCGGTGATGTAAGTGTCCTGGTTGAAGCCGGGACGACGCGCGACGCCGCGGTTGATCAGGTCGGTCCAGTAGTCGTCGGTCGGGTAGTAGGCGGCCAGTTTTTCCAGGCCGTACAGGTAGGCGGCGTCATCCTTGACCTTGTTGGCGGCCGAGGCGTACAGGCGCAGGTCTTCGGCCGACGGGGTCTTGCCGGCATTGATGGCGGCGTCCAGCACCGGGCGCTGCATCTTGAGCGAGGACGCATAGTCGCCGCTCAGGTAGTAGGAACGCAGCAAGGCCGAGTTGACGGCGTCCGACGGGGTCGGGCTTTCCTTCTGGAAGCGGCTGTACCACTCGATCGCTTTCGGGTAGTTCTTGGCGTTGTAGTAGTAACCGCCCAGCGCCTGCATGAAGTTGGCCTGTTCGGCGCCCTGCAGCTTGCCCGAGGCGATGATCGCTTCCAGCGACTGGATGGCGGCCTGGTCGTCGTTGCTGGCCGATGCCAGCGACAGCTTCATGCGGTTCAGCACGTAGTTTTCGTACGGGGTGCGGTTCTGTACGGCTTCGGCCTGGGCGATGCGGTTCTTGACTTCGCCATAGTTCTTGGCGTCCATCAGCGGCTTGATCTGGGCCGGGTCGAGCAACTTGAACAATTCCGGACGAACCGAATCCGCCGGCGGCTGGGCGGCGGCGGCGGCCGGCGCGTTTTTGTCCTGCGCGGAAGCGCTGTGCATCAGGGCCGGGGCGGCATTCAGGCCAACGGCGGCCAGCATCAGGGCAAGACGGGCAAAACGGAATTGGGACATGAAGTATCCTTCTTTAATGAAGAGTGGTGAATTTGCCAACTCGGACAAAGCGTGCATTGTCCCACAAACTAAAAATTGCGGGGCAGCTCGGGCGCAATTGTGCGGCACCCGGGCTGGGCAGAGGGCCGTCGTTACAATGATTTACCGCGCTTGCGGGGTCAGAAGCCCGGCACCGGGCACTGGCCGGTGGCTTCTATTTCTCCCGCCAGCCAGGCATTCACGGCATCCAGCGCCGGCGGCGCGAAGCCATAGGTCATCAGCGCCGGGGCATCGATGTCGAGCGCCTGGTAGGGGTTCCACAGCGCCAGGTGCAGGTCCGGCTTCCAGGTCGCGCGCGCATGCGCACCGTAGCGCCGGCGCGCGGTCGAGGCCAGCACCGTGAAGCGGCCGTCGTCCGGCAGGCTGGTCCAGTCGAAGGTGTCGGCATCGCTAAAGGTGACCAGCTCGACCTCGTACAGCCGGCCCAGCGAAGCGGCGATGCGCTCGGCCGGCACGCCGGCTTCGGACACGCCGTCGCTGACCACGTCCTGGCGCGCCACCAGGCGCAGGCGGCTGCCTGGCGCCGGGCGTTGCGGGTTGGCGCGCGCCGACAGGCCGCGGCGCCAGGCGTCGGCCATCAGCGCGCGGTCTCCCTCTTCGGTGCGATACGGCACCGCGCCGGCCGGATGCGCCTGCGCCAGTCCATCCAGGCGCGCCAGCCGGGCTTCCACTTCTTCGCGCGGCAGGCGGCCATCGGCGATGGCGGCGGCGATGGCGTCCAGCGTGGCTTCCTGGGTGGCGCGGCTGCCGAGCGCCATCACCATGTCGGCGCCGGCCAGCAGCGCATTCACGGCGGCCTCGCCGGCCTCCCAGCGCTGCGCGATCGCGTGCATGTCCATGCCGTCGGTGATGATCACGCCTTCGTAGCCCATGCGCTCGCGCAGCAGGCCCGTCAGGATAGCGCGCGACATCGTGGCCGGATACACCGGATCCAGCGCCGGGTAGACGATGTGGGCCGTCATCATGGCCGGCGCGTACGGCGCGGCGCGGTGGAAGGGGGCGAATTCGAAGCGTTCCAGTTCCTCGAGCGGCTTGGCCACCGTCGGCAAATCGCGGTGCGAGTCGACGTGGGTGTCGCCGTGGCCGGGGAAGTGCTTGACGCAGCAGGCCACGCCTTCCGATGCGCTTCCGGCCATCCAGGCCAGCGCGATGTCGGTGGCGCGTGCCGGGTCGGCGCCGAAGGAGCGCTCGGCGATGACCGGGTTCTGCGGGTTGTTGTTCAGGTCCAGCACCGGCGCGAAGTTCCAGTTGAAGCCCATGGCACGCACCGCGCGCGCCACGGCGGCACCGACCGCATGCGCCAGCTGTTCGTCGTCGGCCGCGCCCAGGGCCATCGCCGCCGGCGGCGGCGGCAGCCACAGCGCGCGCACCACGGCGCCGCCTTCCTGGTCGAGGGCGAGCAGGGCGTGCTCGCCCATGATGGTGCGCAGGGCGCCGGTCAAGCCGGTCAATTGCGCCGCATCCGCCATGTTCTGGCGGAACAGGCAGGCGCCGCGGATGCGGTTGGCGCGGATGAAGTCGGCCGTGTCCTCGTCGAGGGCGGTGCCGGTCAGCCGGATCATGATCAAGCGGCCGGCGAGTTGCCTGAGTTCTTGCATATCAGTTGGTCCTGGTGACTTTGCTGAGGTGGCGCGGGCGGTCGGGGTCGAGCCCGCGCGCCTCCGCCAGCTGCGCCGCCATCACATAAAACGCCTGGATCGCGACGATCGGATCGAGGTCGGGGTGGCCGGCGGTCGGCAGATCGAGGTCGCGGCCGGGTACGTCCTGCGGTGCGGCCAGCAGCACGCGCGCGCCGCGGCCGCGCATCTCCTCGGCCAGCGCCACCAGGCCGGCCTGGGCCGGGCCGCGGGTGGCGAAGATCAGCAGCGGGTAGCCATCTTCGATCAGCGCCATCGGGCCGTGCTTGATCTCGGCGCCGGAAAAGGCTTCGGCCTGCAGCGCCGAGGTTTCCTTGAATTTGAGGGCCGCTTCCTGGGCCACCGGGTAGCTGATGCCGCGCCCGACCACCATGATGTTGCGCGCCGGCGCCAGCACCTCGATTGCGGCCGACCAGTCGGCCTGCGCTGCGGCGCGCAAGGCATCGGGCAAGGCCTGCAATGCGCCTTTCAACGACGCGTCCTCCTGCCATTCGGCCACCAGGCGCGCGCCCGCGCTCAGGCTGGTAATAAAACTCTTGGTGGCGGCCACGCTGACTTCCGCCCCGGCGCGCAGCGGCAGCGCCCATTCGGCGGCCTGGGCCAGCGGCGAGTCGATCTCGTTGACCAGCGCGATGGTGGTGGCGCCGCCGTCGCGGAAGTAGCGCATCGGCTCGACCACGTCCGGGCTCTGGCCGGACTGCGACACCGACAGCGCCAGCAGGTCCTGCGCCTGCAGCGGCGCGTTGTACAGCGTCAGCAGCGACATCGGCAGCGAGGTCACCAGCCGGCCCAGGCGCGCCATGATCAGGTAGGCGAGGTAGCCCGATGCGTGGTCCGAGCTGCCGCGCGCCACCGTCACCGCGTTCTGGATGCGCGCCGCGCGCAGGTGGCGGCCGAGTTCCGCATAGCGCTCGCCGTCTTCGGCCAGCTGCAGGGCCACGCAGTCGGCGGCGGAGACGGCTTCCTGGTACATCAGCGAACTAGGCTTCGAGATCACACGCTTCCCCTTCGATGTAGACGGCTTTCAGGTTGAGATGGCGGTCGAGCACCACCAGGTCGGCAAAGCAGCCCGGCGCCAGGCGCCCGCGCCGGGTTTCGCCGAGGTAGTCGGCGGCATTGGTCGAGACGCGGCGCGAGGCGTCGGCCAGGTCGAGGCCGAGCGACACCAGGTTGCGCAGCGCCTGGTCCATGGTCAGCGTGCTGCCGGCCAGGGTGCCGTCGGCCAGGCGCACGCCGCCCATGCATTTGTGGACGGTCTGGCGCCCCAGCATGTACTGGCCGTCCGGCATGCCGGCGGCGGCGGTGGAATCGGTCACGCAATACAGCTGCGGGATGCAGCGCAGTGCCACCTGGATCGCACCCGGATGCACGTGCAGCAGGTCGGGGATGATCTCGGCGTACTGCGCATGCGCCAGCGCGGCGCCGACCATGCCGGGTTCGCGGTGGTGCAGGCCCGGCATCGCATTGAACAAATGGGTGAAGCCGGCGGCGCCGTGTTCCAGCGCGCGCACGCCGTCTTCGTAGGAGCCCGAGGTGTGGCCGATCTGCACGCGGATGCCGGCGTCGGCGATCTGGCGCACCAGGGCCAGGTGGCCGTCGATTTCGGGTGCCACGGTAATCAGGCGCATCGGCGCCTGGGCGTCGAAACGGCGCACTTCTTCCATCGAGGCTTCGCGCGCGAACGGCGGCTGGGCGCCCAGCTTGCCCGCATTGATGTAGGGGCCTTCCAGGTGCACGCCGAGGATGCGCGCCTCGCCCTGGCCGCGCGCCTTGCAGGCGGCGCCGATGGCGAGCAGGGCGCGGTCGATGTCCTCGACCGGCGCGGTCATGGTGGTGGCCAGCAGGCTGGTGGTGCCGTGGCGCGCGTGCAGGCGCGCGATGGTGTGCGGCGCGTCGCCGCCTTCCATCATGTCGCGCCCGGCGCCGCCGTGCACGTGCAGGTCGATGAAGCCGGGCAGGATGTAGTCGTCGCCGTTGGCGGACGGATCGCCGGCGCTACCATTGATGCGGCCGATGGTGTCGGCGAAAGCGATCTCGCCGTGGATCCAGCCGCTCGGGGTGAGGATGTTGCCTTGGATGGGGTGCATTCAGCGCCTGGGTTCGATGGGGTGGATGTCGAGGTGGCGCGCGACCATGCGCAGCGCGCCGGCGGCGGCATCGCCCAGCGGCGCGCGGATGCGGCTGGACAGGCCTTGCGGCAGGTAGTCGCGCAGCGCGTCGCCGAGGCCGCCGCACAGGGCCAGCGGCAGGGTGCCGTCGGGGTCGAGCGCACGGGCGATGTGGCCGGCTTCCTGGCCGGCGTCGAGCAGGATGGCGCGCGCCACCGGGTCGGCGGCATGGGCACCTGCATGGGCGCCGGCATGGTCGAGCACCAGCGGCGCCAGCGCGGCGTAATCGGTCTCGGTGGCCTGGCCGAGCCAGGCCTGGACGGCATCGCGGCTGCCGCCGCACCAGGCGATGATGGCCTCGGCCAAGGCGCCCGGGGCGCGGCGGCCGTCCAGCACCTGCTGGGCGTTGTTGATGGCGCGCAGGCCGATCCAGGCGCCGCCGGCTTCGTCGCCGGCCGGGAAACCCCAGCCGCCGACCACGCGCCGCCGGCCGTCCGGATACAGGACCTTGCCGACGCTGTCGTTGCCGAGGGCGACGATGGCGCCGGGTGCGCCGCCGTGGGCACCCAGCAGGGTCGTGAAGGTATCGGTTTCCAGCACCAGCGCGGCATAGCCGGGATCGGCGGCGACGAATGCGGCCGCCCATTGCCGGTTCTGCACGCCGGCCAGGCCGAGGCCGATGGCGATGCGCCCGGCCGGCGCCTTAGCCAGGCCGGCGGCGTCGAAGGCGGCCGCGGCGGTGTCCTGGATGGCGGCCCAGGCGCGTTCGATGCCCAGGCCCAGGCCGGATGGGTCGCCGCTGCCCTGGGCGACTTCGGCGCCGCCGGCACGGGCTGTGCGCGCGATGCGTACGCGCGTACCGGTGCCGCCGCCGTCGACGCCCATGAGATAGTCGATCATGATGAAAGGTGTCCCTGAAGTCAGGGCACTATAGGAGTGGCTGATAAGCTTGTCAACAGGTATTCAACTGGTATTGTCGAGTGCCGGTTAACACGCCGAAACTGGTCTGCCTCCACAGAGAGGGAAGCAGAAAGTCGTCGCTTAATTGGTATTAACAGTGGTATTTTTCGGTTGTTCCCGGAACGCATCGGCGCGCAGCCACACGAACAGCAGCGCCATCATGAACGGACCGACGAACAGGCCGATCACGCCCAAGGTGGACACCCCGCCGAGCAGGCCGAACAGCACCGCCAGGAAGGGCAGGTTGACCTTGTGGCCGATCAGCTTGGGACGGATGAACTTGTCGACCATGAACAGTTCGATCGCTCCCCAGCTGAACAGGCCGAGGGCGGCACCCGAGTGGCCCTGGCCCAGCAGCAGCAGCGACACCATCGTGAACGACAGCGGCGCGCCGCCGGGAATCAAGGCCATGTAGCCGGTGATGACCCCCAGCAGGGCCGGCGCCGGCGCCCCGGCGATGGCGTAGGCGATGCCCAGCACGATGCCTTCCAGGATCGCCACCGAGCACAGGCCCAGCGCGGTGCCGCGCACCGACAGCGGGAACACGCGGCGCAGCATCGGATAGTACTGCGGCACCAGGCGCTCGCCGGCGCGGTCGATGTAATGCACGGCGCTGGTGCCGTGCAGGTAGAGCATGAACAGGGTGAGCAGGGTCAGGAACAGGTACAGCGCATTCGCCAGGATGATCGAGCCCCAGGTGCGGGCGGCCCCGCCCAGCTGCGGCAGCAGATCGCCGACCGTGCTGCGGATCAGGGTATGCACGCCGCCCGGCGCCGCCAGGTGCTCGCGCCACCACTGGGTGGCCTGTTCGCTCACCAAAGGCAGGCGCGCCACCCAGTCCGGCACCGGCACGCCGGTGTGATTCAGGTCGGCGACCAGGCCCTGCACGCCGGCCAGTTCCTTGCCCAGGGTTTCGAACAGCAGCAGCGAGGGTCCGGCAAAGCCGGCCACCAGCAGCCCGACCAGGCAGGTCGCGCTGAGGACGCGCGGCCAGCCCCGCCGCAACAGCCGCTGGTGCAGCGGCCAGGTGATCACGGCCAGCAGCCCGGCCCAGGCCAGCGACCCCAGGAAGTGGCGCAGCAGGGCCGCCAGGGCCAGCGCGAACAGCGCCGGTATCAGATAAGGCAAGGCGCGCTGCATCCCCCCTCGCCCTTAAGCAGCGCGCTGGAGGGCCGCAATGCGGTCCTCGCACGAAGGGTGGCTGGCGAACAGCGACAGCACGCCGCCGCCGGCGATGCCCGACGCCGCCAGGTTCTTCGGCAGGCTGGTCTGCACGCCGGCCTGCTCGATGCCACCGAGGCGGCGCAGCGCCGCGATCATCGGACTCGGGGTGCCCAAAATCTGGGCCGAGCCGCGGTCGGCGCGGAATTCGCGGCGGCGCGAGAACCAGGCCACGATGATGCTGGCCAGCAGGCCGAACACCAGGTCACAGATCACCGCGGTGACGGTGAAGGCGATGCCGGGGCCGCTGCTTTCCTCTTCGTCGCGGCGCAGAAACTGGTCGACGAAGTAGGCGACCACGCGTGCCAGGAAGATCACGAAGGTGTTGACCACGCCCTGGATCAGGGTCAGCGTCACCATGTCGCCGTTGGCGATGTGCGCCACTTCGTGGGCCAGCACGGCTTCGGTTTCCTCGCGCGTCATCGCGTCCAGCAGGCCGGTCGACACCGCCACCAGCGACGCGTTCCTGGTGGCGCCGGTGGCGAAGGCATTCGGCTCACCTTCGTAGATGGCCACTTCCGGCATCTTGATGCCGGCTTTCTGCGCCTGGGCGGCGATGGTGTTCATCAGCCACAGTTCGGTCGAATTGGCCGGCTGCGCGATCACGCGCGCGCCGGTCGACCATTTGGCGATCGGTTTCGACAGCCACAGGGAAATAAAGGCGCCGCCGAAGCCCATCAGGGCGGCGAAGCCGAGCAGCATGCCGAGGTTGAGGCCATTGGCGGTCAGGTATCGGTTCACGCCAAGCAGGCTGGCCGAAATGCCCAACACGAGCATGATGGCAAGGTTGGTAGCGATAAAGAGAACGATCCGTTTCATGTTCCTAGTCTCGTCAGGTCAGTAAAAAAGCGGTCGGATGACCGTGGTGCAGACGGAAGCATAAAACAGGGCAGGGGAAGGAAAAAGCGAAGTTCTTGGGAGGTTAACTTCGAAAAAATCGGATGTTAATAAAAAACCCGGCGGCGTCTGTGGCGCGGCCGGGCTGCAGTGCCGATGCGTCAACTTACTTCATTGTATAACTTTGTTGTGCGGTATCGACAGCATAATTGCGCGCCGTGTCCCAGTAGGTGAAGCTGTAGCGCACCACGTCGCCGATCTTGAGGCCGCCGGCATCGTAGGTATTCGTGCTGCCGTTCAGGCGCATGCGCACGTTCTGCTGGGCGCCGTTGTTGACGGTGTAGTGGACGTCGGCCCAACTGCCGGTGTTGGCGACGAACTGCAGCGTGGTGCTGGAAGTCTGGGTGACGGAGGTGGTGCCGGTCGCCGGCGGCGTGGTGCCGCCGCCGCCACTTGTGCCGGCGTCCCAGACGATGTCGTCGATGGCGAACTGGAAGGTCGATGCCGGCAGGCGGTTGGCGTCGCTCGAGATCATGAACACGTCGAGCAGCGACTGCGCCGCGACCAGCGGCCCGAGCAGGGTCGACACCGGCACCGTGGCCTGGGCCCAGTCGCCGTTGCGTACTAAACCATAAGCGGTGCTGTTGGCCGGGAAGTTGACCCAGTTCTGGTTCGTGTAGGTGTCGCCGACGCCGATGTTGAAGGAGACGTTGGCCGGGATCTTGATGCGGAACTTCATGGTGCCGTTCCGGAAGTTGCTGAGGTCGCGCGCCTGGCGCGACTGGATGCCGCCGCCGAACCACTGGCCGGGTGCGGTATAGGCCCAGGCGATCACGTTGCTGCCCTCGTAGGGCGGCAAATTGCCGGCGCCGCTGGACGCGCCGTTCCACAGGAAGATGTCGGAACTGACCCCGGCCACCAGCTTGTTGTTGACGGCGGTGGTGTCGGTGAACACGCCGAACTTGCCGGTTTCCGGCAGCGTCTGGTTGCCGAGCTTGACCGTGCCCTTGCCGTCGAGCTGGTACACGCGCACGTAGTCGACGTACATCGTGGCCGGCAGCGGCGCCGTGACCTGGGCCGGCGTGGCGGCATCGGTAAAGTTGCCGCCGACGGCCAGGTTGAGTAATAAGTAGAACGGCGACTGCAGGGCAGTCGAATTCACGGCCAGCGGCCCGTCGTACATATTGCGCTCGACGCCATTGTCGACCAGGCTGAAGCGCATTTCGCTCTCGGTCCAGTACAGGCGATAGGTGACGAAGCGGTTGGCCAGCGAGGTCGGCGTCACGACCCAGCTCTTGGTCTGCCAGGCGGTGGAGGCGGCGCAGCTTTCGTTGCCCGGCACGCAGGCGGCCTGCTGCCAGGTGATCACGTTGGAGCCGGTGTAGTTGTTGATGCCGGGGTTGCCGGCCGCCGCGCGCGAGGATGCCTTGTGGCCCATCTCCATGATGTCGATCTCGCCGTTGCGCGGCCAGGTCTGCGGGCTGACCCCCAGCATCCAGGCCGCCGGCCACAAGCCGGTGGCGAGGTTGGGCGTGGCCAGGCGGATCTCGATCATGCCGTACTGGACCTGCACCTTGCCCTTGCTGTCGATCTTGCCGGACGTGAACTGGTTGCTGCCCACGGTCTGGCGCTGGGCGTGGATCGCCAGCGCGCGCGTGCCGGGCTCGAAGGGCACGTCGGCAATCGACAGGTTGTTGGGGCTGTAGTACTCCAGCTCGGCATTGCCGTAGCCGCACAGATTGATCTGGCAGCCGTTGCCGTCGGTGGCGGTCCAGCGGCCGGCGTCGAGCGTGGCGCCGTTGAATTCCTCGGACCAGATCAGCTGGCCGATGGCCGGGTTGGTGACGCTGGCCGACGCCTGCACGGTGCAGGCCAGCAGCAGGCCGGCGGCCAGCGCGCGCAGCGGTTGCCATATTGTAGAGCGATGCGGTTTCACGATGTCTCCTTTGTCGTCTTATCGGAAAGATGCGGGCGGCTGGTGCCGCTCCACGGTAGTCCAGCTGTGTCGCTGATTGGATGCATGACAGGATCGCGGGGTATGGAAACGTTTCCAATGAATGGGGAAATATATGCCGATTCTTGAGATACGTCAAACAGCGAATATGTATATTTAAAGTTTTTGCTGTCAGATATTGAGAAAGATCAATTGGGCTTCACAAAGTTCCCGTTTGCGATTGAAGCGGCTTCAACAACTTACCCAGACTTTAGCTATGAAGGTGACGAACAATTATTCATTGTAAGTAAAAGTCTGTCGATAAAATTGACATTGACGCAAAGAAATTATGATAAGTCTTTGTTCTTTAAAGAAATTTAATTTAGGCATGAAATTTGCTGAAACTAAGTTTCTTTAATCTAATTAGGGAGTTCCGTAATATGAACAAAGCAATGTATTCAGCAATTGCAGCGTTGGCTTTGCTGTCGGCGTCTGTCGCACAAGCCGTCACGACGACCACGTACGACTTCGCCACACCGGCGGACGGGTCCGGCAAAACCAGCCAGCTCGCCGGCAATTCGAATGTGTTCGTCGAAAGCTTCGATCGTGCCGATGGCACGGGTGGCGTGACCTGGGCGCCGAACCTGGTGAGTGTCACGACGGTATCGGGCGGCGGTCTGGCTTATGCCCAGGGCAGCCTGGCGAACGTGTATGCCGCGCCGGCCAACGATACGACCCATTTCGCCTATGGCCCGGCGCAAGGCAGCGGCACCCCGAATGCGGAAGTGAATTTCAATTACTCGGGCCTGCTCGCTACCCTGGGCCCGAATGCAAGCCTGAACTATTTCGGTCTGTATTACGGTTCGATCGATACCTTCAACGACGTCATTTTCTACAATGCCGCCAACGAGGTCATCCAGACGGTCACCGGCGCCGATCTCATTGCCCGGTTCAATGGCCAGTCCGGCAATACCCAGGCGGACAGTTCGAATCTCTACGTCAACCTGTTTTTCTCGCCGGACGAACAATTTACATCATTCAGCTTCAGGACGACTGCGCAGGCATTCGAAGTCGATAACCTGGTTGTCGGCTTCGAGGTCGTCAACCCGGTACCGGAGCCCGCTTCGCTGGCACTGCTCGGGTTCGGCCTGGCAGGTCTGGGCGTTGCACGCCGTCGCAATAAAAAGTAATTAACGGACTTGATGCATCACCGGCAGGCTGCGCTCCATCGCGCATGGAGCGCGGCTTTTTTGTATGTGGAGTAGACCGTTCGCGACCGCACTTAATTGCTGAATCTGATGAGACCTGCCATATAGCAATGGAATATATGTGGCCTAGTAACAATAACTGATAATTTCTTCGTAACACATTGTCGAAAAATTTGACGTTGCACGGTGGAAATTTCGCTAACTCATTGTTTTGAAACAGATATTTAAATCGGGCATGATAATTGCGTAGATTAGGTTTTTGATTGATTTAGGAGTGTAGTTACATGAAAAACGCGATCTTCCCGGCGATTACTGCCCTGATGCTGATGTCGACGTCTGCCCAAGCTGTCACGATCAGCTACGAATACGCTCTTGCGGCCGATGGATCGGGCAAGACCAGCACGCTCGCTGGCGTAGCTAACCAATCGACCAGCAACATCTTCGTCGAAACCTTCGATCGCACCGACGGTACCGGCGGCCTGACGCTGTCGCCAAGCCAGCTGACCGTCACTACGATCAACGGCGGTGGCTTCGGTTACGCGCAAGGCAATCTGGAAGGCGTGTACGCCGCACCGGCCGGCGATGCGACGCATTTCGCCTACGGTCCGAACCAGGGCAGCGGCGTGCCGAATGCGGAAGTCAATTTCAACTACGCCGGCCTGCTGAGCACCCTCGGCACCGACGCCAGCCTGAACTACTTCGGCCTGTATTACGGCTCGATCGACACCTTCAACGACGTCACGTTCTACAACGCGGCCGGCGGCGTCATCCGGACCGTGACCGGCACCGAACTGATCGCCGAGTTCGACGGCGTGTCGGGCAACCAGTCGGATGACAGCTCGAACATCTACGTCAACCTGCGGTTCTCGCCGGAAGAGCAGTTCACGTCGTTCAGCTTCACCACCACGTCCCAGGCATTCGAAGTCGACAACCTGGTCGTCGGCTATCAGGTTCCCTTGAACGATGTGCCGGAACCGGCATCGCTGGCACTGCTCGGCCTCGGCTTCGCCGGCCTGGGCTTCGCACGCCGCCGCAACAAGAAGTAATCGCTCCGCTTTTTGCAGCGCATGAAGGCCGGGTTCCATTTGATATGGAACCCGGTTTTTTTATAGGTCCGCCCAGCTGTCGTTGCGCCCGTCCAGGCGACGCACCGGCAGTACCGCCAGTTCCTCGAGCGTCACATCATCCAGGCAGTGCACGCTGACCGCCACATAAGCCCCCCAGCGCGGCGACGCTCCCGTGCCGAAGGGCCGCACGCCGCAGGTCGCGCAAAAGACGTGCTGCTCGGTGCGCGTATTGCAGCGGTACTCGGTCAGCGCGGCATCTCCCTGCAACAGGCGGAACGCTGCCCGTGGCACGATCGCCGCCCAGTTGCGCTGCTTGGTGCACAGCGTGCAATTACATTAAATGGTGTCGGCATCGAGATCGATATCGGCCTCGAAGCGCACCGCGCCGCAATGGCAACTGCCGCGGTGCGTGCGCAGCGTCATCAGCGCGCCGCCGCCGCGGCCGCACCCGCCGCCACCAGCGGTAGCTCGACGTAGCTGCTGTGGTACACCCGCTGGGTCGCCTTTTTATAGTCCGCAGGTTTGGCGTTGAAGATGTTCGGCACGAAGGTCTGCGGATTGCGGTCGTACAGCGGGAACCAGCTCGACTGCACCTGCACCATGATGCGGTGGCCGGGCAGGAACACGTGGTTGGCGGTCGGCAGGCCGAAGCGGTAGCTCAGCGCCTTGTTCGCCGCCAGCGGCTTCGCGGTTTCATAGCCTTCGCGGTAGCGGCCGCGGAAGATGTCGCCCGAGACCATCAGCTGGTAGCCGCCCATGGCCGGCTGACTGCCGACCTGGTCCGGATAGACGTCGATCAGTTTGACGACCCAGTCGGCATCGGTGCCGCTGGTCGAGGCGACCAGGTTGGCGATCGGCTCGCCGGCGATCTGCACCGGGACGGTGAGCACGTCCGAGACGAAGCTGACGACGTCGGTGCGGCCCGAGGCTTCGCGCTGGTCGTCGGCCAGCCAGCGCGGCCACGACTGCCCTTTGGCTTCGTCGTAGCCGTAGGGCGGGATCGGGCGCTGGCGGAAGGGGACCGGTTTGGACGGATCGGACACATACTCTTCATAGCCCTTGTCGGCAGCGCCGCCCAGCACCGCTTTCTGGCCTTCGACCAGGCGCAGTGCCACCGGTCTGGCGGCGGCCAGCGGCCACGCACTCAGGTTGCGCCATTTGTTGGTGCCGGTCTCGAAGGCGGTGACGGTCGGGATGGACGGCACCGATTCGTCGCCCTTCAGGTAGCGCGCCAGGAAGGGTTTCAGCACTTCCTGGCGCCAGTGCAGGGCGGTGTCGCTGCCGAACTTCAGGCTGCCCAGGCTGCTGCCGTCGCCGATCGCGCCGCCATGCGACCATGGGCCGATCGACAGGAACACCTTGTTCTCCTTATCGTTAGGCTTGATCGCCTTGTACACCGCGACGGGACCGTAGATGTCTTCGGCATCCCACAGGCTGTGCACCAGCAGGGTCGGCACCGTGACCGGCTGCCTGGCCAGGATCTTGTCCATCGCTTGCCCCTGCCAGAAGGCGTCATAGCTTGGGTGTTCCAGCACCTTGCGCCAGAAGCCGCTCTGTTCCAGCCCGCGCTGGCGTCCCAGTTCGCCGGCCGAACCGGCGCGCATGTACATGTCGTAATCGTCGTAGTTCGAGGTGAACCATTTCGCACTGTTGCCGCGCGTGACCACCTGCTCCTGGATGTACGACATATTGATCTGGCGGAAGGCGCCGTGATGGAACCAGTCGTCGCCCATCCAGCCGTCGACCATCGGGTTCATCGGCACCGACACCTTCAGTGCCGGGTGCGGATTCACCAGCGCCATCAGGGGCAGGAAGCCGTCGTAGGAAATGCCGATGATGCCGACGCGGCCATTGGTTTCGGGGACGTTTTTCGTCAGCCACTCGATGGTGTCCCAGGTGTCGGTTGAATGGTCGACCGGGGTCGGGTTCAAGGGCCCGTGCAGCGGGCGGTTCATCACGTAATCGCCTTCGGAACCGTACTTGCCGCGCACGTCCTGCACCACGCGGATATAGCCGCCTTCGACGATCACGTCGGCGGCATTGTCGTAACCGGTGAGGATGGTTTCCAGGTCCGCGCTGTCGGCGTGGCTGACCAGCGAGGCGGCGTCATAGGGCGTGCGCGTCAGCAGGATCGCGGCGTTCCTGGCACCGGTCGGCACGATGATCACGGTATTCAACTTGGTACCGTCGCGCATCGGGATCATGACCGTGCGCTTGACGTAGTTGAAGCCGGGCGTCGCGGCCTTGAAGTCGGCCGGGGTTTCGGAAGGCAGGGCAGAGTATTGCGGGGCGGGTGCGGCGGTCTGCGCGTGGGCCAGGCCGGCCAGGAACAGTGAAACGAAAAGCGGTGCAGTGCGTATCATGAATGTCCTTGTGCTTGGGTGGGCGGCCGCGCCTTCGGATGGGCAGGGTGCCGCTTCACTACCTTAGCACAAGGACAAGGCCATGCGGTACGGTTCAGTTCCCGCTTGTCGTCCACCCAATATCTTGGGCGAATTTCCGGGCCAGGCGCTGGTAACCGGCGGCCGTGAAATGGATCAGGTCCTTGGCCATCAGGGCCGGCGTCTGCTGCGCCCAGCGGTAGGCGCTGCCCGGGCCGCCCATCGCGGCCATCATGCTCCACGCGCTGCAGCCGGCGCCGGCGGCCACGTCCGCCTGCACGCGGCCGATCTCTGCATGGATGCGCGAATACTGGCGCAGGTCGATTTTCGGGCCGGTCTTGCGCTTGCCCTTTTTGCCTTTACTGGTGATGTTGGCCGAGCGCGGCACCAGCACGCCGCGGTCGCCGGGCGCGATCAGCACGCAGGCGGCGTCCGGAAAGCGCGCGCGCATGTTCTGCACCGATTCCGCCAGCATCCGGCGGTAGGCCGCCGCGTCGAAGGGTTTCACGTTGCCTTCGTTGGTGCCGAATTCCAGCATCACCAGCTGGTAATCGGGCTGCGGGAACCAGGCGCCGAGGTAATCCCGGCGCGCGTTCCTCCAGCTGGCGACGGTGGCGCCGGGATAGCCGAACACGTCGAACTTGAAGGGCGCCGGCTGGTCGGCCAGCAATTCCAGGCCGTGGAAGCGGAAGCTGGCGTCGACCAGGCGCAGCCTGACCTGGGCCATCGGCCGTTCGGCCACCAGTTCCAGCAGTGCCGGGCCGGGGGCGGCGGACAGCGTCACCTGCTGTTCGGCGTCGCCGTCGACGCCGATGCCGACCACCATCGGCGCCTCGGTCTGCTGGTAGAGGATGCGCACGCGTTCGTAGCCGGGCGCCGTCTTGTCGCGCCGGACATCCCAGGCCAGCGTGGCGCCGGGCTGGTCGCTGAACATATTGACCATGCCGGGGCCGGGCGCCGCCCCGTTGCTGCCGATATAGACCGGTTCGTATTTCCATTGCGCCGACACGCAGGCGCGCCGCAGCGGCAGGCGCACCCCGGCCTTGCCCATGTTGGCGGGCAGCACGGCATTCGGCACGGATTCGCCCGCGAACTTGCGCTGCCGCAGCAGCTCGTCGCTGAAGAAGCCGGCGGCCAGGTGGCTGTCGCCCCAGATTGCGATGCGCTGCACGTCCTTTGCCGCGATGGGTCCCTGCGTCCCCAGGGGCCGCGGCGGCGTCGGGGCGGCAGGCACCTGGTCCGGGGTGTCGGGCGTGTCCAGGGTCCGGATCAGGTCCTCGGTCGGGATCTCCATCGGGTCCGGATTGGGCGTTGCCGGCGGACGCGCTGCCGCGGGCGCGGCGTCGCAGGCCAGGTCGGCG
>Ga0265797_10005395_pt1 | contig 18670 bp, 22 predicted proteins | sample P2T30metagenome_FD_192433 | JGI IMG/M metagenome (GOLD analysis project Ga0265797, IMG submission 192433) | Plant litter microbial communities from East Loma Ridge, Irvine, California - P2 T30 | ecosystem: Environmental > Terrestrial > Plant litter > Unclassified | place: USA: California... | reverse complement strand
TGCATGAAAAAAATCATGGGTGTCTTTGCGGGCGTCGGCGAGCCGGCGCGCCGGTGGGAGTCAGGTTTGTGTTGGGAGTGAAGGTCAACGTGAGGTCGCAAAACCGCGGATGCTGCGTGCCGCTCGACACCGCTGCACTGGTGCCCGCGGGTGACCATAATAGATGTAATAAACATTATGCCGAAATGCTCGCTGCAGACGGAAAGCAGAAAGCTTGTGGTGACACAAGATGTTTCTTTCTCGCTAGTGTGTGGATGCTGAAGGAAGGAAGGAAAGTGTTAGCCGGTGTCAATAGAGAAGAAAGACTATGAATTGGAACAACGAAGGCAGTAGATACCATCTATGTTCTGTGTATTACATGAAATAATCTGGAGTATAATAGAGCATTGTTGAGCGAAAAGAAAATTTGAGAAACGGCAAGTAAAATCCCGTCTCTGAGCCTTCTCTCACTGTATCTGTCCACGGAAGAGCAGCTTTCCTGCAACACGAACTCATGCAGAGACAACGCTACATTGATAAGGTTTTTATGGGAGAGTATTAAATTTCGCATGAAAATGGCTGCCATCGGATTCGTACGCAATTGCTCTGATTCTGCAGATCGTGGACCACATAGTAGAGAGTACCACGATGCTCTCGACAAAACAATGTATCGCCCTGCCTACGTGTATCTCCCTGAACCTCCCTCGTAGCCGTCCGCGCAGAGACTGTGCAGTGGTGTTCATTCTTCCAAATGATGACACGATCGAGGTGACCCAGTGATTGTGAGTCACAGCATCGAAAGCTCGTAGACGCACTGGCTATCACAAGAACAGAATCTGTGGAGTCACCGGAAGTCACAAGCGTACCCGGCTATTGTCCCAACGCGTCAGGTCTACGATCATAGTCATGCAGACACAATGTAAGCTGTGACGTCCGAGGTATCTCGTGCCTTCACTCGCGGCTATATGTCTATTCGAAGGCCGACGACGCCGATCGGAGGTGCGTGTGGAATGTGTCTGCTGAGGGTAGCGAAGTTTACGACGAGGTCGGTGAAGCCATGATCTGCTCGTCTGTGAGCAGACGGAATGCTAGAGCGTTCTGCTTACAAGAGGTTACATAGTTCCGCAGGTGATCTTTTGAGGCATCCAAGTGAGCTCGGGTGAGGCTGTACGAGAATAGTTATCTCGACTACGAGCTGGCAAGCCGAACAGTTCGAACCATGGGTCGCGAGGACGTCTTGGTCAGAATGATCCAGCGGTGAGATTCCCCTCGCAATTGTCTCTCATGAGCTGCACGAGGCTGAAGGTGAAAGCAATTGACTGCAGACGAGCATAACGACTGCACTCCACAGCGTTTTTAAGTTCAGCGCCAACCGCTCCTACAATCAGCTCGTACTCCCTCATGATCTTCAAATCATCTCGCTGGAGTGACTTACCCATAACCACGAAAATGCCAGCACATCATCCGCTCGCTACTTGGGCCGCCAGATCATGCTCCAGACCATACTCTCGATCGCCATGTCCTCTTCGCAAGCAGACCTTGCTCCAAATCGCAGCCTGTCCCAGATCCTGATCTTGGGCACTGATTTTCCGCATCCATAGTAAGCTGTGGAGAGTCCATACCCAACCCAGGCCTCAGATCTGAAACCAGGATCCATACTCCGCCGCGCAGCCCACCACCCTACCAGGCATCTCCCGCACGTACGCCAATCAATTCAAAAACCGATTAGATGAAAACGTGATGATGAGGGGAAAACTCAAGTCTACCGGCCAAATGCAAGAATGGGCCGACATATCCATATTGAACTTTCAAGCAGTGGTAAGCCCGAACGTCCTCCAACCATTCACAAGTTCTCTACGCATCGCCTTTCGTTCTTGCTCGTGCAGTAGCTCCAAGCACATGTTACAAATAGAGTGTAGTCGCTGCCAGTCAGAAGGCTGCGTAATCCTCAATTTGCAAAAGCAAGTTAGTCGGCACACGAACCCTGGCTCCCATCGACCGGGGCCATCCCGTCAGAAAGTCAAGCCATGGAGTGGAAAATGTTTGACAGCTCAGATGTTCCCCGCACGCTGTCGCCGGTTGTCGCTTCATTCTGGAGGGGCTAGAACTGAGTTGCTGAGTTTTGCGCGTCGGATGGGGGTGGGAAAGTGTAGATCTTGGGTTGCGTTGCGCGGACGGCAATTATTGTACGTCACGGCATGTGGAGTTGAGAAGCCTCTGTTGACAAATGGTAGTTGACGGAGGAAAGTGTAACGTACAGAGGCTTGAGAAGGTTCGTTGCTCGTTCGGAGAATATGTAGCGTTGCTCCGAGTGCAACGATACCCATGTTTTGAGTCCGACATATTGGGCTGACAGAGGTCAGGCGACTGCAGGTGGCAGTCTGAAGACTGCCTACAGCGTATGAGCATGGTGTGTGGATGATGTGCTTGCGATCGCCTATGGTTGTGGATAGAGGATGCGAAACCTTGACAGTGATTGCTCGTCCTTGTTCTGATCATGCGCAGGCATCCGACTCGTAAGATGTTGAAGATACTGAAAAAGCAAATAACGGGGCTTCTTCTGGGTAGCTCCTTGCTGCTGCTCTTCCTCAGTGTTCGTAGCAGGCGACCCTAGCACACACATCACGCCATGTCCGCTGTTGGCATGTTCCACGAGCGGAATTTGGGCAGCGGCACATGGTACCGGGGACAATTCGGCGTGTCGTTGAAAATTAGGCGGGTGCTTGTTTGCGCCTGCAATGTGGAGTGCTCTTCTCAATGCGTTGGGTGTACACGTTCTGAAACGCAAGTTTGAAGATCTTCTCGAAGAAACGTCAGCGTTTCGTGTGACCACCGGTACTGGGAGCGTCCGCCCGGCATTTACTTCTCGTGTCGCATTGTTTTCGCGACTCTGCGCGACAGTCCTCCTGATTGCTGCATAACGCATCCGAGTATCAGCACTGCTTTGGTGTGGTGGCTATTTCGGGCTACAGAGCACATGTGCACCTTGCTGAACGTCGGTACCAGAATGTTCGCATTGTGGCACAGTGGAACTTCTCATACCATTGAGAACGTTGTACGCGTTACACGTAGCGCATGGAACACACCGTAGCTGTCCGCAACCAATTCCAAGGCACTGGTACGGGACAGCAAGGAAAACCAGCGCAATCCTAGCCTCGTTTGTCAGAGAGCCCACACCTATCGAATGATCAGTCTGTGGGTCTGTAGAAGACTAGAAGTGGTCTTGTGGTGAAGAGTCGCCGAACATCGTGAGTTTGAGCTCGGTTGCTGCGCAAATCTCCTACGTCGCCGAAGGCGCATGACGCGAGTGACCAACATAACAGCGATGACGATCTAAATCTCCGAGTAACAGATCAGATCGTGGTACTAACGGCCAGTAGTGCCGCCTTGTCGTAAAGATTCGAGTCGCGTCCACGATGCGATTCAAGCAACAAATTCATGAGGCGTTGGCAAGTAGTCTTAGGTCACTTTCTAGAATGCCGCTAGAAGCCCGCTAGCTGACGCGAATCACGCGCAGAGACCAATTGCATTTCGAATCGTGACCGCAACTTGACGATGGTGTGTTCTCAGCTCACCGCAAATAGAAAGAATGTTATGCGCGCTACTTCGGGCGCTCATTCCGTGCGTGCAGTAACGTAAGTGCTACAATCTCCACGAAAAGGTCGTGTTATGCGTTACTCAACAAGCGAGGTCAAAGCTCATCAGCGCGTAGACTGACTTTGGAAAACTGTCAGATGAGCAGAGTACGGCCGAGATAGCTTGCTATGAGCTTGCCATCTATCCGCCCAGCATGCGATAAGGGTAGGACTCGATATTGGGTTGGAGTGTTAGTGTAAAGGCTCGCTTGGATGGTGTTCTCGATGATAGGAGAATAGCTGGTCGACACGAACTCACGCGTGGCACAGGCGATGCAATGACTTTCGTCGCAAAATCCGGGCGACAGGAGATGAGTCCGTGAGATTCGTTTGAAATAGCTTGCGTTCGATGCGTTCGACTGAGAGTTGGGCACTGCTAGAGGATGTGAAGCAACATGCCCAGGCAGAGCTTCACGTGATATACACCGCTTCGAAGTTCCCTACGACAATTCGCGTCGACTCTGTCATGAAAGCCAAGAAGTGTAAGAAGCGACGACTGGCATATGGTGATTGGTTCAGTATAGTTGTGTGATCCCTGCTAGCTGAAGAACATGCTTTCTCGCTCTTCATGCGATTGAAGCGTTGGTAATCGAGTGATATTTCTGGATTAGAACGCGGTAGTCTCGGGGGTATTTCTAGCTTTGCCGCGAGACTTGACTACGCGGCTGTAATGTTCTTATTCATGTCATGCTTCGATGCACCATGATGCCCATGACGGACAGACGAGGGCGGAGGTCTGACGAGCCGAGTGTGCGTCGTCGTATTGTTGCAGGTTCATGCAGACGATCGACCTCCTCTGCAGACTGACATCATGGTAAGACTGCTCCACACGACAGCCCATGTCCAGATACTTCCGTGTAAAGTCCGCTCGAATCACCGTGGTCGTATTCATATTGACAAGGAAGCTGCGGGAGTCTGGCCTGTCCTTGTCGCAGCTTTCAAGTAACATCCAGGATTGCACGCCCCCACTGTGAGATGCAAGAGCCGGCAACGGAAGAGAGCCAATCAGCGACTCGTGGAAGCCTGTCAGAAATGCCGCTTATGCAGTAACGTTGGAAAGACTCGAAGGAGAGCGCTCGGTTAAACAAGTTAGAGATTGCAAAGCAAGTTTGCGGCAGTCCAGCTTTTCCTCTACAGAATGCGAAACATGTGGCGCTTTTGCAACTTGCGAATGCGATCGAGACCGCACTCTTGCCTCGTGTTCGGAACATGCTCTCCGCGCAGTTGCTCGCAATCCACCGAGTCTTTGCTGGCCAATCAATGATGCCGCTGGGGATGGCTGTTCGTTGGATCCAGGTCACTGATGACCGTCAAGGAGCGGGAGACATGGGCGAGGGTGCTTGAGCAGATCTCTCAAGCCCGGTCTGCGAGATGCAACCTGCAATGCAAGCAGGCCATTCACCTTCACATCGACATCGCTGTGAAGAAGCAAGACGTGCGTGCACTTCTTCCCATACGCGAGCAGATGAAGAATTGCATTGACAACAATAGCCTTCTAGTTTCTGATTGTCTTGGTCGCGCGGCATGTGCCCCAATAGGGAAGGCGCCTACAGAAGTGATCGAGATTTTGCTTGAAACCGTTGCTTCTATAAGGCTCTTTTGCCGATCCTCACCACGGCCAGTTCAGCCGAGTCGTTTCGATAGATTCGCAACGACTCCGGCAAATGGTGAGTAAGAAGTGATTGGCGCGGCTGCCGTTATGCCCCAATGTACGAAGAACTGGCAAGCTTGCTATAAGCTAGAACGTTCTGGCTGTCATCACTGCACTCTGTGCGACCGTGGTGCACGCAAAATTGATACATAGCCGCAGTCGAGTACACCGCGAGCGTTCAGATTTTGCAGGCGGCCAAAGACGCTAGGAGCAAGATGACGGGACGAGTCGGGATCCTTGCGCGGTAGCGTGCGCGCCATGGCCCCTTGTGATCGCACCGTTGTTGCTCAAGGGCCGTATCCCTGCTTCCCGCGAGACAGCAACAGTCAAGACAAGCATCACACTTGGTGTATGAAGTAAACTCATTGACGACCAGCCTCATGCGACATCATCTGCTCGTCACTCTCATGACTGGAATCGTATGAGTGTCCAGTCTTGGCAGAATGAGTGTAACGCTCGGGAAGAGGTTGCTGTTGTAGAACAAGTAGATGCTGACCCAGTCCGAGGACATCCAGCAGGAAGCAACCGCAGCTGATCAAGTCGATATGCACGTCGCCGTCAGCCTTCATTTGGGGAACACATCGGCTGCAAAGACCCGGCAAGTCATCGTGGGGGGAAATTGTGAACGGTCGCTCAAGTGTGTCGCTGACGAGATCTGCATGCAGCTTCCCATATCGTGTGCAACTTTGTGGACGCAATAGCCGACGAGACCGCTGGGGCTAGACCTCCGCGACTATGGAGCATTCAAAGAGCACAAGAGTTCGTGATGACGGCTATATGTCGCGATATTAGTACTGTGTGTATCTGGAAGGAGCGCAACAATCCATAAGCGATGTCAAGGACGCGTAGACTGTGCTGGGTGGTGATGGCGATGCTTGTCATTGCGCGCGAGCGCGGACTGCAGTTCGAATAGAGTTGATCGTTGCTCGGTACCTGGCCTGTCGCCCTTGTCGTGAGCAAGGCTCCAGGGTGTCTCCGCACCCCACTGCGAACGCTTCGCTCGGAAGATTCCTCTGACCCAGGTCGCATGTCACGATCGCATCACATCGCATTGCAAGCAGGGAGCCCACGACGTGGGAGCACACCATGGTTCTGGCGCATGTTCTGTTCGAAACTCGACAGCTGACAAACACGTGTTTAATGCTCTTCAGTTTGGTTTCAAGAAGGTAGAGGAATCAGTTCCAAGCCACTCTCAGGATTAGCTTGCGACGTCTGAGGACGCTTCGGCTTGATCTTGGGCTCCAAGCCGAGCGCGACCAAGCCCATGCAGCGAAAGCGTCCGGTCGGCGCTGCTACGGTCGGGTTGCGTGTATTGGCCGAATATTGTCGTCCTTGGGCAACGCGTGGAAGACGTGTTGAAACTTGAGCATGATGGTAATATCGAAGCATTAAAACCACTGGCATTGCGCCAAACGGGCGGCGATTCTCACGGCAAGGCTGTGCTGCGTGCGTACACCCAAAGCGTACCTGGAAAGATGTGCCCCTGAGGTTCATGAGGTGAAGCCTGGCAAGTTTCCAGGTTTCGGTGCCATGGCTCCGCGATCTTCACAGGAACGATCAGCAGCGGCGGTCAAGCTCACGACCTTGGCCTGTCTCCCGAGGGCTTTCCGCACTCTGCACCGCGTGGTAGATCGGGCGCTAGACGGCATTGGGCGACGCGGGCTTGCTTCGGCCAGTCAGCGCTGGCGACGTTGAAGCACAAAGACGCTGCTGGCGAGCCGTTTTGGGCGCGCTCTGACCGGCGCTGCCAGCCAATGGCGTGCAAGGTAGTGGGGCGCTCGGTGGTGCAACTGCACAACGGCCTCTAGCGGCCGAGTGGACTCGAGACTCGCGTCGCTGGTGTTGTTGACGGCAGAAGCGTGGCAGACACGCGCAACCGGCTGAGTGAGGGTTGACGCGTCAGATGCGCGAAGAAAGCGCCTTGGGGGCCGAGAGGTGACGCAGGGGCAGATTGTAGATATGATATAGATATGAGCAGCAGAAACAGCAGGAGGATAATAATCTCAGATGGGAGACTCGGTAGGTAGCAATGCTATAGGACAGGGATGCTGCTGCGAGTGGTTTACCCGAGCATGATGACATCGCGTAGGTACGGTAAAGCGTCCGGTGTTGATGGCGCTAGCAAAACGCTTCTTCCTTCAGGTTCTGCGCCCCACAGTCGTCGTTGCCCATCTCCACCACAACTAACAGCTGTCTGCCCAAAGATTCAGGAATGGTAATCGTTCTGCCTGCGAGACTCGATTCTGTGGTAGCATTCTGCACCCCCGACTCGTACTGCCTCGAGCGCATTACACAGACGCACGCCCTGCAACCCACCCGTCGGCGATCCCTGATCCCGGCCTCTCACGCATCCGCGGACGGCGCCCAAAACAGCGCTGCCCCGAGCGCAGCACCAGGGAGGTGGCTGGCTTCGGGAGGCGTTAGGTTGTTTTACGTTTACCACCTTAATTCACGTCCGTCTCCACCTCGGCGCACATCCTCTGCTCTGCTCTCCTTGGGCCTCGCTTTCACCCTCTAGCGTGCTGCTCTGCGCGTGAAATTACGCAGGCCGCGCTACTGTGCACACGACCCTCGCCGTGCGCCCGGGCCTTTTCGACCGGATCCTTCCATCACCACCGCGCCCGCAATAATAACAATCATGTCGCAGAAACATGCCCCAGATAGGGCCCGGAAGTATAAGGAAGACCCGGCGCCTGTAGCGTCGCAGAAGATGGTGAGTTGAATCTGCTTCCCTGTCCTGTCTCTTCAAACGCCCCCTCCTACACACTCGCCTCGTCCTGCGCCGCACATCGACCGGCTTTCTTTGGGCGCGCGATCGGCCCTACTGCTGCGACCCTCGACCGTTGAACTTTGGGCCTCCTAGCGCTGCTGTCACCGCCGCTGTTGGCTTCATCCTCGTTGCTTTTGCATCTTGCAGCAGCCTCTGCAAGCCGCGTCCACCAACCTCAGCCAGCTACCCCAGCGCCGGCGCCCCTCTGCCTACATGGTATGCCCTTTCCGCCAAGCAGCCCTGCTACCTAGTCCCGCCTCCCCTGTCGCACCTCCTGTCCTTTCCTTGTCTGCTTTGATTCCAGTCCGCCGCCTCTTGTCACTCAGAGCCCAGCAGCGGGATCCCTGCCACAGCGTGGCCCTCCGCTCCCACCGCTGCTCCGCCCTCTGTGCTGTCAACGTCGCCCAATCTCGCGCTGCTGTTTCTAGTCTGCCCTGCCTGTCCTATAAACTACCGGTATACCCTACCGTCAAGTCCTTGCCCTGCCCTCGCATATCTTGTTGCAGCGCCTCGCCGCTTATCTGAACACGCGAATCACGATCCGCAGCCCCGCACTCCATCCATCCGGCTTCATTCTTCTTTATACCCTGCCCTGATCTTCCACACATCGTTGCACACACCGCGTCTTGCTTTTGCCACTGCATGCGGCCCTCTTGCTGACAGTCGTTCTTTTCCAGCATCACCCCCACCCATCGCAGGGCTTGCCTCCGCCAAACCACCATCCGGCACACCACCCTAGACCTGGAGTAGTCCACCACAACCACCACCATCAACAGCAGCATCATCAGCAGCAGCACCCAGACTCACCTCACCAGTCAGCTCCAGCTCAGAGCCCTGCACAGGCACACTATCCGTCACCACATCCATCCACCCAGCAAGGGCCTCCAACTCACCCGTCACCATACATCCAGCAAATCCAGGGACCACCGCCGCCGCAGCAGCAAGAGGTCCCGTACTACTCGACTCACCCGAGTCCGTACAGCACTAACAGTGCCCCGAGTAACTACTCCTCTTCAGGTATGTATTTTGATTTTGTTTTCTTCCCGTAGACGCGTCGAGCACAGAGCTAGCGCGACGCGGGGTGGAAATTCGACTCTCAAACACCACAAGCAAACATCTTGCACGAATAGCACTGACCCATCCTAGAAACGCCTGAGCTCATGGCGGCGGCAACGATGAATCGGTCGGGATTCCCCCCGATCTCCTACCACACACCACAGTCGAATTCGCCAGCTTCTGTTCAGTCTCCACAGCACGACCAACATGGACGGCCGATCTACCAACCACCCAGCCAGATGCCACAGTCGATGTACTACACGCCATATGCGTCCTCAGCCGTGCCACAGCAGTCTCCTTACCCTCAACATCCATCATCAGCACCACAGCAACCTATGGCGCCAAATTCGCTGTTGATGTCGCACCAGCAAGGCCAGCAAATGCAGCATCCCCATCCATCGCACCAGCCCCACCCTCACACGCCAGGCATGACCGGCAGCCCGAAATCACGCATGTCGCAAACACCACTTCAGCGACCCCCATCAGGCTTGGGTCCACCACAGGCTCCTCCCCAAGGCCCTCCCGGTGGTACGCCAAACATGCACGCTGGTCCTCCCGGAGGCCCCAATGTGAATCCTAATGCTGCCCCTGGTCCCATCCCCGCAACCACACCGCTGGTCGTTAGACAAGACCAAAACGGTGTACAGTGGATTGCCTTTGAATACTCGCGCGACAGAGTCAAGATGGAATACACCATTCGTTGCGATGTGGAGTCGGTGAACGTCGACGAGCTACCACAGGACTTCAAGACCGAGAACTGCGTATACCCACGAGCATGCTGCGCCAAAGACCAATACAAAGGCAATCGTCTGCACTACGAGACTGAGTGTAACACGGTTGGCTGGGCATTGGCACAACTCAACCCATGCTTACGTGGAAAACGTGGCCTCATCCAGCGCGCGGTTGACAGTTGGCGCAACAGCAACCAAGATCCGAGACTGAGGAGCCGACGAGTACGGAGAATGGCGAAGATGACCACCCGTAAGGCTGCAGGCTCCTCGCACGGGAACCACATGGCCGGTCCAGGTGGCCCAGGCGCTCCTGGGGTGCCCAATTCAGCCGGATTAGCGGCGCCTCCCCGACAACCGAACATGGGTATGGGAGGGCCCCAGATGCATCACCATCATGACCATCCCGGAGGACCTCAACAAGGAGGAGATGACGTTAGCGGTATGTTTCACCAGATGTGATGCGTTTGATAAGGCGCGCGTGGTGGTTGTTTAAATGATACCTTTGTCGGTTTTTGCGCATGCCTGTATACTACACACACTCCTTGATGTAATACCCCTCCATATCGCTGTCCGTGCATATTTGCATACCCATCACTCCCAACGCACCTCCTGTATCCTGTACATGTTTGCTTCAGCGCGCAGGAGAGTCACGGAAGAACTGTCGAACGTGTAGGCTAATTTTCTTTGCTCACAGCCAATGACTACAGTGATTCGAACACGCATCATCATCAAGCGCCAAACGGTCAATCGCCCACCGACGTACGACAATCACAAAGCTTCTACCCGGTTTTTCCAACGAGCGACTCAGTGGCCGGCCCCAGCGGAATGCCTCCGATCCACGACGGGCTAAGCCATCCTCCGCATGCTCCTCATGCGGCGGGTGTACCGGCGATGAAGCAGCAAGAGCAGGACGAAGAGGAGCGAAAGCTAGCCATGTTTGGCGACTTACCCGAGTCGAAGAGGCGAAAATTCATCTTGGTCGACGATGCGCAGCGAGGTACTAGAGTACGTGTGCGTGTGACACTCGACACTGTCAAGATGGAGGAGATGCCAGATTCGTACCGCAAGTCTAACTCGGTCTTCCCGAGAAGCTATTTCGCGATGCAAATGACCTCTCCCCCTGCAAGCCCACGTGGGTCGAAAGTGTTTCCCGCCGACGAGCCTGACGACGCGAGCGATCCCAGCTTTCCTTTGGCTGGATCGCAGCATGTGCCGGTGCCTACTCTCGACGGCGAGACTCGTGTGCCAAAACCGCGTCTTACTCGTGTGAAGCGCTCCAAGGAGATCACGCTGAACGATCTCGGGTATCGCATGAGCTGGAGTCAGAGCCGTGTCTTCGCGGGGAGGACGCTGTTCCTACAAAAGTCTCGTAAGTAACATTCTTGCGACAGCGACAACCAGACAACTAACCTTCTCAACAGTCGATGCTTACCGCAACAAGATGCGCAGCAGCATGATGGGCCAAGGACAAGACGTGACCCAAGTGGCGCCCCACTTTGAGACACGTGTTGGCAAGCGGCGCTGGAACGAGAGAATCGAGAAGAACAAGAAGATGCGGCGCGAGGGCTCTCCTTAAGAAGGAGTGGGTAGCTGACCATACCCATGTGGCGGTTGCGGATAGCCGTTGCAACGGTATCCGCAAATTCCGGCACTTGCAGGGAGCCCCTATCGAACGACCGGGGTTAGTGACCGCTTTCGACACGGTTCATCTCCCCTGACCCTACGCATGAGATCACCCAAATTCTCTTCTGGGCGCATCCACACATGCGTTTCACGAGTGTGCCTGCAGTTTCAGGCGCCGGCGAGTGGTACACTTTTCTCTCACCTTTTTTTCTTTCTCCGACTCCCACGGCCAACCCGGCCGTTTGATACCCGGGTCGCAAGTAATGACTCTCTTGCGGCCTTGTATGTTTCTATTACTGGTCCGCATAATATTACATACACATGGACCTGGGAACTTGTTTGTCATGACGGATGGATGGGGGCAGTGTACAGGCATGAATGAGCGCGGCAGTCTTTTTTGGCGAAAAGCGACGGGACGAATGGGTTACAGAGCCATTGGCGCATCATTAGACCGGATCGGTTTGTGTTTTTCTTTACATCATGATTGTGTTTTTCGGCATTGTTGTTGTTTTCTTGCTTCGAGTGTTCATTAAGCATCTGGTATCTACGAGAGCAAGCTGGCTCATACAGCTGAGCTGCAATATACATACATACAAACCAAACCAACCCAAGTCAACAACAAGTGCACCACTATAATATACCCAAGATCCAGATCCATCTCGCATGTGAGACACACACACACAAACCACCTCAGCGTCCCTAACCCCCATCCAGCCATACCCAATCCTTCGCACCGAATCGCATAAAGCCGCACCCAATCACAGCGCTAGAAATCTCGCTGCGAACACATGGTCACCCGGCCGCAATGTGGGGAACAATGCACAGTATGGAACTGACAGGCTGGGGTGTCCTTGCGTCGCGTGGCTGAGTGTGGGTTTTCAGGCATTGAACATTCAGGCACGAATGAATTTTTGATGCCTGGTGGCATGGTGCACCTGGGAAGAGAAAGGAGAAGGGGTGAGGATTGTTGTGTGACGTTGATGAGGGGAGGTAGTGCATGTCTCGGGTTGGGAGCGGGTGCTGACGCTCGTGTCTGAGATAGATGGCTGCGTGGTAATGCTATTGGCTGGCAAACGCGTTGCATGCGGATCGAAAAGGCGTTGCGTTGAAGAGTCTAGAGCGCTGGAGGAAAAGCTAGGAATCTTTTGATCGTGTGTGGGTTTTACGAACTGGTGAAGTTAAAGACTGAGGAAGGATTTGGATGGGCATGTGTGTGTGGTGTAATTGGTGATTGATGGGATTTGGCGTGCAGGTACGTATTGTATTGGTTAGCTCGAACGATTTCTTGGGAGACGCGAAGTTCTTGCGTTGGTCTGCGGGCTCAAGAGTACATTCGGATCAGAATGGCACGCTGCTTGTTCGAAGTATTGGCTTGCGTATTCTATGCTGAACGGTGTGTAGCTTCGCGTAAGCGGAACAGTGAGATGAAGATGTCCTCTTCACGCGGGAGCGCATATCCTGCTCATCCAAGCCCTTTATCCAAACCCAACCTCGCGTTCGTCCCATAGATCTCCTGTCCTGACTTTCCTCCACCATCACTTCATCCTTCCATGAGCCTCAACTCATCCAACACCCCTCCCTCAGCCTCCCCCAATACCCTTTCTCCCTACTCCTCTCATCACCTCCTCGCCTTCCAGCTGCGATCGCTCTTGATGTCGTAGTCTGGTCACCGCCCGTCAGTCGCACATCTCGCAATTGATCTTTCCGCACAATAACGCCGTGGATATATAAGTACTCACTAATATCAGCCTCCAAGTCGTCGTCCTCAACCATAGGCTGGTGTCTAGCGATATGCCGATCGCCGCGGGCGCGCTTGTCGCAATGGGCTTTCCAGGCGTCGCTGGCGGAGGCGGTAGTGCGCGTACGAGACGGACGAGCGATAGGCCTGGCGTCCTCGTCGTCGGTATCCATATATGATCCGGCGTTAGTATCGCGTGAAGTACCTAGAGATTCGGATCGCAACTGACTCTCGGATGGCGCGGGCGTAATGCTCAACTGCCGCATGTGACCAGTAAGTCTCGCGGGCTCCTCGATGCGGTCTGCTTCTTCGATTACGGACTCGGTCTTGAACCCCTTTTCTACCTCGAGAATGACGTTGATCTTGTTCTCTGCTTGCATGGCGGCACGGCGCTTGCTGGGTTGCATGATGGGCGAGGTTTGGCGTGCGGACTTGGACTTGAATGTGGACTTGGGCTTGGAGTCTGCAATAGGCTTGCTTGACTTGACGGGTGTAGACGGCGCTGACTTCTTTGACTGAGCAGCGGTGGAAGGCTGAGTCGCGGTTATAGTCTTGAAGCCAAACCCATTCTTAGTACCATAGGTAGCTTTCGGCTTCGACGCTGAGCCATCTGCTGCCTTGCTCTTCTTAGACGCTGGCGTCTCCTTGTCTTTCCTGCTCAGTTTGTTCGCGCCCGGTGAGTCTGGCTCTGATGGCGCCCAGTCTGACTCTCCTCCACTGCTCAGGTTGGCTTCAAAGGGTCGCTTACGTTTCTGCTGAGTACTGGTACGAGAAGATGTGTTGGATGGACGGGATGCGATTGATTCGCCTCGCTGGGTACGAGCAGCTGGGGATGTGTAGCTCGAGGCTTGCGATTCGACGGTCCCGGCTCGAACATTGCGACCGCCTGGAGTTGCGCTAGCTGGAGTGGATGGCACATTGGAGGAGGGTGTGAAGACTTTGGGTGTCTTTGACTTGATGGATGCGTGAGATGGTGGGGGCGTCGTGGCACGTTGCTGGCGAATGCTTGACGTGGTGACTTGACGGTTTTCAGGGTCGTCCTCGCCAGATGGACAAGGTGTTGGACGAGGCTGCTTGCAAGACTTTGGTGTAGTGACATTGATCGCGTCCGAAGGCTGCTCTCGAGGCGCATCGCCAGTCAGGTCCATGACATCGACGTCGTGAACGGCGGGAAGTGCAGGCGTTGCTGGTCTAGTAGGAACTGTATGAAGTCAGTCAGTCATTGATCGACATCATGATGTGAGTTTACTTACCATGCTGCCGAACCGGCGTGAAGCGCGATGTCACGTCCTCCATTTCCACATCGTCAGCCTTACCAGCCAGCACATTACCAAGCTCAGGCGCTAGACACTGGCTGCGCTCGTTTCTGAGAACGTTGTTGACGAAACTGCCGTTCTGCTTTTGCTGCTCGAGGTTGAATAATGCTGGGTTCTTCGGCAGCGGTGTAGGCTCCCTGAGTATAGAGCTCCGGTCCTGCGTCTGCTGGCGGAGGCTGTTGAAAGGAAGAGTGGGACTCTTGTCTGCCATGCGGGGCTGAATGTTGAATGGATGGAGCATGAAAGCTGGCTTAGCCGGACTCTTGTCTGCCACGCGGGGCTGAATGTTGAACGGAGGGAGCATGAAAGTTGGAGGTTTCGAGGGTGGTGTGGCTGCGTTGTTCGTGCCTGGCGGTGTTGCGGTACGTTGCGAAGATGGAGTGATCAAATTGGTAGTAGTCCACTTCGCCTGACTTGAATTAGGAGACAGCGGCGAAACAGTCTGTCCTCCAAATTGCGGCGCCACAGTAGAAGCCCGTGAAGATGATGTCGCCATGCCAGATCCAAAGCTCGGTAATCCGTTGTTGAATTGCTGCTCGATAGGGCTAGCAGACGGTGCACGCGTGTGGCTCGACATGCTCGGAGTAGAAGACGGCTCGCGCTTGAAGTCTGGGAAAAGCTGCATCTCACGTGAGTGTTGATCTTTGGGGATAGTGACATGTGAATGTACCGCTAGATTCTTGGGCGCGCTGCGGCTACCAAGAAGGCTGAAGGTGGCTGTAGGAATCGTGGAGTTCGAGCTGAGGTTCTGTGTCGGCTCAGAGGATGAGGAGTCGGATTCGACGATCATGCAGTCCTCATCCTCATTTTCATGGTGAGGAGGAGTCGCGAATGACGGAGTCTGAAGCACGGGCTGCTGAGCGAAAGGCTTGCTAGGAGCGGTAGGATTGCGAGGAGCGACGAACTTTTCGACGACAGGCTTTTGGGTTAGAGCACTGCGTTTCTGCACCGGTGGCTGGTCTTCTTCGTCCGAGCAAAGATCAATCACCTCGGTAGCAACCTTCCGCTGAGCCTGAGAAGGGCGACTCCGTGGTTTTGTAGCAGCAGGTGTCATCTGCGGAGTTTGGCTCGCCCTAGCTGGTGTCGAGTGTGTCTTCTGAGTCTGTTGAGTCTTCGTTGGTGTCGCCGTTGCTCTGGCAACTCCAGGAGGAGTGCAGTTCGCGGGCACAGCAGTGGCAGCACGCCTCCCACCCGCAGTTTGTGCACGATTGTTAAAAAGGTCGGTGTCTTGCTGCATGTGCCTCTTGGACAAAGCATCTCGCTCAGCTGCAACACGCTGATTAAATTTGGCTTTGTCGGCCTCAATCTGTCTCGACAAGGATTCCTCCTTAGCTGCGACGCGGGGGTTGAACTCCAGCTTCTTCGCTGCGACTATGCGCATGAACTCATTCTTTTCGAACTCTTGTTGGTCACGGAGTGCAGCCCACTCCGCAGGTGGTATGCCTGCCGGTGCCGGCATATGAGGCATGGTGTTGAGGTGTTTGGTCGATGTGATGAAGATGCGGCAAAGATGCAGTAAAGATGCTTGTGAGGCGTAGAAGTAATAGAAGCGGCGGTGCGGCTAAACTTATGTCGAGGCATTGATGGCGAAGACAGGTGAAGGCAGCTTTCGAAATCACGACAGGGCAGGTAAAGGTAAAGTCGTGGTGAGCGCGAGATTGAACCTTGGGAAAGTCGCAAGGACCGCGGCTTTGAGGTGTACATGTGAGACATTGAACGGCGATTTTTGAGAACGAGCAAACAAGCAATTAGGACAATACAGAGAAGCCTCAGGATGTGATGCGGTCAATGAAACTAGACGATCATGTCTGAGATATGGAAAAGGCTGGCTGACACAGGTGTGAGAACCGTAACGGACACATTCTGAGGAGGGCTACGAAATGACGATATGAAGGGGTTGTTTGTTCCCACGGAGCGCCATGTTTGATGCAAAAGGCATGATGTCATATAATATACAATCCTCTCTCACCAGTCCATCTAGAAACCCGGAGGATTGAGTCTCTGGCTGACCCTCGTCCATTTCGGCACCTCTGCTATCTGTTAGCCCTTCTCTCACCCTCCCGTAAGCACCATGGACCCTGCACGTACTATGTATGCCCTTCCGATACCTCTTGACCTTGCGATCAAACACCGAGTATTTGTCCTTTGGCAGCATCTCCTCCTCCGTCGGCATTTCTACCTTCCACCTCTCTACCTTCTTCATGCTCTTTCCTTGTCGTGCGAGTGCGTCATCGAGGGTCGCGACCACGTTGTCGACGTGTCGTAAGCGGCCACGTTGGCGGTACTTCTGGTGTCTTGACATGCGCCATGGGATCTTCCTGTGGGTGTCTTAGCAATTGAACTAGATGTACGATGTGGGAGGCGTTGGAGGCGGGGACGGGAGCCATTGCTGAGCGACGGAGGGCGCATACCATAGAAGACCACCTGATAGCGGATTTGTGAGACGGAAGGCACCGAACATGGTGATGTATGTGAATGCGCGGTGCTGGACAGTGTGGACTTCACGATGCGATGTTCTGAAAAGACTCCCGCGGAGTTCTTGGCGGCGCAACACCCATGTCTAGCGTGGGGTAGCTCAACTCTACCGCCACCACAGCATGAGATCCCAAGATACACACAACCATGTTTACCGATCCAGGCTACACGAGGACTACAAGAAGACTATGATAAAGTAGGAAGAGTGGCAATTACACGATCAACTGGTCACCACACTGCTCAACACCGACCACCTCTCGAACTTCACACGCGCATTCACAAGACCGACCACCACGAACTTCACATCTCGCATGACCCCACATCAGTAGCGCTCCGAAAGTCCACACACTCCATCTGCCACCATGTCATACACCTTCTCTATCCTCTCGCCCCTCGACGTCCCCCTCTTCACCCACGACTTCGGCACCTCCCGCTCCGGCGGCGACGGCGTAGCCCGCTACACGCCCGCCGAGCGCGCCATGGTCCCCTTCATCCTGCACTCCTCGCTCGACATCGTCGAAGAGGTCCAATGGGGTCCCTCCACCTCCGCGGGCTCAGCACCCATGTACCTCAAACACATCGACAAGTACCAGAACTGCTTCGTCTCGTGCTGGATCACGGCCGGCAACACACGCTTCCTGCTGCTCACGCGGCCGCGCGACGAGGCGCTGGGTCTTGGTGGTGCGGCGGGTGGGCAGAGGGGAAGCCTTGCGGGGGGAAGGGCAGGCATGGGCGGGCTGTATAATCCTAGTGCGCCGGCGACGGAGGAGGCGGTGAAGAATTTCTTTGTGGATGTGTATGAGGCGTGGTTGAAGACGATTATGAACCCGTTCTTTCATGTCGGGAATGGGGATGTGGTTAAGAGTCCGGTGTTTAGGCAGAGGGTTGCGACGGCGGCGAAGAAGTATCTTTGAAGGGTGGTTCGGTCAGCGCATGGAGTGCTGCTCAAGAGATTGAAATGACTGGGGAATGATGTGCGCTTGACGTGGCCCTCGGGAAGCCATACCATACTATCTTGTCTTGGGCTATCGATGAGGCACACACTTCGCGAGCATCGCAAGGGTGGTCGAGCATAGCTGGGTTCCCGAGGCCATAGTCAGGAATATGGCACGCAGGTTTTGGGACGGCTGGAGTGTAGTTGGCTACCAAGCTGGCGACACTCAGCTTATCCTGCATCATTGGAGCTAGATGTTCTTCGGAAATGGTTGCAAGACATACGGTTTATCAGACATGATGCCATAGATCGGCGTCGCATGCGCAGGACAAGCGGAATCATGAGCTCGATGTATTTCCTTGAGGGAATGACAATCGTTGGTTCGCACATCCTTGTCAAATATCCGACCCGTGCTGTCAGTATGCAGCTTCGCCTCTGTACCTTGACTTCAAAGAGTCACAGATCTTGGCAGATAGCACGAATACACATCTCTTTCCGCACTCATTCAGACCCTTCTCTCGCAGAACTTCTAAATCATTTGTACGAGTCCACACCGAGGACATGTCATATGTCTGGATACAAAGTCTACCACACGGGCAATGTGCATTGTCGAAAACTCTATTCACCAATGCCTCCTTTTTTTATTGTTTCAATTTACTGTAATACCACGCTTCCACCCTAGTCCAGCACTATACTCGCTCGATGCGATTCAACCTCCATCCTCCCATGCGCCATCCTAACCGCCGCATCTTCCCTCACAAT
>Ga0265797_10005394_pt1 | contig 18671 bp, 19 predicted proteins | sample P2T30metagenome_FD_192433 | JGI IMG/M metagenome (GOLD analysis project Ga0265797, IMG submission 192433) | Plant litter microbial communities from East Loma Ridge, Irvine, California - P2 T30 | ecosystem: Environmental > Terrestrial > Plant litter > Unclassified | place: USA: California... | reverse complement strand
TGGAATATAGAGGCCCTACAGTCCGTCAATGAATATGTTGGATTTGTAAAGCCCATGTAACTCATCTAGTTCTTTCGGTACTAGAGGTGAAATAGTAAATGCATTGATGCGTTGGAAACGAAGCTGTGATGATGAGGCCCTACCAGTTGGAACTGGACACACCAGAGTCGATTTCCATCTTGCATCTCCAGCCTTCCATGCGAACATTCGTATTGATCACAATCGAATGCGAAAGTGCATTTATTTGTAAATATGGAAGGTACGGCAAGGTAAGTGAAGTCTGAAATCCAAAAGATCCCCGGGCCAATGACATCACACGAACCCGATCTGACCTCATTCATCATCATCACGTCAAGATTGAAGCTGGAGCTCCTACCTTAGCAGCTTTAGCGAAAGGAAGCGATTGAAAGACCGAAAGAAAGAGCCAATCGTTCTCTCTCCAATCATCCCCACTAACATCCTTCCCGGAAAACCACAACCACCTCTACACCACAAGTCGTCCAATCCCCGCCACCACCACCGATACAACAAAACAACCAAAACCGCCAAAACCAACCCAACCAGCCGCCCAAAATGCAGCTCTTCCGCCGCTCAATCGCCCGTCCCAGCCCACGCGCTCTCCCCCTCTCGACCACCACCGCGCGCCCCTTCTCCCACTCCCTCCCCCAACAAGCCCGCAAAGACGCCCAGTCCAAAGACAGCCTCAAGCCCGAACCGAACGAATACAGCAAATCCGGCTCCGACGACGCCGCGGCCGCGACCGAGAAAGCCGCTTTCGACCCCAGCAAGACGTCGCCCGAGGCGGAGAAGGCTAGTGCTGCGAGGGAGAGCGGGGGAGATGTAAGTTGAGGCTCTTTTTTGTTTTGTTCTTGAAAACAGCATCTTATCTGACCTAACCCGACCTGGTGGGTTGATGGAGGGATGTTGATATTGATGGAAGGAATTCATGCTGACGATGTGGATTTCACGACAGACCAGTCCCCTCGAAGCCTCGCCCGCAAACCACGAGATTAGCCATGATAAGACGAAGAACGAGGGCGGGACGGGAAACCCTGCGCAAGGGCAGGTGAGTAAGGACCGCAAGACTGCTGCGTCGAGTGGAGGTGGCAGCGCGCCCAAGTCTGGGGGCAAGAAGTCTGGCTAAGAGCCCGGAAGTGCGAAGAGAAGGGAAAGGCGGAGAAAGAATACCTTAACTGTAACATTGTATCGTTTCAATATCCAGCGTTCAGACCCGATCGACCTTTCTTTTCTAGGAAGTAGTGAAGACGTGGGAAGGGAGGGAAGGAGGGAGATTCGATGACGAGCTTGCTACTTTGCTACCTTACTACTGCTCAATACAAGACAGGGAAACATGCAAGATGCAAGAAGCTCGAAGTCCGACAAGAAAACAAAAACACAAACACTTCAATGGGGGGTATAATCTTCATGCTCCAATCGTGGTCTCCGCCGTCCAATCACCATCACCACCACCAACAACTTCAAACCCAACTCGTTCGAAAAGCATTTGCAAAACAGACTCCACAAGCAGAGCCAAACCAAAACGAACTCCTACTTCTCCCAACGGCTGTGCAAGCACACCATCGGAGACCTGCCAGTCTAGGGCTTGTCGCCTTCGAGCGGGAAATCGTCGAGCGGGCCAGAAGTCGCGCTCATGCCCGGCGCAGCGGCCTTGGTCTTGATCTCCGGCGGCTCCTCTGACATGACGGGCATCTTCTCGTCGACGGCACGGCTTGACTCGGATGAGACTTTGGCGGCGGGCGGAACTTCGGTCTTTGACGACGACGACGCGGCGGCGACTGTGGAAGGCGCAGCGGTACTGCTGTTGTTGGGCTTGACGTTCTCGCTGGTAGCGGTGGATTGAGAGGCCTGGGGTGCGGATTGGGAGGCGAGAGGGGCTGGAGCTGGAGCTTGGATTGGGTTAGCGAGGTTCTTTCTGCTCGTGTGCAAGTATATCAGTGGAGGGATTGCACATACCAGTAGTCTCAGCCACCTGGTCGGCCAACGACCCGTCGGTCAACACCATTGTCTCCTTCTCCTTCGGCACAGGAAGCGGCTTGTCCTCATCCGCCGACATGGCAGAGACAGGCTCGGACACGGTGCGCTTGTCTTTGGAGATCGGCGTGGGCTCCACAGGCGAGACAGGCGCCTTGTTGGTGTTGCCGTCTTCAGCCGACTTGTAGTACTGCTCGTTGACTGCGTTGGCGATGCTAGAGCCACGTGCGTGCGGCCCAGAGCCCGTGGAGCCCGTAGAGCCGGCTTCAGCTCCGGCGAGCGGAACAGCGACCTGCTTGTCCGAGTGCTGGCCGGTGGATAGAGGGTGGGTAGGCGGGAGTTTTGGCGGGACGTCAGGCTTGTCGATGTTGCTGCTTTCCTGCTCCTGCTCCTGCTGCTGCGGGTGTTGTTGTTGCTGTTCATCTTGCTTCTGCTGCGAGGGCTGGTCTTGCTGAGCTTGCTGGTCTTGCTGCTGCTGTTTCTTGGGCTTCAGCATGCCCTTGAGAGCTTGCTTGAGCTTGCTGAAAGCATTGGGAGCTGTTTGCGACAAAGCAGTCAGCTAGTGTATGTGCGAAAGCAAGAGTGAGGGCTGGTGTTGACTTACGCACACCCGGCATGATGGATGGGCGCTACTGAGGATAGGTAGGGTAGGCGAATGGTGGAAGAGAGGGCGTGTCTGCAGATGCAAAATGCATGCGACGCAGGCAGGTGTCGCGCGTGGGTGGAGTGAGGTGAAGGTAAAGGTAGGTAGGTAGGGCAAAGGCCGAAGGATCGAAAGCTTGGAGTGTAGATGTTCGGGGCGGGCAGTGCAGAGAGACACGTGCGCGGTCGGGGTTTTTGAGGTGACGTGTGAACAAACAATTGGAAGACGATCTTGAAGGGAAAAAGCAGCAGCAGCAGTGTCTGAAGAAGCACGAGTGCAGGGACAAGGTCTAATGCTTGTTCCTTCCTTCCTGCAGCCATGCAAGACAAACGGCTAGATCAATTCGGACCCTCCAAGACCTATTTTAAGCGAATAGGTAATTCTAGAAGAGGCTTGAGGCTGAAAGAGGCGCGAAAGTATCGTCATATGTGCTGATATCTTGCTCACACTAGGTGTCTTCCACGTATATATCTCCGTATGACATATATTTCGATATACCTAAAGAACTAGGTATACCAGGTAAACAAGCCTCACAAATCATCAAACGACGAGGGTCCAGACTCCAGAATAACCCTGATGTTCGCTAGCAGCTGTCACGTCAGGGATGGTCGATGTGAAACAGTGGGTCTCAGTCTCTGGAGTTTCATCATGCCGCGGGCCTGCACAGCTAGCTATCTCGTACATGCATGTAGTTAATGCAAGCCGCGAAAGGAAGAATTACTAGACGCCGACGTAGTGGTGTTGATAAAACGAAGTGGAAGAGAAAATCAATCTTATTCATCAATTAACATCATCTTAGCAAAATGGGGTTATTAGGCCCATAACGGGCAAAAAGCAAAACTCGCAATATCAAAGGTCCATCAATCGTTCATGCCGCTTCATATCAAGATCGAGATCAAGCCTTGTCCATGGTCGAGACTCCTTGAGTGGCGCCGGCGTTCTCAGGCAGGTAGGCGGACGAGCCGACGGTACCGGTCTCAGCACTTTGGTTGACTTGAGGTGCAGTGGCCGACGATGGACCAAGAGCAGCCTGCTCGGAAGCAGTCATGCCGGGGCCCGCTGCGCTCTTCTCAGGAAGAGCAGACGCACCAGCGCCGGTCCCTGCAACACCAGCACCACCAACAGTGCCAGTCTCACCAGGAGGTAGGCTCTGGTAAGCCGGCTCCTCTCCCACAGGCGACGTCGGAGTCTCGTTAGTAGTCTGGCCCGCCTGGCTGGAGATGATATCGTGCCACTTCTGTGCATCCTGCGGCGTGTGGGCCCTGAACTGGTACTCATGACCCATGCTCATCTTGGCGAGCATTCCTTTGCCCGAGTTCTTGCCCTTGACGTTGAACTTGACGCCGTCGACGGCGCCAATAACGCAGTCGGGCAGGTAGAGAGAAGTCTCGGGCGACGGCTCCTTGGCGAAGTCGTCATCGGTCTTGAACTCGTGCATGTACTTGGAAGGTGTGACTGCGTAGAATGATGTGCTGTACGACTTCATGAGCTTGCCCTTGCGCTCGAGCGAGCCGGCAATGAGCGGTTGAGTGCCGCGGTGGTTCTGGTTGGCAAAGCCAATTTGCTCGACCGAGCGCTTCGGTGCGCTGGCGTCGATGAGAAGGTGGTTCTGGCGCTTGACGAAACCGTTCCACTCAAAGTCGGGGGTGATGCGCTGGGCCACGCCAATCATGTCGCCGTAGGCGTTGCGGGTCTGCTCGGTCTGGTTCTGCATGATCGAGTTGAACTGGGCAAGACCGTTCTGGAAGGTCTGGACAACGTGGGCCTCGAACTGCGCAAAGTGGTTCTGCACGGAGAGCATGTCCTCGCGGTTGTTGTTCTCCTCGAGCACTTGCTTGCTCAGGTGGTGGTAGACCTGGCGCTGCAGGATGTAAGGGTCATCATGCGCCTTGATCGCACCGGATGACGAGTCGAAAGCGGCGGTGTGCTGGCCGAGGAGCTCGATCTGCTTCTGCGAGGTGTTGCGAGCCTTGTCGACAGACTTGGCTCCCTTGCCAGCGCCCTTGGTGAGTTCCTTGGTCTTGTGCTTGATCTCGGTGTGCAGACGCTCGAACACGGGAAGGATAGATCCCTTGAGCGTCTTGGCGGTCTCGCCGTGTGCGGTGGCCATGCCTTGTGTGTTGCTGCGGATGTTGTCGAACAGACCGGCAATACCGCCCAGGCTCTGGTCAAAGTGGTTGCCCTCCTTCAGCGGGTTGCTAACCGTCTTGAGAGTGCGCTCGTACTCCTTGGAGTGCTGGTGGTGCATCTTCTCTGTTGCAGTGATGTAGTCTTCTAGGTATCCACAGGCGTGCTTCCATGCTTGCAGACGCTCGTGAAAGAGCTTGGTGGTCTCGCTGCTGTCCTCATCGGGGATGGCATCGTCCTGGTCGGTAGAGTTGGTGAGAGAGCGGGTCGGCATGGTGGACTGGGTGCCGGTAGGAGAGGTGGGAGACGCCATTTTGATTTGTGGTGTTGTGTGCTGTTGTTCAGGATAGAATCAGTACACGTCTCCTTGAAGCGGCAGAGAGTGTATCGTTGAGTGTGGGGCAAGGACGATCGTGCGTGCGGGAGCTCTTACCTGTCTCTTGGGTTGGGATGCTGGGATAAGATGAAAAGAGGTAACTCGGTATTAGGCGGTAGGTAGACGGATTGTCTGATTAAGTGATGATTCCAAGAAAGCCTAGATCCTTGGGCGATATCAAGTGTTTATAAGGGTTTCCCCCCACGCATGTTGCAAGCCGCTGATCATTCTTGCTCCATACCATAACGTCATGGCGATTTCCCTGCAGACGGGATAGACTTTTCGGCTTTGTTGGCTGCGCCACCATGGCACGGTCGACTTTCAACGACTTGGAAACTGGAAATACTGGAATGGCGGTCTGTCCGTGACTGGGGGAAATGATGATCGTCGACTTTTTACGTCGGTGGTATCGCTGGCCCTGCCAAGTTTCCGACTGTATGGATTACTAGATGGAAGGATCGGTTCAGGGACAAGGCTTGTCGTGAGAGCTCTAGATTATTTGGAAAAGTCTAAGAAGGTGGTCCCGGCAAACATACTATACGAGGTAACAGTAGAGTAGTATCTTGCATCTTTGCATTCGGTTACTCGCTTGGTTGCGAAGACCCTGCAGGCCAAGGTACATACGTTTGTTCATCTGATCAATCAATACTGTGTTATTGGCTCGATCAAGAGCACCATGTTGACAACCCACTCCTCGGTATAGATCGACCGAAGTCCATAAGGTACTTTGATGATGCCGGTTGGCTGGACCGAATCTCGTCGTAAGCAACAGGGTGTGATTGTCATTGTCTACCTTACAATCGAAAAATCACGTTCGGCTGAATCTGCGACACGCTCGGCTGACTCTGCGAAACGCTCTCCCTTCTTCGAAACGAGGATCACGAATTCGTTCCCAACAACAAAAAGCAACGAGCACATCACAGCATTGGCCATCGAGCAACTTCGGATGGGTGGGCAAAAGGAAGGTCGTACTGGGGTTCGAACCCAGGTTCCCGGTATTCTGAGAACGCCATGACAAGATGACTGTTTCAAAAACCAATGTGCTCACCACTACACTATACAACCGTAGTTGACTGCAATGACTGTTTAAACGAATATATTCCGCGATTGCTGATACCGAGTGAAGGGCCTGCAAGTGCCAATTGGACATTGGAAACTCGACGTGATTTCTCTCAAATATAATATGAAATGTGAGGATATTGTTCGAGCTGACCATTCTGAGCCCTAGCATACTAAGTCAGACATCATCCAAGAGTAGCGTTACTCTGCACATGTATTCAACGATCTATCGCACCCCAACAACACTAACCTAAGTCCAATCACTCCATCGCCCACTCCTCTCAAAACTCGCCCTCTTCGCCGTCCCCGGGAGCAAAGGGCCTTGTTGCGAATCACTCAAACCAGCATATCCAGCAGTAAACTTACCATCCTTCTCACCACCACTCCAAGGCCTCACATCCTGCGGACCCTCCTCGCTAACAACATGACCCTTAACACACGAATTGAAGCTCACCCTCGGCTGAGATTCGTAGAAAGCGTCAAACTTTCCATGCAGCGCCCCTGCCAGAGAAGTAACTACATCATCTCCACCTGGATGCAAAGTCCCCCAAGGTTCCCGACAAGCCTGTCCTTTACAAGACTTAGTAACCATAAGCAGCGCGTCTAGCCTGTTCGTGACGTGCTTGAACGACCTTCCAAGGAGACTATAGTGGATCTGTAAAGCGGTGTGGTCCGGATCGAAATAATTCTGCATCTGCGCCGGGTCGCGCGCCACGTCGTAAAACTCGCGCTCGCCGCTACACCAGACTGTGTAGAGCAGGTTGTAGTGCGCGCCGATGAGGCGGAGGGCTTTATAGGTGTTGTTTGACGTCCCAGAATCGTTGGAGAAAGGGGAGCCGTATTTTCCTTCGAGGAAGCTTGTGCCCCAGAATTCGACGTTGACGTGTTCGTTTGATGACGCTGGGTTGGCTAGGGATTCGGCGGAGAGGGGAACGGGTGAACCGTCGAGGTCGGGGCGCTCAACGCCGCCGGTGGCGAGTTTGAGGATTGTGGGTGTTAGGTCTGTGTGCGAGCTGACTACGCCGGCTGTGCTTCCACGGGGGACTCCGGGGCCGCGGATCATCAATGGAATGTGGATGTCTTCTTCGAAAGGGCATTCTTTCCCGGGCGGGAGGCGGTGTTGAGAGATGTGGTAGCCGTTGTCGGTAGTGTAGATGACATACGTATTGTCTAGGAGATTCTTCTTCTCGAGCGACTCGACGAGGGCGGCAATCATCTCGTCGACCGATTGCAAGGCACGCAGTCTCGAGCGTTGGAACTCATCGTGGTAGTCTAGCAGAGTCTGGTTAAGTTTTGGCAGCTCGCGGACCCATGAGACACCACTTGGTACATCGGGGTTGAAGTTTGCCGTTCGAGGGATTTGGTAGTCGGTGAACAGGCCTGCGTGTCTTTCGGCGTATCGGGGTAGATCCGAGTGTTTGATCCCTCCTGAGCCCATGTTGGAGTGGGGAGCTACTGGTGCCACGGCGATGAAGAATGGTTCGCTGTGAGAGACTGCGTCGTCCAAATATCCGAGAGCTTGCTGTGACATGACGTCGGGAGAGTATTGGCCTTCGAAACTCACGGGCGTTTCGCCATCGTGGGTCATTGTGGCGTTGTAGTATTGGTATGTGAAGCTTTTTGAGATTAGCTGATGCAAATTGAATAGACTACTTCGACCAACTCACGGATCTAAAAGGAAATCTGAATGATTGAACCCCTTGACGGGAGGATCATCGTAGTTGTCGACTGTATGTGCGTTGAACAATTTTCCAGTGTAGTAGGTATTGTATCCAAGTTCCTGCAACCAGACTGGAAGCCAGTTCTCGTTCAGACCCTCTCGAACGAACTTGGGATATCCGCCATAGGGCGGCTTGACATCGGTCACATTGTTATTGTGAGCGGCGAGGCCGGTCCATATGTTGACTCGGGATGGGCAGCAGATTGAGACAGTGCAGTAGTGCTTCTCGAAAGTAGTACCCTCGTCAGCGATGTGCTTGTTGAGAAGTGGCATGTAGTCAAGAGACTGCATATGGAGGTCTTGGTCGTCCGTGATAATGAACAGGAAATTAGGTTTCTTGTGCGAAGCATCCGAGGAGGATGCAAGGCCCGAGAGGGCAATCCATATCAATGCCCGAATGATCTTCATGCTTGAGGTGTTAGAAGAATCACAAGGTTAAGGTAGTAACGACAAGATACAAGATTGACAAGCAATACCTAGCTGCAGGAAGCCATTCAGATAGAAGTCAAACATACTCGTCGTGCCCAGTCGTAGTCGGTCTCTGCCGGCGGGGGCGTACCTATCACGCAATCCATCCGCCATGGTCGCAATCGTGATCGATTATTGCTGTGCCGTGGCAAGTTAAGTGCTTTACCTCGAGCTACATATTAAGTAGCCGAGCGTACTACGCTGGCTCTCAAGGGTGTCAATATGTTGCACCCAGACAAGTCTTGACAATGCTGGTGTAGGTGTAAGTCAGGCAGTTCCTTTCAAACAGCAGCCATAGCCGTAGGTGTGTCTTGTAATGCTGGAGGCTTAGTTCTCGACAGGCTGTGAATGGGCGGCAAAACAGTAATGGCTAATGGACAGGCCGTCGCTTTCTTCCTCTTTGGCATGTTAACGACTCCTGAGATGTACCTAGGTAGATAATGTCGACGCGAGAAGAGCGATGAGACGAAATGATCCAGAACGCGAATTGCACAGCCACAACCTTTCTCGGCCGGCCACCAAGCTGAGATCGTCGGCGATGGCTTTGGCTTGCAGTCGCGAGCAGTAGTCGATCGTTTGTGACATTCAATCCCATTCCCATTCCAACCATTGCAGCGCTTTCTTTTCCTTCCTATTCCTTGCCGGCACGCAACTGATTCAGGCCGAGACGTGTAACTTTGCGAATCCACGCGACCATCTCACCAACCTAGACCCTGTTCACCTTCACATCGCCTATCATGTCCGACGACCCCTTTCTCCAAGTCCAGGCCGACGTGCTCTCCCTGCTAGATACTACACGACCACTCTTCAGCTCATACCTGCGCATTCGTTCTTCTGCGTCCTCTCCCTCAAACCCTCAGCTTGTCGAAGCCCGCCAGGAGCTCGAATCCAACCTTACCGATCTATCCACCGATCTACAGGACCTGATCGATAGTGTCAAGGCGGTCGAAGGCGATCCTTACAAGTATGGCATTGATATTGACGAAGTGTCGCGGCGACGCAAGCTCGTGGAGGACATTGGCGCGGAGATTGAGGATATGCACCGACAGCTGAACCGGACGGTCGACAAGGCTTCGCTTGCGCATCCGGATTCGTTCGGGGCTGCAGAAGGTGAAGAAGACGACGACGAATATGGGCAATTCCAGGAACAGCGGCAGATGGAGATGATGCACGAACAGGATGAGGCGCTCGAAGGAGTGTTCCAGACTGTTGGCAATCTTCGGCTGCAAGCAGACACTATGGGGAGGGAGCTAGAGGAGCAGGCAGATATGCTAGACGATGTGGACAACATTACGGAAAGAGTCCAAGGGAAATTGCAGACAGGCATGAAGAAGATCAACTTTGTGATCAGGCAAAATGAGGGTAAGTGTGTTGGCTTTGATTATTGCGAAGGGCACCCGGCTAACGACGACGACACAGATACTTGGTCAAGCTGCTGCATTGGAGCGTTGATCTTTGTTCTGATCATCCTCCTGGTTCTTGCCATCACATTGTGAGCATCGTTTTACGATGATTCCTGCCTGAGGCAACACCAGCACAGCCACAGGTCAATAGCCGAAACGCCAACCTTGAAGAGAGCCACGCTCAAGCGACAGAGGACTACCTCTGCCTTATTACAGAGACAGTGCAGGTTGCAACAATCCACCATGCACGACGACAGTAAGACTCGAGGTACTTTCTGGCCCACATGCACACTGCTAACACTCCACCAAGGATCGCACCCACTGCTCCAGCAGACGCCGTTGAGCGTGAACCCGTTCATTGATCTACCCAAGCCACCAACGCTTCCACACAACTACGCCTCGATCCCTTCGACCCTACCGCCATCAGCTATACACGCCGCTCCTGCACCTTCAAATCCTGAGCTGCCGGCGTATGTCACGTCCTCCACAGGTTTTGCGGCGCATCCCACCAGCATCATCAACCAGAACCGTGCTTTGCTCGATCAACTATCGTCGCAACGGCGGGACGCTGCGGAGAAGGTACAAAAGTGGGAGCAGGATATTGAGGAACGGGAGTTGCAAGAGAAAAGGCGGAGAGCGCCTGGTTGGCTAGACAGTGAAAGCAAGCTGTTACAACCAGAGAAGAAGACAGAAGAGCGGAGAGGCAACGACGAGACCGACCTCATGGATCAGCCAGAGGCGGCGGTCGATGTACAGAAGCTGCAGGAACAAAGGAGAACTGCTAACGAGCTTGGAGATGCCATGGATCGAGCTTTTGGGAGGAGCGAGATGGGATGATCTGATTGATTGTATACCCACAGCGTTCCCAAAGCCTCATTCGCTTGAGCATCCTCAAGAAACACCGATAATGACACCAAGACTACCAGTACGACCATATATATAATCGCCTTGTCACTTCCTTCGCCAAAGCGCGAAAGACTCCTCGCCGAACCACTTCTAAGGGGTATAACAAATTCAATACAATAGGTATCTTATGCGCTCGCTAAAAGTACGCTGCATTAACACGAAAAAATCAAACGACCAATGCGACCCCGAAGAGCTTCCCGCTGGCCACACCACTTACCCTGTCCACTTACCATCATTCCAGGCGCCCTCATTACCATGCCACATTCCATCATCGCCATCCCATTGCGTCGACTTGCCAATCTCCACCGCCGGGGCAGCTTCAGGTGAGGTCGTTGCGTCCGGCGACGACCAATCCGGGGTCTCGGCCGCAGCGCCGTTAACATGCGCCATGGGATTCCATCCCGTCTCGCCGTCTAGAGGGCAGTTATGGTTCGCTTTGACCCACCCCATCAGGCGGTTCGCAATGTCGGACGCGTAGCATTTCGTGCAGCAGCCTTTGCCAAGGTCACCTGAGGGGTCGACGGAGCCGCCGTTGTACATTCGTGAGGCGCGGTAGTATTGGGCTGCGCCGCTGCCGGTTGCTTTGCTGTGTCTGTTGATTCATGAAAGAGTTGGTTAGTAGGTATTCTGGAGGGAGGGGTGTTGGGAGAATAGGGGCGAGAAACTTACACTTGCTTCAGTCCGTCGCCGTGGTCTGTGCCTTGGCAGCCGTCGTGGATCATTTGCTTGATTTCGCTGTCCGGGCAGGGGTTTTCCATCGCGCCGTCTTCGTTGCAGCTTCCGATGCCGTTGTGTGTTTGCATAAGCCCTGGATTCCTAATCAAGTCGCCTGGTGATGATGTCGACTTTGCTCGCACACAACCCTTGGATTCTTGCATCTGTCGACAGCCAAATGAGTTAGTATTGACAAAAAAACAAAAAAACGCAGCACACCGGACAAGGGTTGAGAACTCACCATGACAGCCAAAATGAACCTCTGATCAAGCCCACTCTCTTTCGACTCAGCTGAGATCGCATCCAGAATTCCATCCAGCTCTTCCCTCCCTGGATTAGGAACGCCAGAGTAACCCAGCGCGTCGCATGAGACATTGATCATCATCTCGTTGGATTCCCACCTGAACAAAATGTCAGTCAGCATAATCGGAACAGACGAACGGCCATCCACTATCATCCCGCGGAGAACGAAATGACAAGACAAAACTCACATGCTGTAAAAATCAACCCACTGCTCCATGCCAGGCCACCCGTCGCCTCCGTCTCCGTCGTAGAATTTGTACGTGTCATTTCCAGCATTTATGGGCCCGCTGTGGGAAAGGGATTTGGAGGAGGAAGATGAGTTGCTTGCTAGGGAGGCGGTGTCGGTGTCAGCGGCTGGAGCCATGGAGATGAAACCGGCTGGGAAGGCGGCTTTCATGAGCTGGGATGCGATGTTAGTGATTGAAGGGTCGGGATGAGTCGGGCGGGCGGCTTACGTTTGAGACGCTCATTGTGGGCGGTGTTGCTTGGTGATGCTCTCTTCGAACCGAGTTGGACTTGTCTTTGGAGATCTGGTATTAATAAGGTGGAGTTGTATTAGAGAAAGGTAGGGTAAAACGTGGAGGATGGTGGAGATACCAAAAACCTCTTCAGTAAGATGCTGGATGTGCTCAATATATTGTGTTTCCTACATGGCTTGGTTGCCAGAGAGAGAAGGGCCAACGGTTTCGGGGTCGTTTGTGAAGTTGCTGCTTCGACCAGACTGTCTTGGTCGATGAAACAACGTGGTCGTGAGGTGGTGATCTTCCAGGCAACCTTCCTTCGATGATATGTTGACTGGTGACGGTATATCTCATACTTTGCCTTCTGCCTTACCTTCGATGGCCTTAGGTGTAAAGATTAAATGACGTTAAACTGATTGGATCCAATCTGTTCGACAGTTGATCAGAGGTAGTTCGCATCAGTTTGGCTCTAGAAAAATCGAAGACGTGGTATTTGAGACATTTGCAACGTTCGCCGTTGCTGTAGTGTTGAAGCGTGCGAACTGCTGCGGCAAGGAAACTATACATACATGTAACGTTGCTACATAAAGTATATAACAGTGCTATGACAGCAGCCTGTAACGATCATTAATCGTTCGCTTGATTGGCTTGATGTACAAGAGCGGACGGGTGTATGGCTAACACGATGGATCCAGACTACATAGGTAGCTACCGCTGCCATCATCGCTGCTATCGACATAATCGAATACTGAATAACGATCGAACTTAGGTTTTGGAGATTTGATTGCATACCTACTAGAGACTGGTATATCTCCTATATGCGAGAAGAGCGAAATGAATGATGTTCAATGGCAACAACGTGAAATGCCGTGCCAATGCCATCAACCCCGCTCCACTTTGCACCGAGAGCCGACAAGAGATGCATTGCCGACCAAGCAGCTTATCTATGTGACCAAGTAATCTATATGCAGCTTGTAGACTGCATCTAACAAGTACATATAGACTACTGGAAACCTACATACAAGATTCAAGACCTACACTTGTCTGCAACATTTCTTCCAGGCTTCAACGATCTCGACTCGACAAGAGAACAATGGCTACCACTAAACATACTTTGCCACCCAAACTATGGGAGCATCCTAACCCGAAAAGCACCAATGCTTGGAAGTTTATGCAAGAAATCAACAGCAAGTATGGCCTGCAGATGCAAAAGTGGGATGATCTGCACGAATGGTCTGTCAAATCGAACTCGGCCTTCTGGGAGGAAGTTTTTCAGAGGTATGTATCCAGGTTCACGAAAGCCCGAAGTATAACTCAAGGACTGGCCTAACTTCCACCAAATAGATACCCGATGATCCACTCAGGAAGATACAAGAAAGTCGTCGACGAGTCCGCCAGCATCGAGTCCATCCCCCTCTGGTTCGAAGGCGTGCAAGTCAACTTTGCGGAAAATGTTCTATACTCTCCAGACCCCTCGAACCCCAACATCGCAACGACGATCGACAAGGAAGACGACACCGTGGCTTGTACAGAAGTGAGAGAAGGCTGCGCAGAGATTCGAGATTGCACGTGGAAGGAAATCCGCGAGAGGACAGCGGTGCTCGCCAATGCCATGCGTGCTCGCGGCGTGGGAAAGGGTGATCGAGTTGCCATCGTGGCTTCGAACTCGATCGATACTCTGACCGTCTTCTACGCCATCACTGCTCTGGGCGGGCTGTTCAGCAGCTCTAGCACTGATATGGGCACCAAAGGTGTGCTCGATCGCTTGCACCAGACCAGGCCGAAGTTTGTCTTTGCGGATGACTGGGCGGTTTACAACGGTAAGACAGTCGACCTCCGGCCAAAGATGAAAGAGATCATTGCAGGCATGAGCGAGATCTCCGAGTTCCAAGGGTTGGTGAGCATGCCCCGGTGGCAAGACCAGCCAGAGGATATCACTTCGGTCCCTCGTACCGAAAAGCTGTCGACGTTCTTGCAAGCTGCCGGCGGCGACAAAACCTTGCGATTTGAGCGCGTGGCATTCGGCGACCCCTTCTTGATTGTTTATAGCTCGGGAACCACCGGGATGCCGAAGTGCATCGTACATGGTGTTGGAGGCGTGCTGCTCAACAACAAGAAAGAAGGCAAACTGCATCGCGATATGGGCCCCTCGTCCACGGTGCTTCAGTACACCACGACCGGCTGGATCATGTACTTGGTGTCTTGCAGCAGTATGATCCACGGCAGTCGCGCAGTGCTCTACGACGGATCGCCGTTCCAACCGGAACCCAAGACGCTTCTCCGCCTGCTGGAATCTCAGCGCGTGACCGACTTCGGAAGCTCACCCAGGTACATGCAAACGCTGGCCACGGCGCACCCACCAATCTACCCGCGCGAAGTAGCAGACTTGAGCGCCCTGCGTCGAGTGACAAGCACAGGAATGGTCCTCTCTGAATCGCAATTCCACCAATTCTACTCCCAAGCCTTCCCAGCACACGTGCAGCTGGCCAACATCAGCGGCGGCACAGACTGCGCAGCATGTCTCATGATGGATACGCCGCTGAAGCCGCTCTATCCTGGTGGATGCCAGACGGCGGGACTCGGCTTGGACATCCAGGCATACTCGGCGGACGTCCTGGAGGGCGAACCTGGCAAGCCAATGCCGCTGGGCGAACCAGGCGAGTTGGTCTGTACCAATGCGTTCCCGACTATGCCCGTCCGTTTCTGGAATGACGAGGCAGAAGCCAACGCCAAACTTAGGATTGGTCCCAAATATTTCGGTGCCTACTTTGCCCGGTATCAAAAGCCTTCAGTATGGGCTCATGGAGGTGCGAAGATTACCCGTCATCGCTAGCAAAGAATCGTCAGCTAACAGCCGTTCTCAGATTTCATCTCCATTGACCCTGCGACAAAACAAATCCACCTCCACGGGCGTGCAGACGGCGTACTGAACCCCTCCGGCGTGCGATTCGGAAGCGCAGAAGTGTACAACGTGCTCGACGCTCGGTTCCCGGACGAGATTCAAGACAGCGTGTGCGTCGGGCAGCGGAGGCCAGAAGACGAGGACGAGCGAGTGTTGCTGTTCTTGTTGATGAAGCCCGGAGTCAAGTTCACGGAAGAGCTTGTCGGTAGGGTCAAGAACGCCATTTCACAGGATGTCGGGCGGCGCTGCGTGCCTAAGTATGTCTTCGAGACGCCTGAGATACCTGTAAGTCCTAACTTTTGTTTGAATGGCACGACTCCCGACCGCTAATTTGTCGATTCGCAGACGACTATCAACCTCAAGAAAGTCGAGCTTCCTGTTAAGCAGATTGTGAGTGGCAAGATCATCAAGCCTTCGGACACGCTGGCGAACAAGGAGTGCCTCCAATTTTACTACCAGTTCGCTAAAGTTGAAGGGCTGGTTGAAAAAGACTCCACCGCGCCCAAGGCAAAGCTCTGAGAATCTGTTCGTTGTTTCGCTTCGATTTGTCTCGGAGTGAAAATGGCTCGGTAGAGATTGAAGGACTATGCCATTGGCTCGAAGCGAGTGAGCGCATTGAATTGAGTATTGGCCGCGTGCCTGCATACGCTATCACTGTCAGTTGCACACTTTGTGCAGTTATACCTGTTCCGTTGAAATGATCAATACTCCGTTGCAGTGTCAATTAGTACTCGACTGCGCCACCGCAAAATACGAAAAGACCGAAATTTTGAGCCAGAGAGACGTGTGGTGGTAGGCAAGCCAAATCGGGTTGATGTGCAGTATTCCAATCAGTATTGTCCAGGGTATCAAATTCGTCATGACATATCCTTCCATCTGAGCCTGTTCCAGCTCATAGTCGCGTGTCTGTTCACACGCATCGTAGACCTTCTACCTTGTCGCTCCCATAGTGCCGTATCCCTGTTTAGCATTTGTCAGTTTCGCCGCTTCCAAGTCCTACTAGGACAGATCTTCACTCACCTGACCACCTGTTTGGACGTTGTCGCTATACACACCCGGCGCCGGCCTGTTATCATAGAAGCCCTCGGAAGCCTGCTCTTTCTTGTTGTAGTAAACGTAGATGACGTAAAAGGCGTGTATGTGGCCGGGCAGGAAGCCGAGGATGGTCAAGGCGATGTTAATGAGAAGGTCTGCGCCGCATCCGGCCACGATGTAGACGCCGACTGGTGGCACTGTTTTGTCGTCACATGTTAGCTAAGACTGCTGTATGCGCCGGAGGCTTTTTCTTGAGGATCAGCGGGCTTGCACGTACGGAAGATGGTGATGAGGACTAGGATGATGGCGGAGATCATATTGTCGGTGTCTTGTGGTGATCGAGAAGGTGGTAAGGGTGTTGTCTGGTTGTATTGCTTTGGACAAGCTGGGTATGTCGAAAGTGGTGTCTTAAGAGCTCGGTTCTGGCAGCTGAGAAAAGTCCCGTCGTGCTGAATGACAATTCGAGTGATGAGGAGTGAGTATGGTCAAGGGTTGGCAAAAAAACCAAGTATGAGAAGGAGGTAAGGTTGGCTGAAACTACTGGCGCTTAATAGTACGGGACTTGAGCATTGAAGGATGCGATCCATGTTCACGCGACAAGTCGAAACGCGACGTCATTTGTGTGGCTGAAGTCGCTCAGCCACAAGGCTGTGCTGGTTTTCTGGTTTCCTGTTGTGCTGATTTGATTTGATTTGATTTGATCGTTCTATCTCCTCTTTGTCCGGACACAGCATCCCGCCTCTCCCGCCTCTCTCTTCGATTCCAGAGCGCCTGGAAACATTTGATGCTCACTACTAAGCTTATTCGTCTTTTTGTCCCTTGGCTCATTGTTACCTCTGGAAATTGTTCTTCTCCAAGCTTCTGTGAATCGGCATCAGAGTCACGTGATGATGTGACCTCGGGTTCCAAGGTTGGCAGACCGTAGATATGCTGAATGATACCAAGTCTCAGGTGAGATATTGTATGTACTGTAGATATCGTAAGATGAATAATGAGCTCAAGCAGAAGTACCGCATGTAGATGTCAATGTTCTCAACGGAGGCTAGTCCGAATATTGCCAAGCCTGCTCGACATGCATCTCCTCCACGCTCCAGGAATGTGCTCCTCATTCTCCCTTTTCCTCCTATGTACTTCATCATCCTTGTACATGCAATTATGTCGAAAGGCTCATATTCCATCAGATCTCATTCGCTCAAAAATCAATTCATCGGGTTCTGCCTCTTGGAATGAACCGCGCTCTCGGATGTTATACGCCTCTACCATCATGTCATCGATTCTGTCCCGAACACGACCTCTCGCCTCGGTGGACTCGAAAAAATCTTCCCCCACGCGAGGCGATTGAAGCCTCACAAAGCTGTTGTTCAATGTCCTGGGAGCGCTCGGTGGTGTCGCCATTCGGGGAAGCCAGTGCCAGCCAGCCCAATCTTGGGGGACGCGCTTTTTGCCGTATTCTTTCAATCTTTCGTAAACAGAATCGGCATACCCGTCATCCTCACGGTCAGAGAAGTCGGCTGTCTGCTCACGTCCGTCCGTGAACCCGGCTTTTCGCGCTCTCTCCTGCGTATCCTTCCACGCCTGGGTCGCTTCTCTTAGGGCGCGAGTTAGTCGTTGAAGTTTTCGAACCATAGCAACGCCTTTGGAATCTTCGGTAACTGGCTCTGGTAGCCATGCGACCTCTGTCCGGGTAAGAACTCGAGCGCCTGCAAAGTCTTCTTTCGCCCACTTGAGGTATTTTTCGGCCAGATCGAGCTGCTCGCGCATTGTCGGTCTGTTAGGCGCGCTATCCTTCTGAGACGAATCCTCCTGCTCAAGTAGGTCATCTTGTTCAGGATGTTGCTGTCGTCTCAGCCGCCGCCGTCTACGCAAATTCTCCCGATTCTCCATCCAAGGTCTTCGGGGCGGAGACCAGTCCTGATCATCTAGCCAAGGCGCATTCTCTTGTCCTTCCCGAGGCGGATCCTCTCCCTCTTGTTCGGTTCCATGTTGTCGTCTATGCAAATTCGCCCAACGATCTCGTTCAAACCATTCTCGTCGCTGCCATTCAGACCAGTGTCTTCGAGACGAAGGCCGGCCTTGACTATCTAGCCATCCCCGAGGAGCACCTTCGCGTTCCTCTCGTTCAGGCGCGTCCTCTCGCTCAAGTGGGTCCTCTTCCTCGAGCCATTCCTCTTGATCAGGCCGATCATGCTCCGGCCGATCCTCTAGCCAAGGCGCATCATCTTGTTCAAGTGGGTCCTCTTCCTGCGAACTCTCTTGCTCAGAGCTACCCCACCCGTGTAGGAGAACATTCTCCTGCACGAGGACTCCTGAGCGGATGAACGCATCTTCCGCCCACAACAAGAGGTTAACCGCTGCTTTCGTCAGAGATGTTCTGAGTCCTTGTTTTTTCTTCTCCAGAGGTCTAAATCTGTCCATCACATCGGGCAAACCGTCCAAATCTCCGAACACGTTCGCTTCTACTATGGCTGGGACTGAAGAATATTCACCAAACTCGAAAACTCGTCGGTACAACCGTTCTGTCTCGTTGTCCAGAGCCCTCAACTCTTGCTTGGCTTCTCCAAT
>Ga0265797_10005393_pt1 | contig 18672 bp, 13 predicted proteins | sample P2T30metagenome_FD_192433 | JGI IMG/M metagenome (GOLD analysis project Ga0265797, IMG submission 192433) | Plant litter microbial communities from East Loma Ridge, Irvine, California - P2 T30 | ecosystem: Environmental > Terrestrial > Plant litter > Unclassified | place: USA: California... | reverse complement strand
AAAGCGACCTGCCAAGCCCACTCCAGTTGAAGCCAATACCCAGCCCCCCAAGTCAAAGCTTCGAAAGACTGGGGTTCCGATCTGGCCGACGACTATCATCACCACTGGTACCGCCGGACCGAGTCTACGACAGGTTATGGAAGAGATGGGCCAGATCCTGACGACAGACGCTGAGCGTCAAGAGTATATGCATCTCGTGTGGACGCGTCGTCGAGCCGCCGAGGAAGACAAGGATGCTACCGCCGAACAAGCAGTACTTCATGACCTAGAGACCTTTGTGCGTAATCACGGCATCGTGGACTTGCACAACCGGTGGGCACGATGGATGGAGTCTGGCGTCAAGACTGCCATGCCCATGTATAAACCGGCAGGAACTGGTGTGATGGATGCGGAGGAGCGGAAGACGATGTTCGAGAGGAAGAAAAGGGTGCGTCGGGGCTAGGAAGGCTTGGTGGGTTCGAGACGGAATGAGACGGTTCGGCGCGAGTCCATGGTGTTGAGACTTGATAGGGAGTCAAGAAAGCTTTGCGTATGACACTGGTTGTTAGCTGGAGGGTAGAACGTCTTCGTTGAAGAGGACAAATTAAAATGTAATGAATCCTCGATATACTAAGCACTGCGGGCCGATATGACGTCGTGTGTGATCGCTTGTGTAGACCTTGGGCGTGCAACTATGCTTCACAGGTAACCACGTGCGGCAAAGAATATTGATGAAAGTGAGGTAAATGTTGGACAGATTCTGGAGATGGCAACCATACCTAGGTAGCCTTCTTCGGATATCGTGAAGTTTGGTGGTTCAGGGTCCAAGCACGCGTGTCGCGTACGCGACATCGGCGCTAATTTCGGTGATGATGACGTCATCATTCTTCACAACACCACTGCAACCACAACCGCGCATCTCAAGTTACCTTCGGGGATATACTTCCAAGACCGCGCATCTGACAACTACATTGAGGCCTCAGGATGCTCGTCATAAGCGGGTGTCGTTGCCTCCTTCCCAGCGAAGCGTGGACTTCGAAGACGCCTGACAGCGACGAAGACCGCTTACAATGCTCACGACATCTTGCGATGCATGAGATGAATCCAATATTGTTACGGCCCGCATCGGCTGTGCAGAAAATTTTCTGCACGCAAATTCACTATTTCGTTGTTGAGCCGCTATGACCAAAGGTTCTTGGAACTCATCGACATTGCTCGCCATCTTATCTGAACCACCAGTCTTCCAGTACGCACCTGTGTACTGATCATAACCTCTCTGCCTCTCGTAAGCGCAACAAACTCCGAAATTGAGACGTTCAGGTTGGAAGTCACGGTGCATGAAAGCTCGTCGCAAAGGAAACCAACGGTAGAGCACCCCGCCGATCACTTTCTCAACCAGCCGCCATCAATCCCAGCTCTTCGACTGGGAAGCCTCGCACTCCTGCATCGGAACTTGCTATTACCGATAGGAAATTTATTGATATGGGAAATGAGAGCAGCGTCCCGGCAGCTAGGTCTTGTGACAAAGCACCGGAGCAAGCAGCTAAGAAGCATGAGCCCGGCAACAGTGAAACAAATTTGCCTGTTACAAACTTCAGCGAACCCAAATCGAAACGACACAAGACTATCAGGGCCAAGACAGTCATAAAACCTCCCACTAAGCGCGTACCGAATTCCGTGAACAGTCGTGCGCCACAAGGTCAAGGCACTGAACAAACTGTCGATCACCTCCGGGATAAACACTTCCAGCCCCAAATACGTGAGAAGGGAGGACGCAATGGAAAGAAGGACAGTACATCCGAGACTCCAACAAGACGTTCGCATCGGAAGAAGGCTGGTCGACCGGAAGCTGGACCCACTACTCCTCTGGTAAAGAGTGTAAACAAATACGGCTTTGAGGTATGGGTCCCGGCTACCGGATCGAACAGCCTTACGGCGAGTCACAATGCGAAAGAGGAGAGCGCAGAACCTCTTTCTCTTCAAGAAGACGACATCTCCGATGACGTTTCGGTCGGACACACCCCCGATTCCGCGGTAGCTGATCCAGGCAAAGAGACCACCGGAGAAGCAATACCTCAAGGGCACGCCGGTGACAACAGAAAGCACGAACCGGTCAATGATGTCGTTAGGAGCGGCGGGGAAGGGGACCTAGTGGCGATGGAGGACGTTGTCGACACCAGCTTCATTCTAGAACGGCTCAAGACTTATGATAGACGAGTGTCGACCGAAAAGGACACGGATGCGCACGATGCTGGTGACCGGGAAAAGCAGCCAGTATCCGACCAAGACGTTCAAATGATGGATGTCGATGACTCGCAAGCTAGTGTCACTGCTTCTGGGTTTGGTCATGACGACGCCAATCCCCAAGTCAATCACCATGCTTCACCAGGCTTGATACCAGAAGAGGAAGGTATCGCTGCTGAGATCAATAGCCCCCTGGCAGTTGACCTCACAGTTGGAAGAACAACACCTGGCCCCTTGTACTGGCGTGCAGCCGACAAACGAACGGAAACTGGTGTCCACTTCTTCAACATGCCTTTCGAGGACTTGCGTGAGATGACACGACTCCAAGCTCTCGAACGAGCACGTCCACAGTCATCCGATGAACTTCGTGCTCTGCTGATCTCCGCGACTACCAGTAGCGAATCCAGTCCCGAAGAGTACGCCCTCGCTGAAGCCAGGGTCAAGCTCCAAGCATGTCGCAATGCGTTGTATGGCGTTCGACTAAGGGAGCGCATGGCTACAATGCGGATGGCAGCCGCTCGCGCAACGCAACAGCCGCGTAATCTTGTTGCACAACTTGAGGTCATCACCGATGATGCACGGAAGGAGCTTCGTGATGCTCAAGATGCGTTTGATGAGGACTTTCGGAATGTTGCTGTCGCCAAGCAAGCCCTCAAGAATGTCACGGGTAAGCCCGTGCCAGATATTCAGGACCCAGAGACGGAAGCGGATGCTTTGAGAAGGGAGAAGATGGTTAATGAGATCAATGGGGCTATTGCAGAGTATGAAGCGCAGGTGAAAGCGCAGCACGGTATCAGTTGAGGCGCACTTTGGGTAAGGTGTTTGGCAAAAGGAGTTGGATGACGGGGCCTGTATGTTAATGTGTAGTGGAGGCATATGGCGGAGACGTGTAATGTATGAATCGACTTCTACGGAGGCGACAAGCGACCCGAATTCATGTGATGTGAAATGCGATAACGATGTCGCTATTTTGACTTCTACAGTGTTGCCTGAATGTTCGTGGGTATATCACTTATCGATTGTATCAGTTGCTCGAGTTGGATCAATAAGTAGTGCTGTGTATAGTCCTTTCAATGTTTTCTCTCGTTTTGGAGGTCGCGAGTGAGAGCGCAAGCGAAAGTGAGACAAAACAAAACAGCCCTGCGCGCAAACGACCACCACGCGAATTTCAATAACATCACATCTCAACGATTTTTCCAATAAACCTCGGATCATTGATATACAAAGGCCAGTATGCGCAGCGAAGGCTCCAAAATGCAAAGCGACACGCCAGACCCCCAGCAATTCTTCACACCCGCGCCTACCCCACCGGTCAACACCACTGCGCCTGAGACAAATGCGATGCAGACTCCCAAGACATACAGACGGAAGAGGCCACCCACGACGTCGCGCAGTCTTACCGTCTTTGAGCCTCGGCTCTTCGCTGTCATGCCCGAAGCCGCGGCCAGCGAGCTCATCAACACTATGCGCTTGATTCTCACGAGAGGCGGCCAGAAGAAGCACTTGCTGGAATTGTGGTCGCAGAGAATCAAAGATATTCTCCAGAGGCTGGACAACCGCGAGGTAGTTAGGGTGTATAACGAGTTTGCGACTGCGCATGATCATCGGGAAGAGAGGTTGACGTACAAGCTGCCGGTGGTCCAAGAATTGGAAGAGGAGAAAGAAGAGGCGGAGAAGGTCGATGAAGCGCACGACGATATCGGGACCCATGGCAGGCTTAAAAGGTCTGTGGGAGAAGATGCTGCTGCCGACAACGCACTGCAAAAGAAAGTCAGATTCGAAGTCGCACAAGACCCTGATGTCGCCATGGGAGGCATACCTTCACCGAGAATCTTGATTCCTTCTGCGATTGAACATGCCGAGCCAAAGACAGCGATGTCGCCTTCACCCACATCGCCGGTACCACCACCTTCTCCATCCGTTTCCGCAGGCGTCGCATGCGAAAGACACCCTCACGGCACCTGCACGGTCGTACGAGTCCATGGTTTCGAAGCCTTTCCCGTCTTGAATATCCAGGAAATCCAAGCCGACTATTATGGGAGCGCCAGCATCGTTGCCATGTGCGTGCACCGCAGAAACAACAACCACGTCACCCAAGTAGCAGCAAGTATGGATAATGGGCCAGTCGACTTCCTTCTCATCAACGACCCGCGCATCATTGAGTTCCTCGGTTTCCGTGAGCCACCATACAACACCCTCTGCATCCAACCCAACCCTCGTCTAGATGAGACATACCAGATACATGTCCAGCCAGGCCGTGCATCGCGCGACCCAAACTCTTGGCTTGTTGGCGAGTTGGTATCGGCGCGCCATGCGTATCTATACTGGTTGGACAGCAGGCAGGCCGCAGACCCGAAAGCTCCACCTACTATCGCGGAAGCTAAGATCCTGGCCCCCAAGATAGGTCGCCGAGCTAAAGATGTATGGGAAGAGATTGAGAAGTGTTGGAAGCTTGAGCAGGGTAGTAATGGGAAGCGTTACAGAGAGAACAGGATGGAGTACTTAGGGGAGGATCCAAGGTATCTCGAGAGAGGAGATTGCAGATTGGGGAGGAGTATGTGGGTGTAGGTGGAGGAGCTGTGCTTGTATCTTCGATTCATTCGGACTGCGATGAAAGCTTCAGGAAGCACTCTAACTGCTTGACATTCCAGACATGTCCTGAGCTATGCGTATTCGCTAAGGCCACCTCAATGCGGTGAGCGTGATGGTCGACTGTTTGTCGCGCGCGTAGTATATGCGCACATCGACATCACTCTCTTGTAGTAATACATCTTTCGAACACATCGATACTTAATGAATCCATGAGTGTACAGTGGCAAATCTGGTTCCTGGTGTTAAGGTCCATAAAAAACAAGTGCGACTTACTCTGCCACGGGTCATTAATGGGTGCATTGAACCCTAACATCACACTATGTTATCGTGTAATTCAGCTAAATTGCTCGAATTTCGGTTGATTATCCGGACATACTGTCGATGTCCTTGATGCTGGGAGGCTGTGTGAGGGGAGGGATGGGGTTTCGCTGAAAAGCTTGAGCTATGACGCAGATTGATTACTAAGCACAAATCCGGCCTCAAACCGCGACTGCAAACTTCAGTGCTACACGTCGGCCAACAAACGTCAACGATTGCCCGATGCCACAATCCTGCGAGCTTCGATGTCTTACCGAATACCTCGCGATATGGATACATTTTTCCCAGTCCTCTCCTTCCATGATAGCGAGACCATGCCACCTAGATAACGCGAAGACGACGCGTCCCCTCCGCGCACCGACGAACGAAATCCAGCAAGGCTCCCTCACCCGATCAAACTTCATGACGCTTCACCCGATACCTGCTACAATCAACGAATAATCATGGATAAAGACCGACATCTACGTACATATGGTTGAACCGGTATACGGTGGTGTTGTGTCTACAGATCTTCGGCACCATCATCCATTTGGTCGTCCTCTGTAGGCACAGCAGCTTCTGGTGGGGCAACAATTGCTGGAGCTGTTTCATCCGGGGCGGCAGTCCCTGAGGCTTCCGTTGGCGGTGGTACGGGTGCTGGCAGGCCACCTGGAAAGGAGCCTGTCACGTAGGATTCATGGAAAAGATCACCGTCATCGTCCGATTCCGCATCCGAGCCTGAGCCTGAGTCATTTTCATCAGGCTCTTCTTCAGGATCTGCCCACGGCCGTTGCGCTTCCTCGATAATTGGCACCGCCATCGACCGGACCTCATGGACACCTCTTAAATGCGCATCAGGAGCCAGAATCTTGCCTATCTCTCCTTGGCTGGATGATTCCGGAACTTCCACGAGCTCTGCAGATTTTGATGCCTCCGGCTCCATCTCACCCTTGCCCCCATCTTCTCTGCACAGACGAAGGTCTTCGAACGTCATGGGTTCATACGGCACTCGTATTCCAATCCTAGGCCATATGGGCCGCGCTGGGACCTCGTCCTTGGGTGTGCTCTGGAACATCAGTCCGTAGTGGTCGTATAGCCTAGAGCGGTATACAGGCATACCGAGTGCCGGCACGTATCCATCCGGACCCCCTTCGGTCACGTCTTTGGGTGCATCTATCCCCTGGATGGGCCACTTCACAGGTTCTTCAGGTCGCGTCGGTTGCTCTGAGTATGGTATCCAGCACTCGTTTAACGAGTGGGGCCAGAATGCCCGGCATCTATTGGGATTCAGAAGACAGATTTTCCTGCGAGATCTTGGCTCTAGAGCGACAGCTCGCGTATCCGTCTCGGGGAAGCCCATGGGTATGGTCGCATCTGAAATTTCCTCTAACACTGGAGATTGAGGGGGCGAGTTGACAGGTGAGGCATGCTGTAGCTTTCGGTATGTGTGTCGTTCGCGGCGACCGGTCGTTTCCTCCGCCCACTCGGTGGTGACGAACTTGCGTTCGCCCAATCTGAATGGTTTCGAATCTCTCCAGAACTCCCGGGCTGGGTATGGGTAACCGATGGTCGCTTTGCCAGCTTTTCGGCTTTCGCCTACTGGCTTCTCGAGTACGGTCTCGTTATTCGTAGGCTCATCTCCGGAAGCCTGTGGTGCGTCAACTTGGCTGTCACGATCACTTTCGCTGTCAAGATCATCTGCTTCTATCCAGTCTTCCGGATCATCCCTAACGGCGCTGGTCTCAGGATACCAACCAGTTTTCACCGGCCCGAGGCAATCATACGAGGTCAGCCAATCCCAAGAGCTCTCACGTGCAGAGATGAACAGGCCCTGTTTCGTCTGAATTTGACCCCACCTGTCTTGGACGATACTCCTACCGGAAACCGTTGCTTCTCGGACATTCGAAGTATTAGGTCTGCTGTTCTTGTAGGTTTCGATCTCGTCTCGGCGTCTTGCATCATGGGAACTGTACACAAGATTCTTCGTCTCGCGATCGATCTTCTTCTCCGTTTTCATCCGCTCGGCCTCGACCGCCGCCTCATCCAGCTGAAAGCGATGCGGCTCGATCTCGTCCGAATCATCACTGTCAGTGTCGTCTTCCTCTGGGCGACGCAAGCCAACAAGTCGACGCCTGTATCTTGGTGTCCACAGGTGAAGCTCGCCCGGCCCTACAAGAGGCAGAGTGGCCTTTTGCCTCGTCCTTTTCGGGATCTGATTCCCGAGATGGTTTTCCAAGCCTTGTTTGTAATTTCGGCCACCAATGTCTCTTGAGTCATATAGTTCCATCAACGAATGCAGCCAGTCATAATGGCCATTATCGGTGCCTGAGTTCTCGAGCTTATATTGAAGCCTACGACGCAACCGTTTTGCTTCAGCTTCTTTCCTCTTATCAGGGTCCAAGTAGATCAGCCTTCTCCGCCGCCTGGAGGCATCCTGGTAGAAGAGCCAGTCTTCGACCATCTGTTGAGCGCGCGTCATCCCTTCATGGTCTCTCTGACGTTTTGCTTTGTCAAACCTCTTGTCATCTCTGTATTTTTTAGCCTGCCTGTAGTTATCCCTTGCTATTAGCATCTCTCTCTTGGCTGCTTTCGTATCCGGATCCCTTCCACTCCGCCCATTATTTTCGAGCTCATCTCGATAAGCTTGATTCTTCGCTGTATAGTCCGCTTCGATCGCCTCGAAGTTGTAGTCAGCAGCGTGATCCTTCTCAATGTCTTCATCCTTCTTCTGGTCTTTCTGCCAGAGCTCCAGGTCTTTGGTTATCTTATCCCATGTGTCGCGCAGAGTGTTTACTCGAGAGCCTCTGGTTGCCCCTGGCTCCGTGGTGACAAGTATCAGTTTTGGAATATACTTATTCTTGGGGGCTACATCCTCAGACCTATTACGAGCTGTGTTGTCCTCTCTTCCCTTTTCCTTCCTCGAATTGCCATCTTTGCTGTTCTTCTGTTGGTTCTCGTTGGTCATCTTGTCGCGACAAGTTTGAGCTTAACGCAGCAAACGTGGGGTGGCTTGTTTCAGGACTGAATTCAATTATGCTAAATCGTGGGGAACTGAACGCCGTCGTTGCATCAAGTTCAGGGTAAATATCATGCTAACATACTGGCCGAGCAGCTGCTACAAACAAAGAGCTATCTACCATTTCCGGCGAGCATTTCACACTACCATGGAACAAAGACATGCTCGCTAGGTACAGACGTCCGGAACGAGCACATGCTGGCACGGCATCCTTCAAACAAAGAGATCACTTCCCCTCTCTAAACGCACCCGTCGTCACTTCCGCCTAGAGGCTTTGCCAAGTTGACCATTCGAGGCCCTTACTACACATCAGCCCAGCGTTTCCGCTTGGGCTTGACCACTTTTTTCGGAGCCGGCTTTCCCGCCATGAGTGCATCCTGCCTTTCCCACTCTTTCTTCTGCACTTTGTAGAGCACCAACTGTGCGGAATCCAGAGTGTCGGGATTCATCTGCTTCGCCCAATAGAGCAGAGGGATATGCATATAACCGTCGACCCTGTGTGTACCCTTGAAGCCAATAACGAGGTTAGGATCACGGCTAGAACCTAGATTGCCACTATTCTCTGCGACTATAGTCCGCGCCGCTACCTCATCGTATGGCGATATCGAGTCGTCATCATAGTCAATCCACTCTTCCTCAGGTAGCATCGGCCCTGTATGACCAGGCGTGTCTTCGGTGTTCTCTGCCGATGCAGCGTCGGATGCAGCATCCCCTTCGGACAATCGTTCGTTTTCATCGGATGTGTCATCGGCAGCGGCGTCTTCACTCACGCCTGGCGCTTTCGCCATCTTCCTGGTGGTACATTGCGGATGGTGTCGGGTCGGGAGCTTTTCGGGTGCGTTGGTGGGAGGAACGGTGCCGGATACATCGCCCACTCCTTGAGCGCCTGTATCGCCAGGGTTGTTCTTGCTGCCTTCCATGGGGTTTGCGAGCTCAAGAGGAGATGCTACGCCATGCTGTAGCCTCGAACCTGGCTTCTTAAGGGTGCGTCGGGTGTTTGCTGTGCGCATGTCCCCAGCAGCTTGTCTCGAACGCTTACGAGCACCAAGACCCTGAGCATTGTCGTTAGCAAGAGCCAGGATCTTGTCGCACTCGGTCTCACTTACTTGTGTCGCAGTCTGCATGCCGCCAGTCGCAACTCCGTCCTTAGTCCGCAACTTCAACTTCACGATTAACGATGTCTTCGGTCGGTCGGTACGTGCCCGCTTGGTGTCAGATGGACTCACTGTGGCAGGACGCTTGCGCTTGCCCCCGCCGTCGACGGGACTAGAGACCGCCTCCGCCGTCGGATCGACCAACGGTACTGCCTCTGCCGCATCCCCATCTCCCGCCATACGCACATCTCCGTCTTGATCTCGATCCGCTGCTTCGCCGTCGATCGGGGTAGCTTCATCTTCTTGAGCGTTGGCCTTAGTCTCCGCATGCCTCACCGTGGTCGTCTCTGTCTTCTGTCCTTCTTCAAACTTTGCTGCTGCGTTCCCGCTACGCTTCTTCTCTTGCTCTGCCTTCTTTTGCTCTTCTTTCAGCTTCTTATTTAGCTTCGCAATCTCCTTTTGCCTGATCACCTCTTGTCTCAACTCAGCCTTCTGTGCGTCGTTCACCTTCTTTCTATCATCAGGGTCGCTCAGAGACAGAGGATGGTATCGCTTATCAAAGTCGAGAAACATTTCCACAAGAGCCTCCTTGGGTACGTCGTTGAAATTCGCGATCCCAAGATCGAAGAGGACCGGTCGAAGGGATCGCTTATTTACAGAGTTCACCGGCCAGTTCTCGTAATCATTCGCCATCGTGTGCGGTGTCGTGCGCTACCGCTTTGATTTCGTCTAGTCGCTGTCTTCGTGGGTTGGGAGCGGGCGCGCGGAGTAAGATGGGCTGCGGAGGTGTGCGCCAAGGATCGTGACTGGGGTCGCGTCGTGTGCGGAACGGCACGCGAGTCGCGCCAATGATACGCTTGCGATGGAAGTTGCCGAACCTGTATCTCCAGGGTGAGTGACCATGCTGCGAGCAAACCCTGGAGGTGAAGCGTCCCTCACGTGCGACGTCCCGCTCTGACCCTACACAGCGCAACCCTAACCGGATTGGGGGTACGTCATCAATCAATGTTCGACAACAGTATGAGCCACGAAAGCGTATGCTTTGTATAAGCTTCAAAACGAGCAGCAGCGTCGCGGAACACTGTGGCAGTCAGATACAACAGGACTTGAGCTTTACTCGGCTCTTGGCGTAATCCGTGTCTCGAACTGATTGCTCAAAGAAGAGCGCGTACTGTGAAGAAGCACAACGTGCTGACATTATGAAAACTATACTACGTTTGATCTATTCTAGCAGAACTGCGGGATCGAGTGCGAGAAGAGTATTGCAGCCATCCCCGTGCTATGCACCGGCTGTTACCTCAGTCCAAGTTTACATCTACACGCCCACGCCACTTCTTGTCGTCCTTTTCCCCACAAGATTGAAGAGATAAGTGAGATGGTCTACTTCTTGCCTCCTCGTTTTGACCGCGTCTTCTTCTTCTTAGATGTAGATGCCTTCTTGGATTTGCTCTTCCGAGTTGGCGCGGGAGAGTTCTCTCCGGATATGTCAATATCTACTTGTTCGCCAGTCTGATCTATTCCCACATCGTCTCCGTTCACCTCCTCAGAATCGGCCTCTTGCTGCTGCACGGTTCTTCCGGCCTTCTTATTCTGGTTATCGAGTTTTTGTTTATAGGTAGCCGACCAAGTATTACCCAGTTTAGTAATATCATTTTGAAGACCATTTGCGACTGTCTTATCCTTGAGGATATAGTGATGAAAAGCACCAGGTTTGTTCGGGTTGTCGTCGTATTCCGCAGCACGCTTGTGAAGTTCCTCAGTAAGCTTAGCACTCTGTGTTTCGTTGCAAAATTTCATAGCTGTACGTAGTTGTACGCGGGTGTATTGCGTGTAGTCATGTTTTTCCGCTTTCTTGCCTGCCGCCTTGGGTCGAGGTTTGGACCCAGTTGGTGGCCCACCAGCAGGGTTGCTTGGTGCTACTGGATCACTGTTGTCTTTCTTTTTACTCTTGTCACCATCGTCGTCATCATCACTACTATCATGCCCACCATCATCACCGCCACCGCCACTACCACTGCCTCGGGGACAACCTGCCAAACCACTACATTCGCGGTAACTGATTGCAAACAAGTCGTTCTCGTCGTCACTAGAGTCGCTGTCATCATCTGGCATCTCCTCCTCGATCAGTTCGTCGTAAAGCCCATCCGGTGCTTCGCGTTCGTGCAAGGTCTTCCAGTCGTCCCATGTTTCGCCCGCTGAGATAAACAAGCCAGTCTCCAGTCGCGTTCTGCGAAGATCTCTGGATGTTGATAAAGTGTCATTGGCATGACCGTCTGTCGGTAGTCCTTCCGAGAGCCCTGTCTCGCGTGCCCGTCGTTCGGAGTGAGATTCGCTCATCTTTGGATCTTTGTTCTGGTCTTCCACCTCCTTTCTTTTCTTCTCGATGGCGTCGGTGTCGAGTAATAAGTTGTAAGGTTCGATTGGCACCCCTCCAAGCTGCTCTCCTAGTCCCACCGGGAATTTTTCCGCTCTTGGAATACGCATACGTAACTGATCGGGCGGCATGCTTCGCCAATCTAGATTATCGAGCAAACCTACTCCGTTCTTTTCGAAGTCCTTGAGGACGCTCCTTAGTTTGCTGTCGTAAGTTTCGTCATCCCCCAATTTTGCAGGGGCATGGCCTTTGGCAAAAGCTAGTCCTGCCCTCTTCTTTACGGCGGCATCGATATCTTCACGGTATTGCTTCCTGTACTCTGGTGTTTGATAGTAAAGATAGTCTTCATACAATGCGGTGGCAACACGACGCTTTTGGTGTGCCTGTGAGCGTTTCTTTGCATCGTCCTGTTGGTCCTTATCCTCTGCATCCTCCCTTGCCTTCTGAAGTTTGTCTTGAAGAGAGTCTTGCTTTTTCTCAATTTTCTTTTGTATTTTATTGATTGGTGCTGCAGTACTTCCTGCCTCAGCTCCGCCATTGTTCTGCTCGACCACATTGGATGCTGTGGGCCTGTTGCTTGGAGACGAGGGTTGGGTGGTATCGTCGTTGCGGGCTGTCGTTTTCAACTTGGATCGGTCTCGTAAGCCTGACCGTCTCTCATTAGTTGAATCTTGCGAATTATCATCGGCATCATTTGCACGGCGTTCCGGCGGCATCACTAGAGCTGATTGTCGGCTTGCACGAGAAGATGCGTTTGTGGCAAGAGACGTGATGTTCGCAATCAATTGTGTATGAAGACGCAATCCATTGCTGATACAGCCGCCGAACATAAGAAAGGTTTCTTAACCCTTTGTCCCGGAATCTGGAACTCGGCGACAAAGAGAGGGTCAGTACATCGAAAGAAGTGCATGGCTTTTCGCGGCGCCCTATATACTTTTAGACAAACAAAGAAATCCCAAGCCGCAATGTTCGAGAACATCTTCTCGATGTTCTTTTTATGATGAGTGAGGTGGTGATGCTCCTCCAGCCATCCACACCTCTACTTCGCGTCCTTTCTCCTAGCCTCATCGAGGAGCCTCTCCCTTAACTCCCGCATACCCAGCTGATCAGTCGGCACTGGTTCAACTCCTTCCTGCATCTTGCCATGCATCGGAACCAGGACCGTCTTGTGCAGGACGCGGAAGGTCTCAGCGACTACAGGGTCGGAGTAGCGACCGAGCCGCCGTGCATTATGCATCTTTCGCTCTTCCTCCTCTGCGATCTGCTCCTCAGTCTTCTTCTTGCTGCCCTTGCCGCGCCCACTCGCTCGCCCTCTAGTACTATGTCGCTCTGAAGCTGGCACTTGCACCTCTCCAGCCTCAGTCTCGAGCCTCTTGTCGTCTCCTTCGCGGTTGTGGGTCAATGCATCGTCCGTACTATTGCCCTTGTCTTCCCCAAACTCCCTCAGCGACAGTGCAGCCATGCCCCTGTCTGCTTCGAGGTGCGTCTCGGTAGCATGTGGTTGGCCATCTCGAGGCCTACGGGAACGCGTTCGCATCCGGGCGAGTGTTCGAGTCGATGTGCTGCCCTCGATAGCAGTTTGTGGGAGGGAATCGCCGCCATCTGGTTCGTTTCGGTCCTCCATTTCGACATCGTGGTCCCCTGGAGAAGCATTGCCATCGTTCCGGGGCTTCTTCGCCGCTGTGACTTTAGTTGGCACAGCCTTGCGTTTCTTCGACTCCGTTGGCTCCGTTTCGGCTTTCTTTCGCATTGAAACGACCTGTTTAGGGACGACGGGCTTAGTGGCCTTGTCCGAGCGCGGTAGCAGAGCCGCCATAAGCGGGACGTTTTGTAGATCCCAGTCTGTCAGTAGTCCAACTAGTTTGCCTTTCTTTATTCCTTCTTGATGGAGGTTGTGCATGCCAGCTGCGTTAGCCATTGGCCGCAAGTGGTCGTTGATCGCGTATTTGGCGTAATCAATTGGCTTGAGGCCTTTAGCATCCGCTTTCGCTGTTGACGGGTCGTGCTGATCCAGGATCTGAATGGCGCGTTCAACGTCGTCTGGTAGGATCCTTGGAGGTACCACCATTTTATGCCGCTGAAAGACGACGTGGGCTCTCAGCGCAGAGGTCTGCTCAGTCGTCGCCCAAGGGGGGTGGTTCTTGCTGCTGGCTGGGGCCATGGCGTCTGTGAAGTTTTGTTCAGCGCATGCAACGGGTGTCTTTGGATGCGGATGCGGTGCTCGGAGGTGCGTACAAGCGAAGTGTGAGCGCACAGCGTAGGGGGCGCTGTGCAGCGGTCGTGTTCGGACGCGTCGAGAAGATGTCGAGATTAAGACTAAGCACGAGCAGCGGCATTTAAACAGTGCCAAGCTGGTGGGTGACCTCTACACCGGTGCTGTCAACGGGTAGCTCCGATGCATGTCCAGAACCCTGTATGAGCTCGGCTTGCTGACATAAACTGCAAAGGAGTGTCCACCGCGTTCTACTCGCATAGAGCATGACCTACCAGAGTATCTGTTCACCATCACCCCAGCCGCAACCCCCCTAAATCACTGAACTTCACAGTCGTTGCAACTCGGACTGCCCATTACTCCGACCGCAAACCACACCACCAGCGCAACTGCTCCACCCCAACCACAATCGCAACCTACACCATGAGCCAGACACCAACCGCAAATCTTGACGTGGATCCGCCGTCGTCTCCACCCCATACCGGGATTCGCGCCTCTGCGGGAGACCTTCAAAAGGAGATCACTGAGCCCGAAGGATACAGCGCGACCAGTAGCCTCGTTGACGCTTTTAGCCACACCGATAATACCACTAAGAGTCCTACACGCTCATCGCATACGGCTAAAATCGACCGCAATCGTCCACTCCCGCGCTCTACACGCCGCCTCTCCGATATCCAAGACCTCGACGCCACGGAAACCGCTGAGCAGGAGAAGGCGGGGCCGTTTCAGATGGACGACCACCATGATACAGTGGACGAAGAGGAAGACCTGGCGGAACTGGAGGCGCTGATATTACCGCAGGAGATGCAGTCGTCCCCTCGGCAGCTCGAGGCGTCTCCTACTTCAGAATGGCAACCCATCGACAAGTCTTCGTGGGACCCTGCCGGGTTTCCGACCAAGTCCGGATGGCGCTCCATCAACGACCCAGCGTTCGGCGAGAACCTCAGCCAGGAGATATCCATAGATAAGCCCTCATGGGATACCGCCGGTTTCCAGACAGACTCGGGATGGCGGTCAAGCAACGATCCAGACTTCGACGAAGACTTTATCGAAGAGACGCCCACAGACGAGCCATCAACGGCGCACGCAGGCGAAGTACCCGAGGAAGGCGATGAAGACTCGGTGGCGGATTTCCCATCTGATCCTGCTGACGATGCGAAACCTTTGAGAGAGCCGGATGATACCGACAATGTACTGGACGAAAAGTACTTCAAGCACAACGGCTACCTGAACTACATCAACAACGTCGAGGACGGAGATGAATCTGACTCTGCGACGGAGGACAAGAAGAAAGGTGTTCAAACCAAGCTCAAGACAACGAAGAAGAAGGAACTCAAAGTTGTCTTCGGCTCCTCGCCTGGCAAGTCCGCGGTGCCTGGAAAGTCTTTGCCATCGCCAAAGAAGTCTACCAAGACATCCACCCAGCCGCCGGCCACAGGAGACACATTGACAAAAGGCACCGGCCGCGATAACCTCAAGGTCGACGCTAAAGCTGAGCGAAGCTCCAGTCCTGCTTCCTCTTCGGATGAAGCTAGCGGATGGGAGGTGGTAGACGGCAACATCGACGCCCCACGGACGGGCAACAAGTCGGTCCACAAGCTCACGATCAAACTCCATAACAACGTGACCGGTGAGTCCAAGACCGTCACGTACACCGACGTCGAGCAAGATGACATCGACTGGAAGTCCAAGCCCCAGATCGTCGCGATAACACAATGGCGCACCGACGTTTTCAAGCAACATGGAATCGGCACCAAGAAGGCTGCGTACCCGTACACTCCACTGGAGGACGCCTGGATGACGCTCTTCCACAGAAAGCTGCGCGCAACTATCGATGCGGGTCACGTCATCAAACTCCCTGGTCCAGTCTCAGTGATGGAAGCGTTCAACGCCTTTTTCGAAGGCAAGGTGCTCAAAGACGCGAACGGTGCTGATGCACCCTCTAGACCACAGCGCGACGTGTCATCCATCCGTGGAAAGCTTGATGGCAGGGTTAGCAAAGTTGCTACAGAGAGGAAGAACATGAGAGGACTTCTAGAAGGGAAGACAGGCGGTGTTTTGTTTGTTCCGAATGTGACAGAGGACGAGCTGAGGCAGTTTCAGGTGGATGAGTCGGTTGCGGTTGACGACCCGACTGAGGTTGGTAAGAACGCGGCCTTGGATGTTGAGGGGAAGAAGAGCAGGCGGCCGTCACCGAAGAGGAAGCGGGATGAGAACGATGCGGGGGATATGTTGGCGAAGAAGACGAAGCGAGTTAGCTGAGGTGATCAGGATTAGTATCGGATACGGAGATGTTTAAGCCGGTACCTTTGGCCCCAGTACGAATGTCGCCGACGGTGTTGCACGTCGAAAAAGAGGTCTCGTTGTACGTATGACTCGCACATTGCAGTAGTCAACCCGAAATTCATTTGTCTCAAATTTGTCGACCCAATCGCAGTCGCGCTCAACCCGTTTTGTCTTCCCAGATTTTCAAGAACAGCTTCCACAAGATGGAGAACAGAATGCCCTGCAGACCGTTGGCGATGATTCTCGTCTTCAATCCGCGTCCAAATAGACCCAATCTTCCGTCTTGACGGATAACCTGCTTGGCAGCCTCAGTATAGGATATTCTCGTATCGTTGACCTGTCGATAGGTCTTCACAACGCGCAACGAATTCGATATGGTGTCCGAAGCGACCGAAGCGCAGAAACCGATGAAAGCCGCCCGTAGTAACCACCATCCGATCTGTTGTCTTGATGGCTCTGTAATGGTTTCGGAAAGGAAGTTGTATACGGCGAACCAGGGATAGTGTCCAACGAAGGTCGCTGCTGCGGTTGCGAAAGCACCCCACCACAGAGAGCCGATGCCGTCGGTCCTAATGCGCTGTCGGAGGAGACCCCAGCCACTAGCTCCCTGGGCCTGTAAGGTAGTTTTCAAGGTATCGATTGGTGTTAGTAGCATTCTGAAAGCTGCAGCGCACGCTGATGCAAAGATCGTCTGAATGGGCGAAGGAAGCTGCTTCAGGAAGCCGTTTGACTGCAGCAAGGCCAGGATACCAGCGTTGGCGGCTGTGTCTCCGAATCGAGCGATGGGCCCCTGAAAGAGCGCAGCACCCATACCTTGGTAGTATCGACCTATACCACCGTCGGCATACAGAGTCTTAGTTGCGACAGTCGTCGATGTGCCATGGCGATATTGGTAGTTCATGATCGTGCGGATAGGCATCAATAGCAACACTTGCAGTATCATCGCCGCAGCACCACTCAAGCCCCCACCTAATGCACGCTTCAGTGCGCCTTTGAGATCGAACTACGCATGCTGTGAGCTTTTGGAGATTATATGTGCCGCGACAGTGCAGAGGAACATACATCGACGTCATCGGCCTCTATCCAGCCTTTGATGAAGACGGCAACGACCAGTATCGCGAAAACGGCAAGGATGCCTCTCCAAACATAATACCAGGTCTTGGATGCTGCCTTTTCCGGTTGGTCGATGATTTCGTCGCTTTCCGATGGTGTGGGCGTGTGCTGACGCGCGGCATCATGCGAGAGCAAGGGCGCGCGCTCGTCTGGCACGCTACCGCCTTCTAAGTCGCGTTGAGAAGGCATCGTGGTAGGTATGTGGTGTTGAAGTGTGACGTTACACAGTATATCGCCTCCATTCGACGCGTGTTGAGATGGATTACCAATCCGGCGCGATGACGCGCACTCGGCGATACCTTCAAGCCGAACGACGAGGACCCACTTGTGCGCTCACGTGACACTTCGTTCTGGTGGGCGTCCACGGGTGCCATCTACCAAATCTCAACGATAAGGCTACCCATCAACTTCTCAAATATCACACCGTTACTATTCCACATTTTTCGCTTCTCAGTGTCATGTTAGACCTTTTTCACGGACGACAACAGGAACGTCCTCACGTCCATCTCCATCATGAAGTGCTCACTGCTGCGAGCGAGTGCGACTTTTATCACTAATCAGCTCGCTGTTGGATGTCAAAGACTCACCGACCCGACTTCTCTGCGCTGTTGCGATTGCACGACATCTCTCGAATCGTGATAGGGTTCACAGCGTGGTAGAAAGAGGCGCATTCACAAGTCGACGAAAAGGTCATCACCAAGAGTCGTGTCGCCCCGTCGAACTTAGCAGAGTGTCGCTGCAATGCTTTGGGTCGACTTCACACGAGACGATCTTTCCACAGCCCCCTACGAGTCTTGGCTCGTAAGGCAAGCGGTCTTGGTATTCCACACCGATCAGAGGCCTTACAACGGGTTAGGTCGTCAAGTCGCTGAATCACATTGCTAACACAACGGATGACCTCTGCCGTTTATCCATCCGAGTTCCACCTATTACGCCCGGATCATACATCCGTGACAGCCAGGCACAGCCGCAACTGCATCGCTAAGCTGGCCAATTACCATGAAACGCTTACGAGACCCGAGTTACCTACGGACTTAGGCTCTGTTGTAAACAAGGCCACCAGCGCCAATATGTGGTAAACCAACACAGCAGGTTTTCCGCCACATTCCAGTCATTTGAGCAGAACGCCAACTCATTGAGATGATAGCCGCTGTAACCGTCCAAGCCAAGATGCTGCGCCCTGGGCTTGGCTTACCGGTGAGTATCCCCAGCGACAATCCCACGATGCTTAAAGGAACGTGAAGACCTCGTGGAAAAACGTTGGTGTTGTGCACATCACAAACCATCTTCCACTACACCTGAATCCACCACCACCACAATGGCATCCCTCCTCTCAACCATGCTGTTCGCAGCCAGCGCATCAGCCCAAGTCACAACCTCCTTCTGGATGCCCTCCAACGGCCTCGGAACAGACAACATCGGCTTCGTCGGCTCCGTCATCAACGCCAATGAAACCCACACCACC
>Ga0265797_10005391_pt1 | contig 18674 bp, 15 predicted proteins | sample P2T30metagenome_FD_192433 | JGI IMG/M metagenome (GOLD analysis project Ga0265797, IMG submission 192433) | Plant litter microbial communities from East Loma Ridge, Irvine, California - P2 T30 | ecosystem: Environmental > Terrestrial > Plant litter > Unclassified | place: USA: California... | reverse complement strand
AACCAGGCGGTCGTAAAGCACCACGTCCGCCTGCTGCATCAGCCGCAGCGCCTTGAACGTAAGCAGGTCGGGATCACCTGGGCCTGCGCCTACCAGGTAAACCTCGCCCGGTGCGTGGGGGGGCGCCCCTTCAACCCGCTCCGCCAGCATGCTCGCGGCCTCGCTGCCTCGGCCCGCCAACTGCCGCTCGGCAATGGGCCCCTGGAACACCTCTTCCCAGAAAGCCCTGCGCTGGTTTACCTCAGGAAAGCGCTGCTTGACCCGATCCCGAAAGCCGGCGGCAAGTTTTGCCAACTCGCCGTAAGCCGACGGAATCCAGGCTTCCAGGCGGGCGCGTATCAAGCGCGCGAGCACGGGCGCGTCACCGCCGCTGGAAACCGCGACCACCAAGGGCGAGCGATCCACGATCGCAGGGAAGATCACGGTGCACAGCGCCGGTGCATCCACCACGTTGACCGGGACACAACGGTGCTGCGCATCGGCCGAGACCTGCGCGTTGAGCGGCGTATCGTCGGTTGCCGCGATGACTAGCACGCAATCCGAGAGGTCGGCCGCCTGATAGCCGCGCTCATGGACTTCGCCGCCACTGCTCTCGGCCAGGGCCACCAGTTGGCTATCCACCAACGGGGCGACGATGCGCAGCACGGCACCCGCTTCGGCCAGCAGCCGAGACTTGCGCAACGCAATCTCGCCGCCCCCGACTACCAGCACTACGCGCCCGGACAGCTTGTGAAACAGCGGCAGGAAGTTCATTCAGCCAATGACCTCAAGGCCAGCCATGTAAGGTTTGAGCACCTCCGGTACCCGGATCGAGCCATCGGCCTGCTGGTAGTTCTCCAGCACGGCAACGAGGGTGCGACCCACCGCCAGGCCCGAGCCGTTGAGCGTGTGCACCAGCTCGGGCTTGCCGGTTTCCGGATTGCGCCAGCGAGCCTGCATACGGCGTGCCTGGAAGTCGCCGGTATTGGAGCAGGACGAGATTTCCCGGTACTTGCCCTGGCTGGGTACCCACACTTCCAGGTCATAGGTCTTGGTAGCGCTGAAGCCCATGTCGCCCGTGCACAAGGCAAGAACACGGTACGGCAACTCAAGCAACTGCAACACGCGCTCGGCGTTGGCGGTCAGGCCCTCGAGCGCTTCCATGGATTTGGAGGGCTCGACCACCTGCACCATCTCGACCTTGTCGAACTGATGCTGGCGGATCATTCCGCGGGTATCTCGGCCGGAGGCGCCCGCCTCGCTGCGGAAGCACGGCGTGTGCGCAACCAGTTTCAACGGCAGCGCCTTGGCATCCAGAATCTGGTCGGCGACCAGATTGGTGAGTGAAACCTCGGCGGTGGGGATCAGGTACAGGTCTGCCTCGCCATCACGGGCGATCTTGAACAGATCCTCCTCGAACTTGGGCAGCTGGCCCGTACCCTGCAGTGCCGGCGCCTGGACCAGGTAGGGCGTGTAGGCCTCTTCGTAACCGTGTTCGGCCACATGAAGGTTGATCATGAACTGAGCCAGCGCGCGATGCAGCCGCGCGATCGGCCCTCGCAGCACGGCGAAGCGCGCGCCGGAAAGGCGCGCGGCGCTTTCGAAATCCAGCCAGCCAAAACGCTCGCCGAGGGCGACGTGGTCCTTGATTTCGAAATCGAACGCGGCGGGCGTGCCCCAGCGGCGCACTTCCACGTTGTCATCTTCGTCCTTGCCCACCGGCACCGATGCATCGGGCAGGTTGGGCAGCCCCAGAAGGATGCTATCAAGTTGCGCTTGGATATCGTCCAGTTCCGACTTGCCCTGGGCAAGTTCCTGAGCCATGCGCTCCACATCCGCCATCAACGGGGCGATGTCTTCGCCACGGGCCTTGGCCTGACCGATGGATTTGGATCGACTGTTGCGCTCGGCCTGCAGCTGCTCGGTACGGGTTTGCACCACCTTGCGCTGGGCTTCCAGCGCTTCGATGCGCGCCACATCGAGGCTGAAGCCCCGGGTGGCGAGGCGCTCGGCGACTTCGTGCAGTTGGCCGCGTAACAGTTTGGAATCGAGCATGTGGTTCTCTCGTTGATCAGATTTTTGTCAGGTACAGGCCAGCCCAGGTCGCCAGGAGGCCACCCAGCACGCTGGCAGCCGCATAGCCGATGGCCAATACCGCCTGCCCGTTGTCCAGCAGGCGAAGCGTGTCCAGGGAAAAGGATGAAAACGTGGTCAGCCCCCCCACGAACCCGACGATCAGCCCTGCCTTGAGGTAGGCCGGCGCGTCAGGCTTGCCGAGAAAGGCCCCGTAAAGATAGCCAATGATCAGGCAGCCCACGATGTTCACCGCCAATGTAGCGAGGTAGAAATGGCGAGGATAGTGAGCCGAAACCCAAACACCGGTCGCAAAGCGAAGCAGACCGCCGAGCGCACCGAAACAGGCCACGGAAAATACAACCGCGATCACGACTTTCTCCGTTGCAGCGGGCTGGCACGGTCCAGCTCGGCGAGGTGCCGCAGCTTTTCGCCAATCTTCAGCTCGAGGCCACGGGGCACGGGTCGGTAATAATGCCGTGGTGCCATGCCTTCAGGGAAGTAGTCTTCGCCTGCCGCGTACGCATCGGGCTCATCATGTGCGTAACGGTACTGTTCGCCGTAGCCGAGCTGCTTCATCAGCTTGGTAGGCGCGTTTCGCAAGTGAAGCGGCACTTCCTGGGAGCCCAGCCCGGCGGCATCGGCCTTGGCCGCCTTGAACGCGGTATAGACCGCATTGCTTTTAGGCGCGCATGCGAGGTAGACGATGGCCTGGGCAACGGCCAGTTCGCCTTCGGGGCTGCCCAGGCGTTCTTGCACGTCCCAGGCCGCCAGGCACAAGCCCAACGCGCGCGGGTCGGCGTTGCCGATGTCCTCGCTCGCCATGCGCACCACCCGGCGAGCGATGTACAGCGGGTCGCAGCCACCGTCCAGCATTCGAGCGAACCAGTAAAGGGCGCCGTCTGGATTGGAACCGCGCACCGACTTGTGCAACGCCGATATCTGATCGTAAAAGGCCTCGCCACCCTTGTCGAAGCGCCTGCGGGTGTCGCCCAGCAGGCTTCGCAACAACTCGGTGCTGATCTCTTCGCCGTCTTCGACCAGATCCGAGGCGTTTTCAATCAGGTTCAACAGGCGTCGCCCGTCCCCATCGGCGGCGGCCACAAGCATGCCGAACGCTTCGTCTGACAAGGTAAGGCGACGCGAGCCCAGGCCACGCTGCTCGGTCAGAGCGCGATGGGCCAACTGGCGCATCGCGGCCTCATCCAGGCTTTTGAGCACATACACCCGGGCCCGGGACAGCAAGGCGTTGTTGAGTTCGAACGAAGGGTTCTCGGTCGTCGCCCCCACGAAAATCAGGGTGCCATCCTCGACGTACGGCAGGAACGCGTCCTGCTGAGATTTGTTGAAGCGGTGCACCTCGTCCACGAACAGCAGTGTATGGCGCCCGTATTGCGCGGCCTGCTGACGGGCCATCTCGACGGCGTGGCGGATTTCCTTCACACCGGCCAGTACCGCGGAGACCGTTTCGAAATGCGCGTCGGAAACCTTGGCCAGCAATTGCGCCAACGTGGTTTTACCCACCCCAGGCGGCCCCCAGAAGATCATCGAGTGCAGCGCGCCCTGCTCAAGTGCTTCACGCAGGGGCTTGCCGCGCCCGAGCAGATGCTCCTGCCCCACGTACTCGTCCAGCGTACTGGCGCGCAGCCGGGCAGCCAGGGGCTGTGACGGCGGCGGCGAGCTGAACAGGTCCATGAAGGCGAGCCCGCCCTATTCCTGGATCACGTCGGCACCCTTGGGGATGACGAACGTGAACTTGCTGGCGGGGACCGGCTCGTTGGCCTTGATGCCCATGAACAGGATGTTGGTGCGCTGCCCGACGCTGTCGATCAGCTGCATGTCATTGATCAAGCCGCGGCGGAATGAAAGCCGCAACGAGTCGAACAGGGTGTCCTTGGTTTTGGGCTTGAGCACGAAATCGATCACATCGCCGGCTTCCTTCGACGTGATGTCGAAGCTCTGGCTGATTTTCGAAACGTCACCGGACAAAAGCAGCGCCGGGGTTTGCGTGAGGCGTTGATCGAGGGTCTTGATGGTGACCTGTTCAAGGTCCGGGTCCCACAGCGATACCTTCTTGCCATCCGAGACCATCAGTTGCTCCTGCGGCGCATCGGTATGCCAGTTGAACAGCCCGGGCCGTTGAAGCGCCATTTCGCCACTGGTTTCCTGCAGCTGGGTGCCGCTACCGTCAAGTGTGAGCTGGGAAAAACGCCCGGTGAGGGTCTGAGATTTCTCCAGCAGCTGCGTCAGCGACTTTACGGCCGCGTCGTCCGCTGCCGCGGAAACGCTGGCCAGGGCCAGGGCAGACACCAACAACATGCGAATCAGGCGCATGGTAATCCTCTTGTCAGATGGGCGAACCGGTGCCTGTCCGGCACCGGCTTTTTCAGTCTCGTGTCGGGCCGGGCGCGATGACGTCGCGGCTGCCGTTACTGTTCATGGGGGTAACCACGCCGGCCATTTCCATGGCTTCGATCATCCGCGCGGCACGGTTATAGCCGATTTTCAGCTTGCGCTGAACAGAGGAGATCGACGCCCGCCGACTTTCCAGCACGAACGCAACGGCTTCGTCGTACAGGGCGTCGCTTTCGCTGTCGTCGCCATCACCACCACCGGAGCCTTCGAAGCTGCCACCGCCGCTCTCTTCGACGCCATTGAGAATGTCGTCGTTGTAGTCTGGCGTGCCACGCTGCTTCCAGGCCTCCACTACACGGTGTACTTCGTCGTCCGATACAAACGCACCGTGCACGCGAATCGGCAGGCTGGTACCGGGAGGCATGTACAGCATGTCACCGTGGCCGAGCAGTTGTTCGGCGCCGCCCTGATCGATAATGGTGCGCGAATCGATCTTGCTCGATACCTGGAAGGCCATGCGGGTGGGAATGTTGGCCTTGATCAGGCCGGTAATCACGTCCACTGACGGCCGCTGGGTAGCGAGAATGAGGTGAATACCCGCGGCACGCGCCTTCTGGGCGATACGTGCGATCAGCTCTTCGACCTTCTTGCCGACGATCATCATCATGTCGGCAAATTCGTCCACGACCACCACGATGGTCGGCAACGTCTTGAGCAGGGGTGCTTCGTCTTCCATGCTTTCGCGGCGGTAGAGTGGGTCCCCCAACGGGGTACCGGCCTCTTCGGCATCCTTGACCTTGCGGTTGAAGCCCGCCAGGTTACGCACGCCCATGGCGGCCATCAGCTTGTACCGGCGCTCCATCTCCGCCACGCTCCAGCGCAGGGCGTTGGCGGCGTCCTTCATGTCCGTGACCACAGGGCACAGCAGGTGCGGAATACCTTCGTAGATGGACAGCTCGAGCATCTTGGGGTCGATCATGATCAGCCGCGCTTCCTGAGGCGTGGACTTGAACAGGATCGACAGGATCATGGCGTTCACACCGACCGACTTACCGGAACCGGTGGTACCGGCAACCAGCAGGTGCGGCATCTTGGCCAGGTCGGTGATAACCGGCTTGCCGCCGATGTCATGACCGAGGGCAAGCGTGACCGGCGACTGGGCGTCATCGTACTGGGGCGTGGACAACACCTCGGAGAACCGGACAATCTGCCGGTCCTCGTTGGGAATCTCGATACCCACGGTGGTCTTGCCCGGGATCACTTCCACGACCCGCACGCTGGTCACCGCCAGCGAACGGGCAAGGTCCTTGGCCAGGTTGGAAATACGGCTGACCTTCACCCCGGCGGCAGGCTGGATTTCGTAGCGCGTGATCACCGGGCCCGGGTGGATCGAATCCACGGTGACCTCTACCCCGAACTCCTTGAGTTTCACCTGCAGCAGCTGCCCAACCCCGGCGAGGGATTCGGGCGAGTATTGAACCTGCTTCTTTTCCACCGGATCGAGAATCGACAGAGGCGGAATGGTCCCTTCCAGCGCGGCATCGACCATCGGCGGCTCCGGTTTCTCCGGGAAGGCGCGACGCACGGGCTCTGCCTTCGGAGTGGGCGGTGCAACGGCGGCCGGCTGCGCGGCAGGCGCGATGATAGGTGGCATGGCCGGGGCGGACACCTGGGCGACCTTGCGCTCGGTGGCCAGGCGCGGCGCTTCGAGCACTGAATCATTATCGAGGGCGGAGAAGCTTTCGAACTCCTCCTCGTCATCCCATGGCATGCGCAACGCCACGGCCGGAACCCGCTCCGCCACCTGGGCACGCGCGGGGGCGGCGGCGACTGGCGATGGGGCCGCCACCGGAGCCGCCACTGGCGCTTCGAAGCGCGGCTCCACCATCGGCTCCTGTCGGGCCGGGACGGCCGGCTGCGGCTTGGCCTCCGCGCGCGCTTCCTTGCGCGGCGCGGGCGCTTCGTAGGCCGGCTCCTCCGAGCGCAGCGCGGACACCAGCTTGCGTTGCTCGCTACGGGCCGCCCACCAGCGGCTGGCGACGCCCGTGACCAGCTCGATCAGGTCGAGGGTGATCTTGCCGGTGGTATCCATGACGCTGAACCACGAAAGATCGGTGAAAACGGTGAGGCCGAACAGGAAAAGCGCGATGAACATCAGCGTGCTGCCCTGGACGTTCAGGGCGTTGCGCGCGAGATCCCCGAGGCTTTCCCCCAAAGCGCCGCCCGCGGAGGCCGGCAGGCCAGCGGCCGAATGGAAGTGCAGGTGAGCAAGCGCGGCGCCCGAGAGCACCAGGAATACCAGCCCGATCAGGCGCCAGGAAAACAGCCACCCGCTCCACTGCCAGGCCTGGTGCCGTTCACGGAAAATCTGCCAGGCCTTCACACCCAGCAGCAACGGGAAAATGTAGGCAAAATAGCCCAGCACCATGAAAAGAATATCGGCGGCATAGGCGCCAGCCCGGCCTGCGGCGTTCTGCACCTGGCCTACACTGGTGCCAGTGTGGCTCCAGCCTGGATCGCCCTGGTCGTAGCTGAGCAGCGCCATCCACAGGTACAGGCACAGCGCCGCCATGGCGATGAGCGCGCCTTCCTTGAGGCGGTAATGGAATTGCTGCCGCCAGAGAGGGACGGGGACGGGTTTAGCAGTGGACTTCTTCAAAACGCGTTCTTTCCTGCGCGGTGCGCGCGATCAGAGGGACTCTATCGCGGCCGGTTCCGTTCATGGCCGACCATTGTACGGATTTACAGTACCGATGTCATAGGGTGGCAGCAAGCCACCCCTGCCTGCACAAAGCCGGATGAGCAAAGCGCCTGGCTCATGGCCGAAACCATAAAAGTGGCTTGGATTTCATCACGCTTTATCATAGCTGACAAAGGTTTAAGCGCATATTTCAAGTTACTGCGCGAACATTCATGGACCATACACGACCGAAGGGGTTCCGCGCACGCCAACGGGGCAAGGTGAAGCCGCTCGGCTCGGGCTGACCCTGGCAGAAAAAGGCACATGGCCACCTCTCGACGCTATGCTTACCCGGCGCAATACTGCCCTCCCCTTCCACTGACCAACACTGCACCGCCACCATGCTGACCTGGCTTAAGCGTGACGACCTCACGTTCCCTCCGCTGCAGCGCGCCCTGCGCGACCCCAACGGCCTTCTCGCGGTAGGCGGGGACTTGAGCCCGGAGCGGCTGATTGCCGCCTACCGTCATGGGTGCTTCCCATGGTACGAGCAGGGGCAGCCGATTCTCTGGTGGTCGCCAGACCCGCGCATGGTCGTGGCGCCCGCGAGCGTTCGAGTATCACGCAGCCTGCGCAAGGCGCTGCGCCAAGGGCGCTTCACGGTTACGCTGAATCGGGATTTTCCAGCGGTGATCAAAGCCTGCGCGGCGCCTCGGGCCTATGCTCAGGGCACCTGGATCACCCCGGCCATCGAACAGGCTTACGTGGCGCTTCACCATCGCGGCGTAGCTCACAGCGTTGAGGCCTGGCAAGGGGCGGAACTGGTGGGCGGGCTGTATGGCATTGCGATCGGCCAGCTGTTTTTTGGTGAATCCATGTTCAGCCGCGCCACGGACGCTTCCAAGGTTGCCTTCGCCAGCCTGGCGCATTGCCTTGAGAAGGCGGGTTTCGCCCTGATCGACTGCCAGATGCATACACGTCATCTGGAAAGCCTCGGCGCAAGGGAAATCAGCCGCCCGGAATTCGTCCAATACCTGGAACGGTATCTGGACACGCCGGCGGCCCCGGATTGGGCCAGCCAGGCGAGTTCCAGCGCTCTGGCATACACTCATTGAGTAAGTTTGGACCGAGGGTTGATCATGACCGAGTTGGCGCGCTTGAAGTTTTATGCCACTCAACCCCACACCTGCAGTTATCTGCCGGATGAGCAGGCGACAACGTTATTTCTGGACCCGAGCCAGCCAATGGACCCGGGCGTCTACGCGGACCTGTCCGAACTGGGCTTCCGGCGCAGCGGTGACCACCTTTACCGCCCACACTGTCAGCGCTGCAACGCTTGCGTGCCCGCGCGCATTCCCGCCGCGCGGTTCATGCCCAACCGGCAGCAGAAACGGATCCTGAAGCGTAACGCCGACCTTTCGGTCACCGCCGCGCGCCCACGCTACACCGAGGAGTACTTCGACCTTTACAAGCGCTACATCGAACAGCGCCACGCGGACGGGGACATGTACCCGCCCAGCCGGGATCAGTTTTCCACGTTTCTGGTGCGCGACCTGCCCTTCTCACGGTTTTATGAATTCCGCCTCGGCGCCCGTCTGGTCGCGGTGGCGGTGACCGACCTGCTGCCCAACGGCCTGTCGGCGGTGTATACGTTCTACGAGCCTGAAGAGGAGCGGCGCAGCCTCGGGCGCTTCGCCATCCTGTGGCAGATCGACGAAGCCCTTCGCCTGGACCTGGGCGCGGCGTACCTGGGGTATTGGATCAAGAACTGCAAAAAGATGAATTACAAGACCCAATACCGCCCTATTGAACTTCTTATCAATCAAAGGTGGGTTACGCTGAACTGAAGCCCTTGGCGCAAGGTCTGTTTTTCGGGCACAATATGCGCCGCTTTTGCCTGGCGCAGTTGCACCGGGCCACTTACTGGATACCGAGGGCTTTACTGCATGTCGAAAGAAGACAGCTTCGAAATGGAAGGCACTGTCGTCGACACCCTGCCCAACACCATGTTCCGCGTGGAGTTGGAAAACGGGCACGTCGTTACCGCGCATATTTCTGGAAAAATGCGCAAGAACTACATCCGAATCCTGACCGGCGACAAGGTCCGTGTAGAGCTGACCCCTTACGATTTGAGCAAGGGCCGGATTACCTACCGCGCTCGTTAAGGCTTGAAAACGAAAAAGCCCGGCATATAGCCGGGCTTTTTCGTTTGCGCCTGAAAAACAGCGAACGGCGGCGGATAAACGCCGCCGTTTTCTATCAGGCCATTTCAGCCGTGGTTTCGAAGTCGAAGGTCAGCTCGCCGTCCTTGATATCGATATGCACCACACCGCCGTGCTCTGCCAGCTCGCCGAACAGGATTTCTTCGGCCAGCGGCCGCTTGATCTTGTCCTGAATGAGCCGCGCCATTGGCCGGGCGCCCATCTGCGCATCATAGCCACTGGCGGCAAGCCAGCTGCGCGCAGCGTCGGTAACCTCCAGCAACACCCGCTTGTCTTCCAGTTGCGCCTGCAGTTCGGTGAGGAACTTGTCCACCACGCTCTTGATGACTTCGTGGTTGAGGCGGCCGAACTGGATGATGGTGTCCAGGCGGTTGCGGAACTCCGGCGTGAAACTCTTCTTGATCACTTCCATGGCATCCGAGGAATGGTCCTGGTGGGTAAAGCCGATGGAGGCGCGCGCCGCGGTTTCCGCGCCGGCGTTGGTGGTCATGATAAGAATCACATTACGGAAGTCCGCCTTGCGGCCGTTGTTGTCGGTCAGGGTCCCGTGGTCCATCACCTGCAACAACAGGTTGAAGACTTCAGGGTGAGCCTTCTCGATTTCGTCCAGCAGCAGCACGCAGTGAGGCTGCTTGGTAATGGCCTCGGTCAGCAAGCCACCCTGATCGAACCCGACATACCCTGGAGGGGCGCCGATAAGCCGGGAGACCGTATGGCGCTCCATGTACTCGGACATGTCGAAACGCACCAGCTCGATGCCCAACGCCTTGGCCAATTGCCGCGCGGCTTCGGTTTTACCGACACCCGTCGGCCCCGCGAACAGGAATGAACCCACAGGCTTGTCCGGCGCCTTGAGGCCCGCGCGGGACAGCTTGATCGCGGTGGACAGCGAATCGATCGCGGCATCCTGGCCGAACACCGTGAGCTTGAGGTCGCGCTCCAGGTTACGCAGCAATTCCTTGTCGGAGCTGCTGACGTGCTTGGGGGGAATACGCGCGATCTTGGCAATGATGTCCTCGACCTGAGCCACCTCGATGCGCTTGACCCGCGCCTCGACCGGCTGCAGACGCTGGTAGGCGCCCGCTTCGTCGATGACGTCGATGGCCTTGTCCGGCATGTGGCGGTCATTGATGTAGCGCGACGCCAACTCGGCCGCGGCACGCAACGCCTCGTCGCTGTACTCGATGCTGTGGTGCTGCTCGAAGCGGTTCTTCAAGCCGCGCAGAATCCCGATGGTGTCTTCGACCGAAGGCTCGGTGACGTCCACCTTCTGGAAGCGACGGGCCAGGGCCCGATCCTTCTCGAAGATGCCGCGGAATTCCTGGAACGTCGTCGAGCCGATGCAACGGATCTCGCCCGAGGACAACAGCGGCTTGAGCAGGTTGGACGCATCCATCACGCCGCCCGAGGCCGCGCCGGCGCCGATGATCGTGTGGATTTCGTCGATGAACAGGATCGCTTGCGGGCGCTTGCGCAGCTCGCCGAGCAGGGCCTTGAAGCGCTTCTCGAAATCGCCGCGGTATTTGGTGCCGGCCAGCAAGGCGCCAAGGTCCAGGGAATAGACTACGCTGTTGGCCAGCAGGTCTGGAACCTGGCTGTCCACGATGCGCTTGGCCAGCCCTTCGGCGATGGCGGTTTTACCCACCCCCGCCTCACCCACCAGCAGCGGGTTGTTCTTGCGCCGCCGGGCCAGGATCTGGGCCACGCGTTCGACTTCGTTCTCACGCCCCACCAGCGGGTCGATGCGACCCTGGCGCGCGAGGTCGTTCAGATTGCTCGCGTAGGCGTCCAGCGGATTGCCGGAAGCAGAGGATTCGCCACCCTCGTCGTCCTGCATTTCCTGCTCCCCTTCCGAATGCTCACCATGGCCTGGCACCTTCGAAATACCGTGGGCAATGTAATTGACCACGTCGATGCGGGCGACACTTTGCTGCTTGAGCAGGAAGACAGCCTGGCTTTCCTGTTCGCTGAAAATGGCGACCAGCACGTTGGCGCCCGTTACCTCGCGCTTGCCCGAGCTTTGCACGTGAAACACGGCGCGCTGCAGAACCCGCTGGAACCCGAGCGTAGGCTGGGTTTCGCGGTCTTCGTCGTGAACGGGAATCAGCGGGGTGGTGGAGTCGATGAACTCCTGGAGGTCGTGCTTGAGCTTGTCGAGGTTAGCGCCGCACGCCCGTAGCACGGTAGCGGCGGCTTCGTTATCCAATAAGGCCAACAGGAGGTGCTCGACGGTCATGAACTCATGACGCTTAGACCGAGCCTCCTTGAAGGCCAGATTGAGGGTGACTTCGAGCTCGCGGTTTAACATAGCTTCACCTCATAACCCAAGTGGCCGGATTTCAACCGTCCTTCTCGATTTCACAGAGTAGCGGATGCTGGCTTTCCCTGGCGTATTGATTCACCTGCATGGCCTTCGTTTCCGCGATGTCCCTGGTGTACAGCCCGCAGACTGCACGCCCTTCCGTATGTACCGCCAGCATCACCTTCGTCGCCAGTTCGCGATTCAGGTTGAAGAACAGCTCCAGCACCTCTACCACGAAATCCATCGGGGTGTAGTCATCATTGAACAGCACCACCTTGTACATCGGTGGCGCCTGCAGCGTCGGTTTGGATTCCTGGACCGCAACCCCGGCGGAATCATCTTCCATCGGAGAGGGGCTATCAGGACCGAGCCGGGACTGCTTGAAGGTTAGACGAGTATGGTTGGTTGCATGCATTTCGGAAGTGTTCATCGTTGAGCGAGTGAAGGTTGTGGTGAGACGTGTGTCCAGATTGATACTCGGCCGCCGCATGACCTTGACTATCGGCAAAACGGTGTTACAAACAGTAGAACCCACATTGGGGAAGAAAGGTCCGCACAGTCAAATAAATTTTCGGCCGGTGCGCGAACGAGGTGGATGATACTCCAGAGATGGGGTCCTTTGCAGAGGGATATGAGCATGCCAAGCGGTAAAGTCAAGTGGTTCAACAATGCCAAGGGCTACGGGTTCATCATCGAGGACGGGAAATCGGAAGATCTCTTCGCTCATTTCTCAGCTATCGAAATGGAAGGTTACAAAACGCTCAAGGCTGGGCAACCCGTTAAATTCAACATTATCCAGGGGCCCAAAGGCATGCATGCCGTGGCCATTTCACCGGTAACCGAAACAGTTGCCGTTTCATCCCACGCGTCTTCAACCTCGCACGCCTGACGCAGCGATTCGACTGATGGCTGGTTGCCCCTGATGGGGTGGCCAGTCGTACCAAACCCTTCCGCTCTCGCCTCCCCCCGCCTCCAATCCATCGACCACACCCCATCGGGCGAAGCCAGGTGCGCCTTTCCACGGGTTTGATATACTCCGCCGGGTGACCACTGGGTCATGGCGGCGAACCTCCACGCAAGGGGCGCCACCGCACGTTTGTGAACCCGTTCGGGCCAGCACCTCGGCCCGGCCGTTTGACGCTCGACTGATGCACCCAACATCACCGCGAGGCTTCTCGACTTTCTGCGCACGCCACGTGCCGAAAGCGCCTACCCTGCGTAACGAGATGCTTAGCATGCTCAGCAAAACAGAGAGTTAACCCGACATGCCCACCCGATCCAAGATCATCTACACCTTCACCGACGAAGCCCCCGCCCTCGCCACCTATTCCCTCCTGCCTATCATCGAGGCGTTCACCCGAACCGCCGACATCGCTGTCGAAACCCGCGATATCTCCCTGGCCGGCCGCATTCTCGCCGCCTTCCCGGAGCGCCTGGGTGACCGCGCCGTGTCCGACGACCTGGCCGAGCTTGGCGAACTGGCTACCACGCCCGAGGCCAACATCATCAAGCTGCCTAACATCAGCGCCTCGGTACCGCAGCTGAAGGCAGCGATCAAGGAACTGCAAGCCAAGGGCTTCGATGTTCCGGACTATCCGGACACCGCCGACAGCGACGAAGCCAAGGACGTTCGCGGCCGCTACGACAAGATCAAGGGCAGCGCCGTGAACCCGGTGTTGCGCGAAGGCAACTCCGACCGCCGGGCGCCCCTGTCGGTCAAGAACTACGCTCGCAAGCACCCCCACAAGATGGGCGCCTGGGCCAGCGACTCCAAGGCGCACGTGGCGCACATGGACGGCGGCGATTTCTATGGCAGCGAAAAGGCAGCCTCAATCGAGGCGGACGGCAGCGTGCGTATCGAACTGGTCGGCCAGGATGGCAACGCCACTGTCCTGAAAGAAAAAACCAAGGTCCAGGCGGGTGAGATCATCGACAGTGCGGTGATGAGCCGCAAGGCCCTGCGCGCATTCGTCGCAGCCCAGATCGAAGACGCCAAGGCCCAGGGCGTACTGTTCTCGGTGCACCTGAAGGCAACCATGATGAAGGTCTCGGACCCAATCATGTTCGGCCAGTTCGTCGAGGAATATTACAAGGACGCCCTGGCCAAGCACGAAAGCATCTTGGCCGAGGTGGGCTTCAACAGCAACAACGGCATCGGTGATCTCTACGCGCGCATCAAGTCGCTGCCAGCCGAGAAGCAGGCCGAGATCGAGGCTGACGTGCAAGCCGTATACGCCGCGCGCGCCGCGGTCGCCATGGTGAACTCCGACAAGGGCATCACCAACCTGCACGTCCCGAGCGATGTGATCGTGGACGCCTCCATGCCGGCCATGATTCGTGACTCGGGCAAAATGTGGAACGCCCAGGGCGAACTCCAGGACGCCAAGGCGGTGATCCCGGATCGCTGCTACGCGACCATCTACCAGGCCGTGATCGAAGACTGCAAGCGCAACGGCGCCTTCGACCCCACCACCATGGGCAGCGTGCCGAACGTTGGCCTGATGGCGCAGAAGGCCGAGGAATACGGCTCCCATGACAAGACCTTCCAGGTCAAGACCGACGGCGTGGTGCGGGTAGTGGCCGCCGACGGCTCGGTACTGATGGAGCAACCGGTCGAGGCCGGCGACATCTTCCGCATGTGCCAGACCAAGGACGCGCCGATCCGGGACTGGGTCAAGCTGGCGGTCAACCGTGCCCGCGCCAGCAGCACGCCCGCCATCTTCTGGCTGGACAGCGCGCGCGCCCACGACGCCGCCCTGATCGAGAAAGTAAAGCGCTACCTGAAGGACCACGACACCAACGGCCTGGACATCCAGATCCTCACGCCGGTGGAAGCGATGAAGCTGTCCCTGTCGCGTATCCGCGAGGGCAAGGACACCATCTCGGTAACCGGTAACGTACTGCGCGACTACCTCACCGACCTGTTCCCGATCATGGAACTGGGCACCAGCGCCAAGATGCTGTCCATCGTGCCACTGATGAACGGCGGTGGGCTGTTCGAAACCGGCGCCGGTGGCTCCGCGCCCAAGCACGTTCAGCAGTTCAACGAGGAAGGCTTCCTGCGCTGGGATTCGCTGGGCGAGTTCCTGGCCCTTGCCGCCTCTCTCGAGCATCTGGCAACCACCTACGGCAATGCCAAGGCCCAGGTGCTGGCCGATACTCTGGATCAGGCGACCGGCAAGTTCCTGGACACCAACAAGTCGCCATCGCGCAAGGTTGGCGGTATTGATAACCGCGGCAGCCATTACTACCTGGCGACCTACTGGGCGCAGGCACTGGCCGAGCAAAGCATCGACAGCGACCTGCAGGCACGCTTCAAGCCGCTGGCCGAAGCGCTGACCAGCAACGAGTCAACCATTGTCGGCGAGTTGAATGGCGCCCAGGGCAAGCCGGTGGATATCGGCGGTTACTACTTCGCTACCCCGGAGCTGGCCAGCCAGGCCATGCGCCCGAGCGCGACACTCAACGAGGCGATTGCCTCGCTGAAGTAACCTGCTTCACAAAACCCCAGCCCAGCTGGGGTTTTTTATTTCTCTGTAACTGGACTTTTTTATGACCTGGCACCCCCACATCACTGTCGCCACCGTAATTGAAGACGATGGCCGCTTTCTATTCGTCGAGGAGCACAAGGAGGGCCGGTTGGTGCTGAATCAGCCCGCCGGCCACTTCGAGCGTGGCGAAACCCTGCGCGAAGCCGCGCTGCGTGAAACCCGCGAGGAAACGGCTTGGGAAGTGGAGCTTACCGGCGTGGTCGGCATCTACTTGTACACCGCCCCTTCCAATGGCGTGACCTATCAACGGGTCTGTTTCGCCGCACGGCCGATACGCCGCAAGGACCATCCACTGGACCGCGACATTACCGCCACCCATTGGCTCACCCGCGAGGAGCTGGCCGCCGAACCGAAAAGATGGCGCAGCGAGCTGGTGCTGCGTTGCATCGACGATTACCTGACCGGGCCGGTACACAGCCTGGACGTGGTGCGCGACTAAGCAGTTTTTCCCAGCGCGGGCCCGGCCTGTTAGACTGTCGCGTTTTACACCAGAACCTTTTCAAGCCCATGCGTGAGCCCGTTTCCCACGATCCCTACCAGGATCCTCGTAATACGCGCGTGATCGTCGGCATGTCCGGCGGCGTCGACTCCTCCGTGTCCGCCCTTCTCCTGCTGCAACAAGGCTTCCATGTGGAAGGGCTGTTCATGAAGAACTGGGAGGAGGACGATGGCACCGAATACTGCACCGCGCGCGAAGACCTCGCCGACGCGCAGGCCGTATGCGACCGCATCGGCATCAAGCTGCACACGGCCAATTTCGCGGCCGAATATTGGGACAATGTATTCGAGCATTTCCTGGAAGAGTACAAGGCCGGCCGCACGCCCAACCCGGACATCCTTTGCAACCGGGAGATCAAGTTCAAGGCCTTCCTGGATTACGCCCTCAGCCTGGGCGCGGACCTGATCGCCACCGGTCACTACGTGCGCCGTCGCGACCGTGACGGAATCACCGAGCTGCTCAAGGGGCTGGACCCGAACAAGGATCAAAGCTACTTCCTCCACGCCGTCGGTGGCGAGCAGATCGCTCGCACCCTCTTCCCGGTCGGCGAGCTGGAAAAGCCGGAGGTCCGTGCCATCGCCGACCTTCACGGCCTGGCCACGGCGAAGAAAAAGGATTCCACCGGGATCTGCTTCATCGGCGAGCGCCGCTTCAGTGACTTCCTCAAACAATACCTGCCCGCGCAACCGGGCGAAATCAAGACCACTGAAGGGGACGTGATCGGCCGCCACCACGGCTTGATGTACCACACCATCGGCCAACGTCAGGGGCTGGGCATCGGCGGCTTGCAAGGCGCCGGCGACGAGCCCTGGTACGTACTGGCCAAGGACCTTTCCCGCAATGAGCTGATCGTGGGCCAGGGGAACGATCACCCCTGGCTGTTCGCCGAATCGCTCGAAGCGTCGGAGATTTTCTGGGTCAACCCCATCGACTTGTCGCAGCCACGGCGCCTGACCGCCAAGGTGCGCTACCGCCAGGCTGATCAGCCCTGCACGCTGGCATACAGCGCAAGCGGGTACAGGGTTACCTTCGACGAACCTCAGCGGGCCGTGACCCCTGGCCAATCCGTGGTGTTCTACGATGGCGAAATCTGCCTGGGTGGCGGCGTGATCGAAGCGGCGCACTGCTCGGCGCGGCGGGAAGCGAACGCATGAGCAATGTACGCGAACAACTGATGGCCCTCGGTGGCGTGTTCCAGGCGGCGGTGCTGGTGGACCGCGTGGCCAAGACTGGCCAGATCAGCGAAGCGGACCTGGCCGCGATGCTCGGCACGCTGCTGGTGCGCGACCCGAAGACCACGCTGGACGTGTTCGGTGGCAATGACGACCAGCTGCGCGAAGGTTACCGGGCGCTGGCGGCCGCGCTTGAACGCGACCCCACCAGCTTGCAGCGCGAGCCACTGCGCTACGCCCTGTCCATGGTTACCCTGGAACGGCAGTTGGAAAAGCGCCCCGCCATGCTGGACGCCATCGGCAAGCGGCTGCCACAGATCCAGGCCCAGGTCGAGCACTTCGGCCCGGCCCACGAGAACGTGATCGCCGCCAGTGGCGGCCTGTACCAGGACACCCTCAGCACCTTGCGCCAGCGCATCCAGGTGCACGGCGACATGCGCCACCTGCAACAGCCCAGCAATGCTTCGAAGATCCGCGCGCTCCTGCTGGCTGGCATTCGCTGCGCGCGGTTATGGCGCCAGCTTGGCGGCCACCGTTGGCAATTGTTGCTAAGCCGACGCAAGCTGCTGCGCGAACTCTACCCCATGCTACGGGGCGGTTGATTCCACCGGCGCGCGGCTCGCCGGCCTCATTGGCCAGCGAGCCACGTGGTTTTTCGTGTATCATACGCGCCCTTTTCGTTGCCCGACTGCCCGAGAACACCCCATGCAGCTTTCTTCGCTCACTGCGGTTTCCCCTGTTGACGGCCGCTACGCCGGCAAAACCGAGGCCCTGCGCCCCATCTTCAGCGAATACGGCCTCATCCGTTTCCGCGCCATGGTCGAAGTGCGCTGGCTGCAGCGGTTGGCCGCTCACCCGCAGGTCGGCGAGGTTCCGCCGTTCTCCGAAGGCGCCAATGCCTTGCTCAACGAACTGGCCACTGGCTTCGCGCTGGAGCACGCCGAGCGCGTGAAGGAAATCGAACGCACCACCAACCATGACGTGAAAGCCATCGAGTACCTGCTCAAGGAGCAGGCCGAGCGGCTTCCGGAACTGGCCAAGGTCAGCGAATTCATTCACTTCGCCTGCACCAGCGAGGACATCAACAACCTGTCCCACGCACTGATGCTGCGCGAAGGCCGCGACACCGTGCTGCTGCCGCTGATGCGGCAGATCTCCAGCGCCGTGCGTGAGCTGGCCCATCGCTTCGCCGACGTGCCGATGCTGTCCCGCACTCACGGCCAGCCCGCCTCCCCCACTACCCTGGGCAAGGAACTTGCGAACGTGGTGTACCGCCTGGAGCGCCAGATCGCCCAGATCGCGGCCGTGCCGCTGCTCGGGAAAATCAACGGCGCGGTGGGCAACTACAACGCGCACCTCTCGGCCTACCCGGACATCGACTGGGAAGCCAACGCCCGCGCCTTCATCGAAGGCGAGCTGGGCCTGGTGTTCAACCCCTACACCACGCAGATCGAGCCGCACGACTACATTGCCGAGCTGTTCGACGCCATCGCCCGCTTCAACACCATCCTCATCGACTTCGATCGGGACGTGTGGGGCTACATCTCCCTGGGCTACTTCAAGCAGCGTACCGTCGCCGGCGAAATTGGCTCCTCGACCATGCCGCACAAGGTCAACCCGATCGACTTCGAGAACTCTGAAGGTAACCTGGGGATCGCCAACGCACTGTTCCAGCACCTGGCGAGCAAGCTGCCGATCTCCCGCTGGCAGCGCGACCTCACTGATTCCACCGTGCTGCGCAACCTGGGCGTAGGCTTTGCCCACAGCGTGATTGCCTACGAGGCGAGCCTGAAGGGGATCGGCAAGCTGGAAATCAACGCCCAGCGCATCGCCGCGGACCT
>Ga0265797_10005390_pt1 | contig 18674 bp, 23 predicted proteins | sample P2T30metagenome_FD_192433 | JGI IMG/M metagenome (GOLD analysis project Ga0265797, IMG submission 192433) | Plant litter microbial communities from East Loma Ridge, Irvine, California - P2 T30 | ecosystem: Environmental > Terrestrial > Plant litter > Unclassified | place: USA: California... | reverse complement strand
TTACTCCATGATCGTGTCTTTAACTCCGTTATCCCCGTCCGCCGACTATCTCCACCGTGCTGGATGGTCGGCAGCGGATGGTCGGGGGAAATACTAGGTTTTCACCAGAGTATCGGAGGCGCTCATTGGATGCATGTGCGTTTGATATGCGTGGCTTTTGCACTACGTAGACGTGTTGTTACTGTCCGGTCAAGGGGCATGCATGCTTACGGTACTTCAGACGCGCACTACCGTAAAATGTGCAAGTGGCTTATTGCACTTTCGGTTGCTTAGTTGTAGGCAGTGTGTGGCGGTGGAGCTGGAGCATGAGCCCATGAAAGAAGCTATGCGTAGTCGTAGAGTTTAGGGTTGGGTGTGGAGATAGAACCTTGGAAGGCGGAGGCAGAGGATGAGATATATAAAGAGAGGGCTACAGCCGCCAACAAGATAATATTAAGCTCACATCAACACGAAGAGAAACATCAGCTCTACATCAAACAGTCCGTAAACGAACAAAAAACATCAACATGCCTTCCACCGACCAAACCATCGTTCTCATCACCGGCGGTACGCAAACACCTCCTAACTTCCTACTTCCTACCCCATACCTTCCTCCCACCTCCCACCCTCTTTGCATCACTCCCCTAATCCCTCTTTCAAGCCCCGACTAACAAATCATCCCAGCAAATGGCGGCATCGGTTTCTCCCTCGCCACCCAACTCCTCGAAAACGCCAAATACCTCGTCCTCCTCGGCAGTCGCTCCGCTGAGAAAGGCGAAGCCGCTGTGAAACAGCTCCAGGGAAAAGAATTGCCTGGGAAAGTGGAGTTGTTGCAGATTGATGTGAGCGACGAGAAGAGTATCCAGAACGCGAAGGATGTGGTCGAGGAGAAGTATGGTCGGTACGTTTACACCCATCCCTTCTCCTATCCCATCTCCATCTCCAATCCTACCCCGGTCCTTCCAAGCAGAACTCAACCCTCCCTCACCCACTAACCCCTCCACCAGCATCGACGCCCTCGTAAACAACGCCGCCATAACCGGCGAAGCACCCGCCTCCGCCTCTCTCGCCACACGCATGACATCCGCGTTCCTAACCAACGCCACCGGTCCAGCCGTCATCGTAGAAACGTTCGCTCCTCTTCTCGCGAAGAGCGCTGAGATGGGGAAGACGTCGCGGATCCTTAATGTGTCGAGTGGAGCCGGGAGTATCGGGCTCAGGAGTGACAGGACGAACCCGCATCAGGCCATGAAAAATGTATGTCCTCCACTCTCTGTATTGGCTGTCTTGTCGAGATTGGGGCCGGTGGGGTTGATTTGGTATTTGGTGAGACTTTTGCTAATATGAGAGACAGTTGCCATACCGCAGTTCCAAAGCGGCGCTGAACATGCTTACTGCATGCCAGGACTACGAGTACGGACCCAAGGGGTGGAAGGTGTTTTGCTTCTGTCCGGGGTTCACGGAGAGTAACTTGGGGCCTAGGGTACGTTTTCTTACTCCCACTTCCACTTGTTGTTGCGCGTGGGGCTAAACGACGTTTGCTGACATGTGAGATAGAACAAACCGGAGCATGGGGCTAAGCCTACCAGTGAGGGCGCGAAGCCCATGGTTGCTATCTTGGAAGGCGAGAGGGATGATGAGTGTGGGGGGTTCTTGAAGGCGGAGGGGGGTTGGCCTTGGTAGATGGGTGACCGTGGTCTCGGGATGGGCAATATGCACGTAGTTTGGGAGATAGTGAGTAGTGTGAGAAAGTGAAAGGGGTATCTGCATTTGTTCCTTCATATCTTCGTTCCACCACATATCCTTACACATGTCGCCTTTTGCCTACATCAATCCTGCCCATCTCATTGCCTCAAGAACATCTTGTAGCTTGAGCTATCGGTGACCTCCTTGTATGGGTATCCAATGTCCTTCAAGAAACTGGCTAACTTGTTGCTGTCCTCCTCCTTGCACTGTATGCCCGCCAAGATCTTCGCGACGTCGCCGCCGTAGTTTCTGTAGTGGAAGAGACTGATGTTCATTCCCGGTTGCAATGTGTTCAGGAATTTGTACAGGGCGCCACCTCGCTCGGGGAATTCGAACATGTACATATGCTCATCGGCGGCGTTGCTGCGCCCTCCGACCAAGTAGCGGATATGTGACTTTACGAGTTCGTCTTGAGAGAGGTCTTCGGCAGTCATGCCTTCAGCGGCGAGACGTTCGATAAGGTCAGGTAGATCGCGGGCCCTTGTCGCCGCCTTCAGTTCGACACCAACGAGGATCTGAGCTGACTCAGGGCCACAGTAGCGGTAGCTGAACTCTGTCACTGCCATGGGGTGGATGACGGAAACGAGCTTGGCAAATGAACCAGGTTGTTCGGGGATAGTGACGGAGAGGATGGCTTCTTTGTTTTCACCGATGGCGGCGCGTTCGGCGACGAAGCGGAGACGGTCGAAGTTCATGTTTGCGCCGCTGGCGATGGCGACTAGACCACGGTTGCGATCTGGTGACGGGTTGCGGCTCACCCACTTCTTCAGACCTGCGAGGGCGAGCGCGCCTGCGGGCTCTACAATGGAGCGTGTATCTTCGAACATGTCTTTGATGGCTGCACACGTCTCGTCTGTTGTGACCTGGACCACCTCATCGACGACCTCTTGACATATCCTGAATGTCTCCTCTCCCACTGTCTTGACCGCAGCTCCGTCAGCGAAGAGTCCGACGTCCTTCAGGAAGACGCGCTTTCCGGCTTTGAGCGATTCGACCATTGCATTTGCGTCGTACTGCTCGACTCCTATGATCTTGACGTGTGGGGCTATCCGCTTGATGTATACGCCTGTGCCTGCGATGAGACCACCACCTCCCACGCAGCAGAAGACGGCCTTGAGGTCTTGCAAGTTTGTCTGTCGCAGCAATTCCATGCCGACCGTGCCCTGGCCTGCAATGACATATGGGTCGTCGAATGGCGGGATAGACACAAGCCCATGCAGCTTCTCCAATCGCGCAGCCTCTGCCTTTGCAGCGTCAAAGTCAGCTCCATGTAGGATGACTGAGCCGCCTAGCCGTGAGACGTTCTTGTGCTTGATGTCAGGCGTTCCTGAGGGCATGACGATAGTTGCGGGAATCTTGAGCTTGCGCGCAGAGTAGGCCACACCTTGCGCATGGTTTCCGGCGCTGCACGCGACGACGCCTCTCCACCTGTCCTTGGGATCCAAATGTGCCATCTTGTTGTATGCGCCGCGCAGCTTGAAGCTGAAGACGGGCTGCAGATCCTCGCGCTTGAGTAGAACATTGCATTCTAGCCTGTTGCTGAGATTGGTGGCGTGGGTGAGGGGCGTTTCCTCCACGACTTCATATACGCGCGAGGTCAGGATGAGGCGGAGGTAGTCGGGGTAGCCGTTGGGCAGGAGGAAGGCGTCGGGTATGACATCGTTGGTTCGCGAAGACGTCGATTCTGAGGGCGGACTCGGGTTCGCGCTGTACTCGGTCAGGGCGAGGCCGTTCTTGGGCGTGCGGGGCGAGACAAGGCCATTGGGGCCATTGTCAGGCGTCGTCGGCCGTGAGTAGTCGGGGACCGTCGTCATTGTGGTGTTGTGCCAGAAGTGCAGCTTGTTGAGCGTGTCTTTGTATTTTTTGGGCGAGTCATCGGAGGCTCGGTCGGCCTGCATCGGAGGCAGGGGTGCGTCTAGCGTCATGGGGAGCTATGGTGGGGTAGATGGCGTCCAACCTCCCAACTTCATCTCATCTCGCGTCGGATGGCGACCCCTCCGACATGTCGCGCCCAACATCTCCTTTTGAACTTCTTCCTGTGCTTCCTACGCGTGTTTCTCGTGTTATACGCTTCCGCCGTCGTCTGCATCTACTAGTTTTGTTTGTTGCCATGTTTGCTCTCGATACCTCCTGACGGTCTCCGCGTCATCCTCTTCTAGTATCTGGCGTCGGAAAGACACGCCGCGGACTCCAGGCTCCACTGGCGCACACAGTGGCTAGCATCTATACGCCCCCCGTATGCTTCACGGCCTCGCGCTGATGCTCCAATGCGCGCGCAGGGTGACGGCGTAGTCCCCGAGGGAGGCTGCAGTAGTCGGCTTGTTGGGGTGGTCCTGAACGACTAGGCTGTCCTCTTCCAGCTCCGTTCTGCATATACGGGTGCGTTGGCAACCTGTACGATGACTTGCAGGAGAAGAAACGGAGAACGTTGCGGACGAGCCTACGCGAGCGGCTGGGATTTCCCTCATTTCCGTCGTTCGAGCTTGCTGTCGATGCCATTGGAATGTAGGGCGAGGTGGTTTGCCTGTGGTGGTTGAATTGTAATCGGTGGTCACGGTGGCGGTCGATTGTTAGTGCGGAAAGGGCTGAAGCTTTGCCCGTGGCTCGATCTGAAGTTCACAGTGTCACGACCCACAGCAACTCAGTTCGTGTTCAACTCAACTCAACCTTCCGGATCCTTCCACACTGACAGAGCAGACTTCGCCAGGCCATCTAGAGCTGGAGAGCCGTATCTATGTCCGCTCTGTCTGCATACCTCGAGTGGCAGGATAGGCTGGCCGCCTTCTGTACGCTCGAGCGGAGACGGCTTCGCCAGCTACTAACGAGAACAGGATCTCGAGTACTCTTGTAGTGGGCTTGCTGTCGCGCCTCTTAATGCTCTCCAGGTACTCGAATCGTTGACGCGTTGTTCGCGGGCTTGACTTCGAAAATAAGGCGGACTTGACCTCATTGCCGACTATCCTCCGCTGGACCTCCGCAATCTCAGCGCACCACAGGGCCGCAGTCTCAGAAAGCTCTCCTTGAACTGCTTCAGTGGTCATGCAGTACGCGCTGCACTATAATGGGAGCCTGGGCGTTGCCGTGACGTCCCAGCGGAGCGATTCAATTCCCCAATGCTCGGACCAAACACCCTGCTCTTGCAAATTGCCTCTCGATCTGCCTCTTCAACCACGCTCGATGGTGTTCTCTTCGACTGCTTCAGTACTATAGAGCTGATCATGAAGCGGACGACTCTCCAGGTAGGCACTCTCACACCCTATGAAGGGGCGACCTTGCTGACTGAACACAATCTTCAGGCCGCATCGAAGGGTTCCTGTACGATACCACTTGCCTTCTCTTTACCAGGCATCGACGTTCGACCCTCTTCCGAAGAACCATCGTGATCGACGTCGCGCTTTCTGCCCCGACCGCCATTGCACCGCAACTGCCACCAACAATAGGCAGAGCATCGTCCGCCGTCTTACCCCCGCGGAGGAGGCAAGCAAAGAAGTAGCAGCTGGGTTCCAAGCACCGGCGGCTTCAGCGGTCATACTCGTCACCACAGGAGAACTCGAGCACTTGCGCCGCATCTACGGAACAAACAACATGTAACGTGGGCGCCGGGACGGACTGTTCACAGGTCGCGAGCGTTCCAGTCGAGCAGCAAGGTGTTGCTGCCGGTACCTCTACCTCCAATGCCCCTCCGGTGCAAGTGTTGGAAGATATCCGAGAGCCATTGCTTGGAAAGCTCCCTTGCATGGGTACCAGGATCGAACTTCAGACGGAAGGCTCGCACAGCCAGGTGGCCTCCGTCATCTAAGAACAGTTGGCTGTTGATCCATTTCTTAACGACGAAAGTCCGGTCGCAAGAAGCGTCGGTACCGAAGATCATCCTGTCTGCATTGTGGCTGGCTCCGAGGTAAACTACTTCTTCTTCGTAATCGACGCCAATTTCATCCGACTCTCCGAATGGTTGTGCCAACCCATCTTGTAAGATAGGTTTGCATCGAATCTTGAAGTCCACCAGGCTGTATCGGTCCTCTCTTACAGATGTGGATATGGCCCACACGTTTTGAGATCTTGAACCTTTCAGCATATGGTCATCGTACCGGAAAACGAAGGTGTTCTGGAAGAAGACGTCTCGGATCATGTCGCCCCATGCGCGACATACTTTGCGAAGACTGAGGACGTTAGGTATGCCTATGTCGGGCCGAACGTCCTTGTGCCAGTCAGCTCCGACTTCACCACCAATCTTGCCACGGTGGCTCGGAAGCATGTATTTGCAGTAAAAACGTTGAGCAGGATGTGTGACGCGCTTTGTTTTCAGTGCCAGGAGAATCGGGCCTTCAAACAAACCAATATGCTCGAAGATTCTGTTCAGCAACTCTATTGGCAGATCGGCTATCCCCTTTGCTGTCTTTCCTCGATGTATGCTGCTTCTTGGGATGTATGGAGGTGTATCGCGGTACAGACGATCATACTGATAGCGGTGGGTTGTAAGTATACTCTCTTCCCCGGGCGGAAGAGTGAAGACATCTTTATGGAGGCTGTTTCCAGCGCTTGCGGCAGACTCTAATCTCGAAGGCCAGCCCGGAACGTTACCTTCGAAGTAACCACAATGGGGGAAAAAGCAGTCGTAGCCATTGGTATCTTGAGCACCGCCGAACATGATCTCGATGTACTCGATGTACTCGCTGTTCGACCCAAATGCTTTTCGATAAAGCGGAAGAAGCTCCATGCACTTGTCGGCCATGCTCTGAACAGAAAGCGACCGTTGCGGAGACGTCAACAGCAGCAAGAGCTTGATCTGGGGGTCTGTGAACTCAAGTCCCGTGTAACCGTCGCTAGTAACGGCATCCCACCTCGTGCGCAAGTATGTACCTGGAGTTGACATCTCCCTAACGAACCAGGAGACGTCCTCGGCGCCCATCGATGTGAGCCGCAAACCAGGGAAGCGGCTGTACACTTCAGCGACCTCGCATTTACCGTCGTCTGTATCTCGCCAGGTGCGGAAGGCATCGTCCAGCTCTTTCTCGTTCGCTAGCCATGCGTTGTAGGTCATCGCATGCTGCCCCCCTCTCCAGACTCGTTTCTCTTCCGTTGTAGTAGGGCGGGCAGGCTGGTGCGGGGTCGCGGTGTCCGCCGCGTTCGGGTCGACGTGAGACGCTGGATCTGTTAGCGACATATCGGTCTTGACAGGAGACGACTTACGCCACGACACAGGTCGAGTTGTATGCTCGAGAGCCGCAGGGGTGCTGTCATCTTTGAGGCTGCTCATGGCTGCTTTGGGCCTGGCTACGTGGGGAGCTGGGCTTGATGCTCGGCGCAGCAGTCGATTTGGCTAGTGAGTTGTTGCACTGTCTCGCTCGCAGACGACGACCAGCAGCGAGGCTCGGGCAGATTTATGCTATCTTCTCGGCGGGCGCTTGATTGTTGGACGTCTGTGGCGTGGGGATACAAGCAGTCAACCCCTTCGGCGATCCGGAGAGTAGCAGAGTTGCTGCCGTAAAGCGATCGTATGCTGTACGAGTTGCCTGATCGCTGTCTTTGCGATGGAGATAGCCGGCTGTCACGACGACCTGGGCTTTGAAACCTGGCGACGGGACACGAGGAGGTTTGCTGTTGTCTTCCCGGCGTCAGATGCTCTCCCGGGTGGCCTTCTCGGTGTCCGATGTGTCCCTGGGTGCGCTTTGAGAGCCGTCAGAAGTGTTTCCCGAAGAGAGTGTGCCTGGTGTCGCGGTCGTCCTCGATCTGGGTCGGCGAGGAGGGGTAGCCGCAGAAGTTACAGGCGGCGCCGTTATCGTTACCAGTATCTTCGCAAGCCTGGCGCAGGTGTGCGAGCTGATGAAGAGAGTTGTTGTCGGGGCTGTCGCCGTCTTTAGTTGTGGCTAAGATCGCGATGGTCGAACAAGGCCGCGGAGGTGGCCGATGGCGCGGAGGTGCTTATGGACGTCTCGAATTTGTCGCACTTGTGCTGGTCATAATCTACGTGCAGAGAGCTGTCGGCGCAGTGTCTGAAAAGGAGGACGTGGTTGTGGGTGGCTGTCGCGTGGTGAAGCTATCAAGAGTTCGGAGGCGGAAGTCGTCGTGAGAGACGGACGCAGACAAACATCGAACTTGGTCGCCACGCTAGAACGTCACTGCAAAGTTCAGACGAGGACGACGGGTTTTCAGAATCATCAAGGCAACGCAGCCTGTATACAGCGACTACGCCAGCGACACAGATTATCAGTCGAATACTAGGCGCGAGGCTTGCAACCCGGCCCCTGGCTTCTTCTACATCACGCACGCACGATTGGTCTGGAAACAAGACTGGCGCAAGAGTGCTTCTTCCGACTGAGCTGCAGTATATCATTATACATGCCTGTGCGGCGTCCAGTAACCAACGCCTCCTCCAAGCGGTTGCATTGCCGTCAGGTTTGCCAAATACCAAGTCTATGTACCCTGAAGACCATCGCGTACATGTGCTCTATGATTCCCCCTCCAACATGGTCTCTCTCTATTTCAGGGACAGAATGAAGGGAGCGCCGGGAGGAGTCTTGCTCGAGAGCCACTCTGGGTGCTCGAGTAGGATGAAGAATGTTTGGATCATTACCTCGCTCCATCCCTTGGGGAGAATCCACCATGCCTCTTCATGACCACCAGTAAACTGTATACCCCGAATGGCAAGGCGATTGGGTGTTTGGACGAAGGTGATGTCGGGGTCCCTGGCCAAAAGCCCTGCATCTTCCTCGTTTATGGTCGGCATTTGCTTCTTCTTGCTGAGAGCCAAGTCTATACCCGTTGTCGCACACTCGATGCCAGCCTCATGGTCCGTTACTACGCCTCCCATGTGCCAATTGTTGCGATATTGAACCTTGATTGATGCGCCGCGCTCGACGAGTTTGGGTTCGATCTGACAGGGGAGAAACCACATAGGCTTTATGCCAAGGTCAACTGGCTGGCCGTGCTGAAACACCATGGGACTCTTATAGAAGGCTTCGAGCATGCAACGCGCAAAGAGCCTGTCGACATTGCGAATCTCCAAGACCTTGCGCACCACCTCCAAGCCAAGGGGCCGGACCACCGGTGGGGTGTAGCTCTTGCTTCCTTTGTCTTCAGTCCAGTGTACCTCCCAAGCTGTCAAGCCAAGGAATGCGGGAATGCCGAAAGGGGAAAAGCCGTGGTATTTCAGAACAAGCACACCATGGATGTAGTTGGCGCGATGGTACTTGAGGATCTTAATCAATATCTCCTCTGGCAGTCTCGAGGAGAAGAACTGGAACGCGGAAGCGACCTCTCCGTCGGTATCTGGCGTCATCGCGTTCGATCTGGGAGCCTCGAGGTGCTGGGCGCGTTCAGGGTGCTGCCGGCGGCTCTGGTGCGGTCGTCGTGGACTGGGCGGAGGCTCGTGGGTTGTCGGCGGGCTCGACGTGGAGATGGCGATCGATCTGCAGGAGGGAGACTGCGTCGCAGATGTCTACTGGCCGTTGAAAAGGCGGTGGTGTAGTTATCGTGTACAGGAGTCGAGTGCGGGGTGTGCTGATCTGCCTGAGCGCCGACGCGTGCGGTATACAGCGCCGATGACTCTTTGCTTGCGACAAGCTCAACGGTCGCTCTTATGATCTGAGAAGAAGAGCGGGGGATACCGAGGATCGTTTCGTGTGTTGTGGGTGACGCGTAGATCGTGATGCGGTTGCCGAGAAAAGTGAGACATAGACGCACTGGACGAACAACACTGCCACGCCAAACTGCAAGGCCCGAGCGCGATCTCCTGACGATGCTGTCGGTACAGACGACTTCAGTGCTCTCAATGACTCGTATGAGATATGATGCGGGCATCTAGACGCACGCCGGGCAGATGTCACGATACGTCAATGTCTATACCTGGAGGGTCGAGAAAGACACCTACAGCAGAAGTGGCTTGTATCACAAAAGGCTCACGGGCACGTTCTCAAAGAAGAATAATGGGAGGACATGTCTTCGTATTGCTTGGTTTATCTGATACCAAGCGGCCAGCTCCTCCAACGACAAGATGTCTTCTGTCGAGGGCCAGCAACCACAAACGCCGACGCTAAATGCTCATGAGCCCGGAGACCACACAAAACCCCTTCATCCACTCAGCTTTTCCATCGCACCGTACTTCTCCATCGCACCCTGGGTCGACGCCGCCATGGTCAGCGTGCCGTTGCCCAACTGTCCAACACCCCAGAAGTTCTCGGACGCTGGCTGGCCCAGGTGGACCGGGAAAGTACCCGAGAAGATCTCGTCATCATCCTCCTCCTGGACGACACTGACAGGTGCCTCCCGAGCGATGACGTACTTGGCCATCTCAATCCTGGAAACGAAGTTCGCAGGGTTGCCGCCGACGGCTCGCACAATCTGATGTAGTCCTTTGAAGCCCGCAACTGTGCTCGGGCTGCACTGCTGGAAAGCCGCCCAGCGGAACTGACCGTCCGGCTGCTTCGTGTAGACGCGCTTGCCGTCTTCCTTGGCATCCTTGAGGGCGTCGCTGTTCTTGACGCACTGTAACATGTTAGTCAGTCACTAAGTGATATGGAGAGGGGTTAGTACTTACACCAGTTCTGGCACCGTACGACCAGTACGTATTGGTCGCGTTGACCACGCAAGCCTGATAGTACTCCCACACACCCGACGTAGGCGCCGGGGGAGCAGGCTGTTGACCAGTGGGCGGCGGCACGCGAGGACGCAGAGATCCGGTGGTCTCGAAGAAGGAGGAAGGGGGGTACGCGGCAGGACCGAATTTGGCCAGCTCTCGATCCACCATCTCTTTGCGCGCGGCGAGACCAAGCGCGTTGATACGGGGGGCGGTTCTCGCTTTCTCACGGGCGTCGGCGAGGAAGCGTTCCTCGTTCTCGGCGAGGCTCTCGAGCATGGAGCGGTCGAGATCGTGGCGGGCGAGGAAATCGTCTGACTGAGAGAGAGCAAAACGCATTGTGATGATGATGTGAGAGTTTCGTTGCTAAGGAGGGGAAGAGGGACAGAGTTGTTGTGCCTTTTGACCTTGCGCCAAGACTTTGAGCGTGCTAGCGTAGTCAGCCAACGGTCACCCAGGCAATGACCGATGAGGAATGAGGAAGTGACGGTGAGAGGGGCGGCTTCCGAGCCCCTACTGTTCGGCGGAACCTTCCAGACACGAGCAGGGTCGTTCTCAGACTTTTCCGAGTAAAAGTTCGAGGAAAGGAGTTCACTTGTGGATTCTTGGATCACGGGGCAATACGATAAACGTCTCTGGTTATCCAGAGGCGTCATTTTGCAGCCGTACGGCTATCATGGAGGAGGAGGACATACTGCCTGACTGCAGCTCATGCATTGTTCTAATCTACACCGGCGCCTTCATACCCCTAATCCTGCTCCATGGTATTCTTGAGCCAGGTTGCCTGCGCCAACAACCAACCTGGAGCTGGCGGAGTGAACAGCAACCTAGAAGGATATTTGAAGTCGACCGTGACTTCCCCAACGCCACGCAATTTGCTGAGAGCACGAACTTCAGGGGCAGTGCGAAAAACATGTTCCCAAGGTGTCTGTTCTCCTTGTTGTCTAGGGTGGTAGACGTGCCTTTCGAACGCGCGGGCAGAGATTAGTATGCGTAGTCTCCTAATCTTCAATTGATGTTGGGAGAAGTCAACGCTTGACCGCGGGAACTGGCTCGTGCCGAAGGTCGAGACGCATATCTCAACGTCGTGTATGAGGGTCTGGAGACCTGGATGGATGCCTCTTACCCACTTCTGGCCGAAGGACAAGTCGAAGCGGTTCTTTTCAAAGAAGACGTCTCGCACGACTGGAAGCAGCCGCTTTGCGACCAAGCCCATATCCAAAATCTTAAGCATTGGCTTGAGGACTCTCGCCATGGGAGGCGCAGTCTGTGTTGAGAGGATGCGGGGGTGTGCCCGCAATACAGGCTCCACCCTACGAGACCTTGTTAAACTTGGCGATAGCCTGTCCTCCTCCGCCAGTACGTATTCGAATATTGTGAGGAGTATCTCGGTGGGCAAAGCCAGAAGCCCGCGAGGAGGTTGGTTTGGGCCCGCGGCCGTTGGAGGGGAGGTACTCGCGACGACGACGTTGGTTCTGCTGAGCTGCTTCGCAGCGGCAGGAGGGAGCGAGGAGGAGGACGGCATCTTCTGTGATACAGACGAGGGCGGGGAAGTCGAGGTGCGCCAAAGACGTACTGCGATCGGGAGAGGAAGTGCGGAGAGATAGCTTTCCGCCAAGGTACTCGATCAGGCGCCGCAGCTGGACTCGAGGATGGTGTCGAATGTGTGGTAGGAGAGCAGAAGCCAGAAGAAGAGAGATTGTGGGTGATGTTGAAGGGATTGGAGAAGTTGGCGGGGAAGCTGCGACTGAAGTTTCCGCAGGCGGCTTTCACGACAACGAACGGCCGCTCCAATTTAAGGGTCACGTTTAGCGCCCGGATCGAGCCCGGCTTCAAACGCTTGCAAAGCCAAGCGATCACTTGAAGACGTGAGAGAAGAACCTTCGGCTCAAGGCAAATCGAAGTGCCTGGCATTTTACTTCATTCTTCAAGAAGCTCATCCCATTCCACTTAAGAGGATGCACAATCTACAACAGGACAGCAACTGTCTCCGTAGATCTAGAGTGTCTGCTGGTCATCATTTAGCCACAGTCACTGTCACATCACAATTGGATTGCATAGAAGTCGCCATCTACGCTCAGTCAAAGACAAAACGTTGAGGCAGATCACAAGGCCAAGAGGTCATACATATGGTTCTATTACAAGATACCGTCTATCTGCATCAGAACGTCGAGAGAGCGCGACACGATCAGTTGCTCTCGATACCAAGCGGATACTCAAGGCTCGTCCGGTTCATCTGGGTTCTTCCAGTCGAGCCGCCTCAAACGTTCCAGTTTCTTTGCCTTGGAGATCTTGGTCGAGAAATTTGCAGGATCTTCACCGTAGGACTCGAGTTCAGGGTCTAGATCTGACCAAAGCCTCACCAGGATGTCGCTGCTCAATGGGCGTAGAGCTAAAGCTGGGTGGAGATATGGCTGATCGTGACTGCCGCGCCTACCTTTGGGCTTTGCCAGGCACTGTTGCAGCCGCGTGATATCGGCCGCTGGGAGTGGGAACAAGGCTTCTACCACGAAGTTGTCCACTCCGCGAAGGCGGCTGAGAAGGTCGAGTTCAGGCAACTGAAGAAACATCTGTTGTTTTTCGGCAAGTGAAAGAGGTCGGAAGGTTGGAGGATCTCGCACTTTGATTGTGACTGACCGCAGCCTGTGGCTCGCTCCAATGATTGTAATCCGCTCTTCGGCATAGATACTCTTCTTCTCCGGGAAGATTACTGGGCCCAAGTAGAGAGACAACTCGACACGCGTTAGCTGCTCTCGGTATCGTCTAGGCAGACTCCTCGTCCATTGAAAGGCATGGCTCCAGGTAAGATCAAAGGTATTATGTCTGAAGAATTGGTCTGGAGCGAGGTGGCGGCATCGTCGATTTGTTGCAGCTACTGCCAGAAGGTCTCCCAGGGGTGGCAGGCGCAGGCCATGATGCGGAAATTGTCCTGAGATCCCGACATAGAGTACAGGTTCTCCAGTCGGGTGGTACAAATCGCTCACGTGGACCACTTGGCCTGGAAATACCAGAAGATTTCGAAAGATCTCTCCCATTATTTCATTGGGTATTTTATTGAGGTCGAAACCATGGCCGGCATGTGCGTTGATTGGGGTCAGAATCGCGTTACCGGTCGTCGACAAGATTTGGAGAGAGTTGGTGCGGGAAGTGGTGAGAGGTCGAGGTGCAGGGCATATGTCCAATGGATAGTGCATGTCCGCCGGCGGCACAGACATGCCGACCCGCGGATCAATCACCGTTGGATTAATGGTGAACCTTGGCTGCTCGTACTAGTTGCTGTCAGCAAGACGTAGGAGGCCGACCATGCTGTTGACTTACAATTTGAGTATCTTCAAGGAGATCTGAGGCAGACGTATCCGAGAACTGGATCCAAGGCATACCTCCTGTATAACCTTGCTGCTGAGGCTCATCCAAGTCGCAAACGTCGTCATCCTCTGGATCCGACAGGTCGTCGCCTCGGTAGCCCGCGAGTAGCCCTCCGTAGCGTTCCTGGAACTCGTCGGGAAAGGAGTACGGCGTGAGCGGTGATAGCCAGGTAAACTCGGGGTCGTCCGTGGTTAAGCCCAACTCAGGGAAGGGGAAGGCGGGGAGGTCTGGCGGTGCGTCGGGAAGATCTTCGGGAGTAGGCGTTGAGACCGGGGTTGCAGCAGTTGATGTCCAGGTAGGCAACATGGTCGTCGGGCTGCCACCGCGTGGAGTCAGGAGGTCGGCGACCGCCTCATGCTCACACGAGGGGTTGACTGTTGTCAGGATCTGCGCTTTTTGTAAGCTGGTGGACTTCCGATTCTACAAGGCTTGACCGACCTGGACCGACTCAGTGAGAGACGTGGAAGCTGTGGAAGCGATCCCAGTAGTACCTACTGGACGGGATCCTAAAGGCACTGGCGTCATCGCGGTGATCTAAGACTTGTGAGTTGCAACGTTCACGTCCGTCGCGGAGGATTGCATACCGTGGCTGTAGAGTTGAAGATCGCGGCTTCGTCCGTAAACGACGCCGGGCCTCGCTGCGCAACCGGATGGAGACCGTGGCCAGTAGGGGGAAGACATGTCGCAGCGAAGAGTAGCAGCAGTAGCAGCAAGTGCGTGCCGACCGCCGCCTTGCCCAGGGGCAAGCGTCCTGGGCCGTACATGGTTGACTGGAAAATGTCGGTAAGTCAAATGTCGCACGAGAAGCGCTGGCTGATGTCGACCTACCTGAGTCTGAGTCTTTTCGATGGAAATATCTTCAGATATGGGTGTCGCGAAGGGGGGATGGTAGAGGAGTGGGGTTGCAAGGCGAAAACACCTTCAGTGCGTGAGCGTATCAGACACGTGCGTTTTCACTTTTCGGTGACGCGTTACTTGAACGCCAAAAGGTCGCCTGCCTAGAGAAGACCCTGGGATGCGACTGGTGAGTCACGGCTCACTGAGATTGGGTTCAGCGATGCCGGAACGATTGAATGTTTGTCTATGTGTAGATGATCTTCCATCTGCGTCCCAGGACCGACATCACAGAAGACTGAAGTCCAAGCCGACCATCGATAGGCTCATGTCAAAGTACAGATGTACTGTGACCTGCTGCATTCCTCGTTCTATATGAACAGGTAGTCTGATCTGGGAACTGTCGCACGTCAAACTGCGCATCTCACGTCGTCCTTTACATGTCACAGACACCGCATCCGGGCAATTCTCATGAAAAAGGTTGGCACACGAAAGAAAAAAGTGTAGTCATTATCCATGGTTGCTACGGAGTCTAGAAGGGGAGTTGCTATTACCGAAAGAGTGAAATCAAAGCCCACTGCGAGATGAGGATGCAGTTTGCAAAGCTGCCTCATGAGTAGTCCGACATCTTCGATCGATATCGGGCAGCTCGTAGAGATGCACAACCGCGTTGCGTTCGTACAAGTCCTTGCGACCATCCCGTGACAGCACGTCATGGGAAGTTGCTAAGGCCACCAAGACCTTGAACGCCTCTATACTCCCAAACGGGAAATTATATGCCCAATAGACGTTGTTCTTCACTGTAATTGCAGGGAAGCAACCCGATCTTCGGGACAGGGGTACGTTGCGTGCCTCGACGAGCGAGGGCTTACTTTAGTGGCTAGATAGCGGACGTGCGTGGATTTTGCCTGGCCACGCGACATCGACTTTTCAGACTCATATTCTGGGCAGGCCACCGCAAGATTGGACTCGCTTCTCAGATAGACGACGGCGATTACCCTCAAGACTTCGAACGTACACAGGATAGCCCATTTGGTAACCACGCCTGCCTGCGAGCACTTGGTGCATTTACCGCGTAGCTCTGCGATTAGCGGGGTATACGATCAGTATCGCACGAACAGCTGCGTTGGAGATACTCTGGTATCTAGCGGCTAGCCCTGAGATCAACAAGAAGACACCGTACGGCAGACATTCGCTCATTTGAGATGCGACACTAATACCCAGCCAGTTGCAACACGTACGCCCGCAGCAGCCACCATCACACACCTGCTCCGCAACACCATGGCCGAGGAACCTTCCAGATTGGCGTCGCGTCAAGACCTGTTGGTCCAACAGCACTTTAACGCCGAGAAGTTCGACCATTTCCTCCCGGGTGCGCCACACGAGGGTGACTTCCGTGCAGAAACGCTGAAGCCGGAGTCACGACTAGGCGCCTTTCTCCACGACATGCATTCTCACAGGGGCAAGGGAATGAAGATCACGGCCACTGAAATGATCACTCTTACACTCCTGCTGTCTAAGTCTCGGAAGGCGACCAAAGCGGAGATATTCCAACGTGCTACCGAACTACTCAACTTTCAACGAGGTTATTTCCGAACCCAAATAGCAATGGAGGCTTACTCCAATGACATAATCACGGAGATGGATGCGTACTTGCTTGAAGAGCGTTCCCAATACGAAGTCAAGTTCCCATCCGAGAGCCATGATCAGCTGCGACCAGAGCCAAGCATCCACGGCAAGAACAACAACAGAACCCTCTGGCCAGTCTGGGCACGCGGAGTTGGCGCTGAGATGACAGAAGAGGAGAAGGATCCAGAGGGCGAGACGCGCTACAACTACGATTATGGCTCATTCGATGTTGATTGGGCTGATCAATTCGACATTGAGATGAATAGTCGCCTAGAGGCAGGAACTGGACCGGCTCACTGTGTCTATACACTACCCCCGGGCATGGAGAACGAAGTCTTTGCGTCCTTCCACAATACACAGCTTAAGCAACCCAACTCGAACCTCGACACAGGATCTTCAGACACCGCACGCGATTACTTCAGCGCGCTTCCAGCAGAACTCAAGTACAAAGTCGTTCGACTGGTGCTGAAATTCCCGACCAAAGTCAGGATTGCAGCCACCACTTTCACCAATGAAGACTGGACAGAAGAGCAGTGGGATCAATATCTGAGCCCGTCGGAGATCATGCCATATTCTACATACAAGTTCTCGTCACATGTAAAGGTGCCGAGGTCCATGGTTCCTTTCAACGCCGCCGCAGTCCCGGCACCTCATCACTACTGGACAATGGAGCCTCCTGAAATTATGCTAGCACTTTTGGCAGTCAACAAACAGATGCACAAAATTAGCAAACCCGTGTTCTACGGCGAAAACTACTTTGAGATCAAGGATGGCATTTTGGGTCTTCCCCATCATAACTTTCAGGAAGGAAGTTCCATAAATGGCACCCAGCTAGCGCATCGCTTCCTTGAGCTCATGAGTTGGCCGAAGGCGCACGATGGTACTCCTCGATACGGTCCCCGCCCGCTGGAGTTGATGCGCAAGATCAATGTTGATATGGAGCTTTACCCAAATGGTTGCGGCGAGATTCCCGGACAGTACGCATGGCATTTCGAGCGCATAATCAACACCTTGATTACGATCCCCCGTCTCCAGAAGCTCGTCATCAACGTCCGCATGGGGTTGTTGGACGTTCTCGGAAATCTTTCGCCAAACAAGGAGAAGATCAACCCGTTCACCAGCCCAGAAGTGTGGCCAGGATGGCGCAAGCTACCTTGGGCAGCATCCGCAATTCCTGTTGAGAACGGAGAAGATGGAAAGTCAGCGGCCGGACTCAAGGTCTTCGTCCCCGAAAACCGCAATGTGGAGAAGTGGCTCCAAAACCTCATCGACATGCCCGATGAGGCGCCAGCGAAGATTATTTACGTCATACCCGAGGATTGGTCTACAGCGGAGTGTCCTTCAGTGCTGATTACCCAGGGCTTGCAGAAAGCTGAACAGCGCTGGAGGAAGGCCTTCAAGGATGACAAGGTCATGGAAGGAGAAGACGAGAGCACTGAGCATGGAACCGACGGTACTGAAGAAGCTGAGGCTGTGATCAGCGCGGCATAGTGAGTCCAGGGGCGAGTACGAGCAACGAAGTTAGGATTGGTTAAAAACTCTAGGGGCAAGTCTGTAGATAGCGGCAAAGAGATGTACACCTACTGAAGCTAATTGTTGAGTACATCGATCGGAGAATGTAAGCTAGCAACAGCCTCGTAGTCAACGGTGTTAGCTGGTATTGGACCCTGTAATTCAACCTCACCCTCGCCGTGCAGCCTCTCAGTGCATGTATGTCGCGGCTGGACCGCTCAGATTGCGCAACAGGCGCGCGTTGCCCCTGCCGTCTTCTTCGAAATGTGCCGCCACTCTTGTGCGTTTTGCTGACTGGGCGTTCGCGGTCGATGTTGCTGAAGGTCCCCACGCCCGGGACCGCGGTTGCACAAGGAGCCGGTGTTCTGCTGGTGGGGTCGTGCGTTCTGGACATTCGGACATTTCGAAACACCGTAAGCCACCGTTCAGATGCCGCACGCACGCTATCAGCCGGACAGCGTGTTCGCTTCGTACAGAGCTTTCCGCGTTGCAATATCCGGAAATTGATTGTTCTTTGGCGGACGAGAGGCGAGACTGAGACATCGCCTGAATCACCCAGGTACCTCAGGTAGTGCCCACATAATACACCTGCATGCCGTCTGACGACCGTGAAGTCGATGTTTCAAGGCCACACATGAAAGAGGCAGTGACAACCTTGCGAAGATCATCGGCCTAGATAAAGAAGTTTGCGCCAAGATTGTAAGATTGCTACTCGGCAATACGTTGCGGAAAGTCTGTCCAAAATCCAGAAAGGCCTCATTGTTGTACGAAGACGATGATAGTGCGCGGAAAGCTGCTTCGGCCTTGGTGTATGAGACAACAGCGGACGGCTCTCCTGTTTCGTGCCATTTTTTCGCGACCTAGAATCTATCGCTCGTGAAAATCTGCCCAAACAGTATGATAAGTCAGCGATGCGCTGCGCTGGCATCTCATCTCGTCCTGGTGGGCCTCGGGGGTGTGGGTAGACAAAGTAGTAGGACCGGCACTAGTAAAACGTACGACCCGGAAACCAAGCTTCCGGTACAACGTCCCT
>Ga0265797_10005389_pt1 | contig 18683 bp, 18 predicted proteins | sample P2T30metagenome_FD_192433 | JGI IMG/M metagenome (GOLD analysis project Ga0265797, IMG submission 192433) | Plant litter microbial communities from East Loma Ridge, Irvine, California - P2 T30 | ecosystem: Environmental > Terrestrial > Plant litter > Unclassified | place: USA: California... | reverse complement strand
CCGACGTTGGGCAGGCCGACGATGCCGCATTTGAGGCTCATGGGGAACTTTCTGGGTCGAATTTACGAAACCCTGTATTGTACCCGTGCTCGCCGCCGAAGGCTGCAACCTTCTCGCAACCGTTCTTCCAAACTTATACAAGGCTAACCATGCTTAACCTTGCTGCTGGATTCCTGCTTCGCCGGGGCCGGTTTCGCCTGGCGCTTGTGCGCCAGGCCAGCGCCGTTCCCTCCACAGGCAGTAACGGTGGAACTCACCGCCATATGCATCAGGTTGACAGCCGCGTTGACATCGCGGTCGTGTGCGGCGCCACAGTCCGGGCAAGTCCAGTTGCGCTGCGCCAGCGTTAGCGCTTCGAGCACATGACCGCAAGCCGAACACGTCTTGCTGCTCGGATACCAGCGGTCGACCACAACGACCTGGCCGCCGCGCCATGTTGCCTTGTACACGAGCTGGCGCCGGAATTCATGAAAACCCATGTCGGCGATGGATCGCGCCAGGGTTCGGTTGCGCAGCATGCCCTTGACGTTCAGGTCTTCGATGCCGATCGTGTGAAACCGGCGTATCAGGCTAGTGGTGATCTGGTGCAAGCCTTCGCGGCGAAGTTGACTGAGCCGCTCATGCAGCCGGGCCAGCTTCAGCTTGGCCTTGGCCCGGTTGGCCGAGCCCTTGACCTTGCGGCTCAATGCACGCGAAAGGCGGCGCATCTTGTCCAGCATGCGCTTCAAGGCCTTCGGTCCCTCGATGGTCTCGCCGGTGGACAGGGTAGCGAGGCGCGTGACGCCCAGGTCGACGCCCACCGCGCCTTGGTTCTCGGCAGGTGGCAGCGGCGGATCGGGGCAATCGACGGTGATGCTTGCATACCAGTGGTCGGCAGTTCGAGATAGGCAGGCTGAAACGATATGACCCGTGAAGCGCAAGGCTTCGCGCATCCGCACCCAACCCAGCTTCGGGATTCGGAGGCGCTTGCCGTCGATATGGAACTGGTCGTTGTCGATCGTGACCCGGTCATCTACCCCCTTGCGCCGGTAGGTCGGGTAGCGTGCGCGGCCGGCGAAGAAGTTCTCGAACGCCCGGCCCAGCTGCATGATCGCCATTTGTGGCGCGCACTTGGTCACCTCCAGCATCCAAGGAAATTGTTCCCGCTTGATAGCGTTGAGCTGACGCCGCAATGCGGCTTCGCTCGGCCGGGGCAAGCTCGCGTCGGCCTTCCAGGCTGCGTACTGATTTCCCCACTCGCTCAGCGCCCAGTTGTACGCGAAGCGCGCAACACCGACCGCGCGCCCCAGGTGAGTGCGCTGTGCGTTATTCAGGTCAAGCCGGATGCGGTGGGCCATCAGCATTGAGCATCCTTCACGGCCGCGCGCACGCCATTGATCAGCCTGCGGTTCTTATGGCTACGGTTGCCGTACAGCCGGGCAGGAAAGACCGTGATGATTTCCAATACATATCGCCAGTTCTTCCTCAAATGTGCTGTCCTCGCCCCTAGTCGATGATGACGACCTCGATTTCTCTGGCTTGGTAGATCGCGAAACACGAGTTCCGTGCCAAAGCACAGCAAGCGATCCTTGTGGACGAGCACCAGACGGCCCACCTGCCCGTCGATAATGGCGCCGAGCAGACGGGTGAGACCTTTCTTTTGGTAATTCATCCCTGCGTCTCCAGCGGCCCCAATAGAAAGTGAAAGTAACTTGCCCAATGACTAAGATTGGCCAAGATTATTTGAGTTCCAATTTTGCTGTTAACGCCCTACCCGTTAAAGCGGCAAGATCCGTCCAACATCCGGCTTTTCCGCGAAGGCCGCGAATTCCTCGCGCAGCCGCTCCCCCTCTTCCATCGCCTGCTTCCACGCCAGGATCCGCGCCTCGTGGTTCAGCCCGTAATGCTTGAAATCGCTGCGGTCGATGATCTTCCCGCGCGGCAGGCGGCCCAGGAAGGCGGGACTTGGCGCCACGATCAGCACGTTGTCCAGCCAGCCGCGGTTCGGCCCGCGCGCGGCGCGGCGCCAGGGCAGTGCCTTGTCCAGCCAGCCGGGCACGATGTGCTCGCTGAAGTGCGGGTACAGCACGATGGCGCCGGGCTCCTGCTCGGCCATGCGCGCATAGGGCAGCGCCAGGTTGTAGTCGATGATGCCGCCATCCCAGTAGTGGCCGGGCGGCGCACCGGGAATGTCGCGCACCGGTTTCATCAGCATGGGCAGCGTGCCCGACGCCAGCAGGCCGGCGGCGAGGTTCTCCCGGGTCAGCGCCGAAAACTCGGTCGTGAAACTGTCGAAGGAAGAACGCAACCAGGGCGCCTGGGCCCGTGTATCGCCGATCACGACCCGGTCCATCAAATGGGCCAGCCGGTCGCGCGAAGCCAGGTTGTGCAACGCCGCCGCCGCAAAGCCGCGCATCTCGGCGTACTTGTGGCCGGGCGCGGCCAGCGCGCGCTTGCCGCGCACCGTGATCAGGTGCAGGCGGTAATGCGGGTGGCTGACGATGTCGTCTTCGTGGCCGCGCACGAATTCCCGCAGCAGGCCCTGCACCACCTCGTCGATCTGGTCCTGCGAGGGCTTGGTGCTGGTATAGCGCTGGCCGCTGTACAGCTCGCCCAGGCGTTCGAAGGCCTTGATGGGGTCGCGCTGGCAGGCGGCGGCCATGCGCCAGGCGCCGATCGAGGAGCCGATCAGGATGCGTTCGCGCGGCGCGCGCGGCAGCCAGTCACCGAACAGCCACTGGTCGAGCGCGCGGAACACCAGGCCCTTGGGACCGCCCGCGGCGCCGGGAATCACGGCGATGTCGTCGGGACGCAGGCCATGCGTGCGGATCCGTTCCAGGGCGCGCCGCCCGGCATGAAAAGTCAGTGCAGTCATCCGGAAATTATCGCAGGAAGGGCCTTACCTCGCCGGTCACATATGCATGTTGACCAAGTGATGCGGCAAAGTTACATTGTGACAATAGGAGAGTATTTGCGGCATGTAAATCGCATAGACTCGTTCCTTACGGCTCGCTCAATATCGTCGGGCTCCCTTCAATCAAGGAGTACATATATGGCCACGCAAGCGCTGTTCGATATCGGTAACGTCTTCCTGGAACCGTCTTCCACTTTTGCCCGGCTGAAGGCGAAGACGCATGCCTGGCTGCCATTGCTCATCCTGATCGTGCTGAGCGTCGGCCTCATGTATTGGTGGGTCTCGACCGTCGACTTCCCGTGGCTGGTCGACCGCATGGCCTCGTCGCAGTCCAAGCCTGAAGTGCAGGCGGCCATGCGCCAGATGACGCAGAAATCGATGATGGTGACCACGGTCATCGGCGCAATCCTCGGCTCGCTGATCGTGTATGCCTTGACCGCCGTGTATTACCTGATCGCCGGCAAAGTGCTCGGCAGCGATATCGGCTACGGCAAATGGTTCGGCTTTTCGGTGTGGACCAGCGTGCCGCGCCTGCTCGCCATGCCGCTGTCGGTGTTCCAGATCATGAGCTCGGGCGGACACCTGGTGGCCGAAGACTTGAACATGGTGTCGCTGAACTACCTGGTGCTGCACCTGCCGGCATCGCATCCGTGGGCGGGCTTTGCCAACGGCGTCGACCTGACCAGCCTGTGGTGCATCTTCCTGGCGGTGATCGGCCTGAAAGCCTGGACCGGCCGCTCGACCGGCACCTGCGTGACGGTCGCCCTGCTGCCCTACGTGATCATCTACGGCCTGTGGGCCGCGAAGATCGCCTTCCTCGGTTAAGCGCATGAAAAAGAAACTGATTGTCGGCGCCCTGCTGCTCGCCTTCTTCGCCGTTCCGGTGGCGATCAAGCTGAACGCCAAGTCGGCTGGCCGCGAAGCCGAGGTCACGACGGTGCAGCGCCTAGAGATCCACCCGTCGATCCTGGCCACCGGCAACCTGGTGTTCCGCCAGGAAGTCCAGCTGTCGGCCGAGGTGATCGGCAAGGTGGCGGCGGTGCTGGTCAAGGAAGGCGACCGGGTCCAGCGCGGCCAGATCCTGCTCAAGCTGGACCCGACCGTGTACGTGGCCGAGGTGGCGCAGCAGGAAGCCAGCCGGCGCAACGCCGCGATCGCGATCGAGCGCGCCCAGATCAACCTGGCCAACCAGCAGCGCGGCCTGGACCGCACCGGCCAACTGTACAAGGCCAAGTACATCGACATCTCGAAATACGACGACGCCGTGCACCAGGTCGACCTGGCCAAGGTCGAACTGCGCGCCAGCCGCGAGACGCTCGAGCAGGCCAGCGCCCTGCTGTCGCAGTCGCGCGAGCACCTGGCCAAGACCGAAGTGCGCGCGCCGATCGACGGCACCGTGACGGCGGTGCCGATCAAGGTCGGCGAGACCGCCGTGGCCAGCGCCACCGGCATCGCCGGCTCTTCCTTGATGACGATCGCCGACGTCGGCTCGATCATGGCCGAGGTCAACGTCGACGAAGCCGACATCGCCCGCGTCTCGGTCGGCCAGCAGGCCAAGGTGTTCCCGGCCGCCTTCCCCGACCAGCCGGTGACCGGCCGCGTCGAGAGCGTGGCGATGGCGCCGAAGACGGCGGGCCCCGGCCAGGCCAGCCAAGGGCGCACCTACGTGGTCAAGCTGCGCCTGGAAGACCCGAAGATCGCGCTGCGCTCGGGCATGACCTGCCGCGTCGAGATCGTGGTCGGCAGCAGCGCCGCGAAGCCGGCGGTGCCGATCCAGGCAATCCTGAGCGAGGAAATCGCCGGTGCCAATGCCAAGGACAAGGAGGCCGTCAAAAACACCAGCTACGTCTACGTGGTGGCCGATGGTAAAGCGAAGAAGACGACGGTGGAACTGGGCCTGTCCGACGACGCCAACCAGGAAGTCACCAAGGGCCTGGCGGTCGGCCAGAGCATCGTGGTCGGCCCGGCGCGCCAGTTGCGCGAGCTGCATGACGGCGACCCGATCAAGCCGAAGAAGGCGGACGTGAAGGTCGCCGAGGTATCGCCTGCGCCGGGAGCCGGCAAGTGATCCGCCTGCAGGGCGTCATGAAGCAGTACCAGATGGGCGACCAGACGGTGCATGCGCTGCAGGGCGTCGACCTGCACATCAGGTGCAACGAGCTGGTCGCCTTCATCGGTGCGTCCGGCTCCGGCAAGTCGACCATGATGAACATCGTCGGCTGCCTGGACCGGCCCAGCAGCGGCCAGTACTGGCTCAACGGGCGCGAAGTCGCGACCATGTCGAGCGACGAGCTGGCGCTGGTGCGCAACCAGGAGATCGGCTTCATCTTCCAGAGTTTTCACCTGCTGCCGCGCGCCAGTGCGCTGGACAACGTGGCCCAGCCGCTGATCTACCGCGGGATCAAATTGCGCGAGCGCCTGGCACGGGCGCAGGAAGCCTTGAACAAGGTCGGGCTGGGATCGCGCATGCACCACCGCCCCAACGAACTGTCGGGCGGCCAGCGCCAGCGGGTGGCGATCGCGCGCGCGCTGGTCGGCAACCCGTCGATCCTGCTGGCCGATGAACCGACCGGCAACCTCGATTCCGCCACCAGCCTCGAGATCCTGGAGCTGATCAAGGAGGTCCATGCGGGCGGCCAGACCGTGGTCATGGTGACCCACGAGCCGGAAATCGCCGAGCAATGCCAGCGCGTGGTGCGCCTGCGCGACGGCAGGATCATCTCGGACGAGACTCGGGCAGGGAGCGCCGCATGAATTTGTTCCTCGAAAGCGTGCGCTCGGCGCTGGCCTCGATCCGCGCGCACCGGCTGCGCAGCTTTTTGACGTCGCTCGGCATCGTGATCGGCGTGGCCTCCGTGATCACCGTGATCTCGCTGATCCAGGGCTTGTCGAAAAGCGTCAGCGACCAGTTTACGGGCCTGGGCGGCAATGGCCTGACGGTGCGGCCGCACAACGAGTTCAAGGAGGTCATGCGCGGCAAGATCAACTACCTGCGCTTCGAGGACGTCGAGCAGCTGCGCGCGCGCGTCGACCAGGTCCGCCACCTGAGCCCGGTGTTCTCGCCGGGGATGTCGGAAGTGCGCTACACCGGCCTGTCGGCCACGGCCCAGGTGATGGCGACCTCGTCCACCTACCAGGACGTCAACCAGAGATATGCGCGCCTGGGGCGCTTCATCAGCGATTCCGACAACGCCAGCGCGCGCCGCGTGGCCGTGATCGGCGAAAAGCTGATCGACGACCTGCACCTGCCTGCCAATCCGGTCGGGCAGTTCGTGCTGTATGCGAACGAGTGGTTCAAGGTCATCGGCGTGATGGAAAAGCGCGGCGAGGTCTTTGGCATGTCCCAGGACAGCTACATGCTCATCCCGTTCAAGACCGGGCAGAGCATCATCGGCAATAACACGCGCCCGCAATTGTCGATCACGGTCGCGGTGCGCGACCTGGAGCGCCTGGACGAGACGCGCAGCCAGATCCGCGCCGTGATGCGCCAGGCGCACCGCCTGAAGGCCGAGGAACGCGACGATTTCGAGATCGAATCGGCGGACCAGGTGGCCAAGACCTTCGACAAGATCAGCAGCACCGTGACGCTGGTGATGGGCGGGGTGGTCGGGATCGCGCTGCTGGTGGGCGGCATCGGCATCATGAACATCATGCTGGTGTCCGTAAAGGAGCGGACGCGCGAGATCGGCATCTGCAAGGCGATCGGCGCGCGCAGCCGCGACATCCTGCTGCAATTCCTGATCGAGGCGGTGACCCTGTCGCTGCTGGGCGGCCTGCTCGGGCTGGTGATCGGCTACGGGCTCGGGGTGGCGATCGCCGCCATGATCCCGGACTTCCCGCCGGCCGTGGTGCCGTGGTGGGCGGTGGCGTTATCCGTGCTGTTCTCGGGCAGCGTGGGCGTCGTGTTCGGCGTGGTGCCGGCCAGCCAGGCGGCGCGCCTGGATCCGATCGAGGCGCTGCGCTACGAGTGAGCGCGCCGCCTGTGCACGCTTGCGTTGGCTCAAGCTTATGGGCTTGAGCCAACGTAACATGATCCGGTCGTTCGTCCTCAAGCGCCCGGAGCCCGCATGCTTTTTAGACATTGCGCAGTGCTATTGTTCTGCTTCCTGTCCCCGCTCCTGTTCCTGGGCGGGCAGGCCTGCGCGCGCGACACCGGCACCGATCCCTCGGTCGTGATCGACCGCAGCCTCCAGCACTACGTGGTCGAGCCCAGCGGCGCCTACCGGCTGACGGTGGAGACGGCCAAAACCATCGTCGAGCAGCGTGCCGTGCAGGTGCACGGCCAGTACTACATCAGCTACAACAAGACGCTCGACGAGGTGCTCTCGGTCGAGGCCTGGACGCAAAAGCCGGACGGGCGCCGGGTGGCGGTGCTGCCCGGCGGGATCAAGGACCAGCAGGAAGCCGCCTCCCTCGATGCACCGATGTTCCAGGACACGCGCCTCAAGATCGTGGTGTTTCCGGAAGTGGCCGTGGGCGACCAGCTGGTGGTGAAGTACGTGCTCAGGCGCGCCACGCCGCTGTTTCCCGGCCAGTTCGAGGACCTGGCCTTTTCGCCATTCCACGCCAACCGGAACACCCTGCTCATCTACGACATGCCGGCCTCGATGCCGCTGCATGCGGACGCGGTCGGCTTCGCGCCGGTCCCGGTGCAGGCCCGGGGTGCGCTGCCGCCCGGCCTGCGGCGCTACCAATGGCGCTACGTGAACGGCGACAACGACCGCATCGAAGCCGATTCGGTCAGCTACCTCGACTATGGCAAGCGGCTGGCGGTGTCGACCTTCGCCGACTATCCAGCCTTTGCCCGCGCCTTCCGCGGCGGCGCCAGCGGCAAGTCGGCGCCCTCGCCCGCCATCACCGCGCTGGCGCGCCAGCTCACGGCCGGGCTGCCGGACACGCGCGCACGGGTGCTGGCCCTGTCCGACTGGGTGCGCAGGAACATCCGCTACGTCGGCGTCTACATCGGCCCCGGCGGCGTGGTGCCGCATCCGGCCGCCACCGTGCTCGACAACCGCTACGGCGACTGCAAGGACCACGCCATGCTGCTGGGCGCGATGCTGGCCGCGGTCGGCGTGGAAAGTACCGGCGCGCTGGTCAACAGCGGCAACGCCTACCAGCTGCCGGACACGCCCACGCTGGGCGTCTTCAACCACATGATCACCTACGTGCCCAGCCTCGGCCTCTACCTCGACCCCACCGCGGAGGCGACGGCGGCCGGCTACCTGCCCGCCGCCATCCTCGGCAAGCCGGCGCTGCTGCTGGACACCGGCGGCTTTGCGATGACGCCGATCCTGCAGCCCGAACGCAGCCGCACCACGGCCTGGTTCGACATCGGGCGCGACGGCCGCGGCCGCTTCAAGGTCAACAAGACCACCAGCGGCGCCGGCGCCGAACCCTGGCGCCAGACCGTGCGCGAGACGCGCCTGTCCGAGCGCGAGCAATTCGTGCAGAGCATGCTGCAAGGCCTGGGCCGCCGCGGCCAGGGCGTGTTCGACGCCGGCCTGGTCGAGGGCAATGGCGACGACTACAGCGTGAGTTTTTCGGGCGCCAGCGAGCATTTCCTCGACTTGCCCGGGCCGAGCGCGTTGGCCACCACCTACGACGCCTGGAGCGGCCTGGGCGACGCCGTGTTCACGCTGGCCCGGGAAAAGGAAAGGCGCCAGGCCTTCGTCTGCCCGGCCATCGACGCCGAAGACGAAACCGGCTTTCGCCTGCCCCCGGGCACGCGCGTGCTGGCACTGCCGAAATCGACCAGGGTCATGGATGGCGGCCTGTATTACCGCGCCACGTACGCGCGCCAAGGCAAGGCCATCGTCGTGAAACGCCGCCTGACCTTCCGCCACGGCCGCGCCACCTGCACGCCGGACGAGTACCGCGCGATGCAGCCGGCGCTGGAGCGCATCATGCGCGATCTGCGCAGCCAGATCGTGGTGAGCCGGAGTTAGCTTTCGTCGCGCAGCCGCGCCACCGCCTCGTCACTCAGCTCGAAACGCAAATCGACGCGGTCGCGCCCCGAACGATAACCGCCCGGCCAGCGCGCGATCTCGACAAACCCGCAGCGCTGGAAAAAGCCGGCCGTGTGCGGATGCGTATCGACAGTGACATAGCGCGGACGCCGCCTGCTGCGTGCCATGTGCAGCAGGCGATAAGTCAACAAGGCGCGGCCGATGCCGGTGCCATGGCGATCGGCACGCACCAGGCCGAACACCAGCGTGCCAAGGTTATAAAAATCGGAGAGTTCGTAGCCGCCGAAGCCGACCAGCTCCTTGCCATCCAGTGCCACGAACAAGGGGCCGTCGGGCTCGTCGAGGGCGGAACGCAGCCAGGCTTCTTCGGACGCCGGGAAATGGTCGGGGACGTTGGTGCGGAAGGCGGCCAGCACGGCCTTGCGGTCTTCCAGGCGGTAGCGGCGGATGCGCAATTTCATGTTTTTATGGAACGTGTTGGTAAATGTCGATTACATGCTGGCATCGTACGCGAAAATAAAAACAGAAATGACTATGCGAATCGGCTGAACACCTGTATATTCCATCTCGCACTACATCAAGTCGTCGTTATTGTTGGTCTCGTTCCTGTCTCGCCCGTCCGGGCATGCCTGTTTGATTCCCCTCGGTTACATCTCTCTTGGTCGTATCGTGCGTCCTGGGCAGTTTCGCCCGCAACAAACATCAATAGGAATGTCAATCATGGCAACTCAAACCGGCACCGTAAAATGGTTCAACGACTCCAAGGGCTTCGGCTTCATCGCCCCTGACGCAGGCGGCGAAGACCTGTTCGCGCACTTCAAGGATATCCAGTCGGAAGGCTTCAAGAGCCTGACCGAAAACCAGCGCGTCTCGTTCGAGCGCTCGCCGAGCCCCAAGGGCGAAAAAGCGAGCAACATTCGCGCAATCTGACCGTCTTCACATACGGACCGCACCACGCAGATAGCATGGGCGTTTTCGGTATGAAGTAAAAAAGCCCGCTTTATCGCGGGCTTTTTTTCGTCCAGCGTGTGCATCGCAAGCGTATAGACATGCGCACAACAGAATGTGCTCCTTGTCCACTGTCGTGATGCCCGTTACATTATGGCCATGCAACCCAACGAAACCATCAGCGTGGAAGACGCCGTGCAGGTACTGGCCATGGTCGGCGACCTCAGCATGGGGTTGCCGTCCGACCACTCGATCCGCACGGCGCGGCTGGCCGCGCGCCTGGCCGAGGAAAACGGTGACGGCGCCGATGCCTGCACCGGCACGCGCCTGGTCGCGCTGCTGCGCTGGTCGGGCAGCACGGCAACCGCCCCCGGCTTTGCGAACCTGCTCGGCGACGACGTCGGCGGGCGCCATGCGATGGTCACGCGCACCCTGCCCGGCAATCCGAACCTGACCCTGCCCAACGTACTGCCGCTGGCGCAGATGCAGTGTGAGGTGGCGGGCGACATCGCCGCCCTGCTCGGCCTGGCGCCGGAGGTCGAGGACAGCCTGCGCCACCTGTTCGGCAGTCTCCAGCGCGGCGACATGCAGGACCTCATGTTCTCGCCAAATATCCCGCGTTCGGTGTTCTACGTGCGCCTGGCCGGCGACCTCGAAGTGCTGGCGCCGGCCCACGGTACCGAGGGCGCGCTGCGCGTGGTCCAGGAGCGCGCCGGCGTGAAGTACCCGGCCACGCTGGTGCAGCGCCTGGTCCCGCACGCGCAAGCCTGGCTCGACGCGCTCGAGGAACCGTCGTGCGCGGCCGACTATCCGGGCCACGACCGCCGCGTGCCTTTGAGCCTGGTGGCCGACGTGATCGAACTCAAGCTGCCCTGGCTGGCCGGCTACTCGCGCCGCGTGGCGGAACTCGTGAAGCGCAGCGCGGCGCTGGCCGGCATGCTGGCGCTGGAAGAAAAGCCGCTGGTGCGCGCGGCCCTGCTGCACGGCATCGGCCGGGTGACGGTGCCGAATGCCGTGTGGACGCGCGCGGCCAAGCTGGACCCGGCCGACTGGGACAGGGTGAGGAAAGTGCCGTTCTGGACCGCGCGCGCAGGGACCCAGGTGCCGGCCATCTCGCTTGATGCCGCGCTCGGCTCGCTGGTCTACGAGCGCCTGGACGGCAGCGGCTACTACCGCAAGCTGCGCGGCGAGGCGCTCGGCATGCAGGAGCGCCTGCTGGCGGCGGCCGCCGCGTTCACGGCCCTGCGCTCGGCGCGCCCGTGGCGCCACGCCCACGGCGAACCGGCCGCGGCAACCCTGATGACGGCCCAGGCCGCGGCCGGCCGCTTCGACCGCCACGCGGTGCAGGCGGTGATCGAGGCGGCGCGCGCGCTGGCGCCGAAGAACGGGCAAGCGAAGCCGGTGCGCGATCCGCTGCTGTCGGAACGGGAAATCGAAGTGCTGCGCCACGTCAGCCTGGGCGAAACCAGCCGCGAGGCGGCGCGTGCCCTGAAAATCAGTCCGGCCAGCGTGCGGGCGCATGTCGACAGCATCTTCGAGAAGCTGGCGTCGCATTCGCGGCCGGCGATGACCTTGAAAGCATTGGCGCGGGGTTTGATTTGAAACGGCAGCACCCTCCTTCTCGAAATTTTTTAGGCATTGATCTCACATGAGCCAAGTCCATCCCGACGCTGCCTTGCGCGAATTGCTCGAAGGCCGACCGCAACTCAGGCTGACCTTGATCGATCGTGACTATGGGATGCCTTGCCCGGAAGATCGTTGGGAAGTCAAAGCGGCCATTGATCGTCTTCTGAAACCTTCGCTCGAGGGCATGGTGCTTGGCCTGGACGTCCTGGAAGACGAAGACGGGAACGCCGATGACGTTCTCATCATCGGCGTCGTCGATCTTGCTACCGCCCTGCCGAAGTTGCGTGACGCGCTGAAACAATTGCATGTGCCTGCCGGCGCGACCCTGGTTGTAGACGGCGGCGCAGACAACCTAGCGCCGGATTTGCCCACCCGGGCTGAACTGGTCCGCGAGATGGCCGATTGCTTCATTCAACTGCTTCTGGCGGAATGCATCGAATGTGCGCCATCGGACTGGAAAACGGGGACGTTGACGATCCAGTGCGACGGCAACTGGATCGGCTACAAATTAAAGAATGCCGAGTCCAGGCATGCGGCATCGATCAGTGGCCGTCTGCAGGCCTTGTGCGAAGAACTATCCGTGCTCATGTGGAATAACGGAAACCGGTGGCGTGAAGCGGTCCTGCACTACGAAGGCAAGGATTTCACCATCGAGTTCAGTTATGAGGAATCGCTCCATCCGATTCCCCGCCCCACTGACGCCGCTGACGCTGCACCAGCGAAGCCGTGGTGGAAATTGTGGTGATGCGATAGAAGACAGGCGTCTCAATCCGTATGCAACTGCATCGTCGCCGCATTCATCTTGCCCTCGCACACCATCGGAATGATGCGCAACGCCTTGTCGATGGCTTCCTCGATCAGCGTCTGCTCTTCGCGGCGCGGGCGGTGCAGCACGAAATCGGCGACGGCCTGCTGCAGGCCCAGTGTGCGCGGGTGGCCGATGCCCAGGCGCAGGCGCCAGTAATCCTGGGTGCCGAGGCTTGATGTGATGTCCTTCAGGCCGTTGTGGCCGCCGGATGAGCCACCGCGCTTGAGCTTGGCCGCGCCGGGCGGCAGGTCGAGCTCGTCGTGCACGACCAGGATTTCTTCCGGTGCGATCTTGAAGAAGCGCGCCAGTGTGCCGACCGACTGGCCGGAGCGGTTCATGAAGGTCAGCGGTTCCAGCAGCCAGACGTCGTGCCCGCCGATCGAGGTCTTGGCGACCATGGCGTTGAAGCGCGATTCGCGCTGCAGGTGGCAGCCGGGCAGTGAATTGGCGAGATTATCGACCAGCCAGAAGCCGGCGTTGTGGCGGGTTTGTTCATATTCCGGGCCGGGGTTGCCGAGGCCGACGATCAGGCGGATGTGCATAAAACGGTCAAGTTCGCGTAAAACTCGATTATCGCGGAAAACCGGCGATGAAGAGACAACAAAAAACCCGCCGGACGCGAGTCGCAGCGGGTTTTTTTCGATATGCCGCCCAAAGAGCGGCAAGCTGTGCAGGATTACTCTGCAGCGGCTTCGGCGGTAGCGGCACCGCGCGGGATCGACGAGGTGGCGATGGTCTGGTCCTGGCCGTGGGCGACCACGGTCACGCCTTCCGGCAGGGTCAGGTCGGACACGTGGACCGAACCACCGGCTTCCAGCGTGCTCAGGTCGACGGTGATGAACTCCGGCAGTTGGCCCGGCAGGCAGGACACTTCCAGTTCGTTCAGCACGTGCGACACGATGGCGCCGCCCAGCTTGACTGCCGGCGAGACGTCGGCGTTCACGAAGTGCAGGGCAACCTTGGTGTGGATCTTTTGCGCAGCGTCGACGCGCTGGAAGTCGACGTGCAGGACCAGCTGCTTGTATGCGTGCATCTGGAAGTCACGCAGCAGGACTTGCTGGGTCTGGCCTTCGATTTCGAGGTCCAGGACGGAACCGTGGAAGGCTTCTTTCTTGAGCGCGTGCCAGAGCGCGTTGCCGTCGACGGCGATCAGTGCCGGTGCAGCGGCGCCACCGTAGATGATGCCAGGGGTCTGGCCAGCTTTACGCAGGCGGCGGCTCGCTCCGGTCCCCTGCAGTTCGCGGGCAAATGCAACTACTTTCATGTGAAACTCCGTGTAATAAAGGGTCCGAATGCCGGTCTGATCCGGCCCGGTTACCCAGGGTGGTGGACGCCCCCGCGACCAGGGGCATCCGTGACAGAGCACGCTTGTCGCGCGCTCAAGAAAAACGGTGTTGCTTGATATACCAACGGCGCGCAGTATGACTTGCGCGCCGTGTTGTACGGTGGGCACGGGGTGCCCACCCTACCTGCTAAGATTTAGTCGACGAACAGCGAGATGACCGAATCACCCTTCACGATGCGCTTGAAGGTCTCGGCCAGCAGCGGTGCGCAGGAAATCTGGCGGATCTTGCTGCAAGCCTGGCCTGCCGCGCTCAGCGGGATCGTGTCGGTCACGACCAGCTCGTCCAGCGGCGAATTGGTGATGCGGTCGATCGCCGGGCCGGACAGGACCGGGTGGGTGCAGTAGGCCACGACTTTCTTGGCACCACGTTCTTTCAGGACTTCGGCGGCCTTGGTCAGCGTGCCTGCGGTGTCGACCATGTCGTCCATGATCACGCAGTTGCGGCCTTCGACTTCGCCGATGATGTTCATGACTTCCGACACGTTCGCCTTCGGGCGGCGCTTGTCGATGATCGCCAGGTCGCAGCCCAGGCGCTTGGCCAGCGCACGCGCACGCACCACGCCGCCGACGTCCGGCGACACGACCAGCAGGTCGTCGTAGTTCTTGCGCTGCAGGTCGCCCAGCAGCAGCGGCGATGCGTAGATATTGTCGACCGGGATGTCGAAGAAACCCTGGATCTGGTCGGCGTGCAGGTCCATGATCAGGACGCGTTCGACGCCAGCTTCTTCCAGCATGTTGGCGACGACCTTGGCCGAGATCGCGACGCGCGCCGAGCGCGGGCGGCGGTCCTGGCGGGCGTAACCGAAATAGGGAATCGCCGCGGTGATGCGGCCTGCCGAGGCGCGCTTGAGAGCGTCGACCATGAGCATGATTTCCATCAGGGAGTCATTGGTGGGAGCGCAGGTCGACTGCAAGACGAAAACGTCCTTGCCACGAACGTTCTCATTGATTTCGACCATGACTTCACCGTCGGAGAACTTCGAGACCACGGCCTTACCGAGAGGAATACCGAGGCTTTTTGCGACCCCTTCTGCTAGCGCCGGATTGGCATTGCCGGTAAAAACCATCAGGTTTTCATAAGCCATGGGGAGTCCCAGAAGAGTAAGCGTTGAAAAGAACTGGATAAGCAGTTAATACAAGATGATTAACGCTTGAGCTACAAAAAAAATGGGCCGCTCGAGGCGGCTCCACTTATATATTGCCTGCTGGAGCACGAGTCATCAACAGGTCAGGCAATGAAATCTTTGGCAGGGGAACAAGGATTCGAACCTTGGTATGCCGGAATCAAAATCCGGTGCCTTAACCAGCTTGGCGATTCCCCTACACTGAAACTTGCTACTTTTTATCACCGCTTCAGCTTATTGCGCCGTTGCGTTGATAAACAGAATTTTATTCTACAACTCGTTGATTTGCAAGAGCGATTTCATCGGATGTCTCATCAGCGCTTTTGCTTTCCACGCTTTCCACTTTGCCGGAACCGTGTTCAGTACCTGCTCAGCTTCCTGCTCGCTGGAAAACGCGCAAAACACACACGCTCCGGAACCAGTCATCCTGGCCGCTCCGTGACTACTCAACCATTCAACCGCCTCTGCCACCGGCGGGAACAGGCGGGTCGCCACGTCCTGCAAATCATTTTTCCCGAAGCCAATCAAACCCCTCGGGTTTTCATGTCGTCTGGAAAAGTCCGATATTGTGATGGCTTTTGTGTTTCTTGTCAAATCCTGCGCAGTAAATATTGCGGCAGTCGGCACCGAGACGCCCGGCTCGATCACCACGTACCAGCAATCCGGCCCCTCGACCGCGCGCAAGGCCTCCCCCACCCCTTCGGCAAACGCGGTCTCGCCGAACAGGAAGAAAGGAATGTCGGCGCCCAGCGGCAGGCCCAGGGCCATCAGTTCCTGGTCGGTGAGTCCGGCCTGCCACAGGTGGTTGGCCGCCATCAGCGCGGTGGCCGCGTCCGAGGAGCCGCCGCCCAGGCCGCCGCCCATCGGCAGGCGTTTTTCCACGGCGACGTCGATGCCCGGCGGCAGCCGTCCATGGCGGCGTTGATAGTCCGCCTGCAGCGCGCGCAGTGCACGCACGATCAGGTCTTGCTCGGCCGGTACGCCGGGAACGTCGCTGGTGCGCACGATCTGCTCGTCCGCGCGCAGGTCGAAGTGCAGGGTGTCGCTCTTGTCGATGAGCTGGAACACCGATTGCAGCAGGTGGTAGCCGTCCGGACGGCGGCCGGTCACGTGCAGGAACAGGTTCAGCTTGGCCGGGGCCGGGCAATGGTGCAGCGAAGTCGGTGCCATTTCAGCCTGCCGGGGAAATCGAGATATTCAGTTTCAGTTCGCCGCCGGCGCTGCGCTCGGCACGAATGCGGCGCGGCATCGGCGCGGCCGCGTTGTCCTGCCACTCCAGGAAGCGCAGGCGCCAGCCGTCGCCCGTGACGACCTCGCTGTTGGCGGGCGAGGCCGTGAAGCGCCGGCCTTGCGCATCCGTCGCGTAACCCTGCATCCAGTCGCGCAGGCCGTTCACCGGCAGCGCATAGCCCAGCGTCTGCACGGTCAGGCTGTCGATGTCGCTGGCCGTGCGCTTGTCGCCATTCGAGCGGGTCAGCGTTGCCGATTGCGGCGTGACCTGGATCGTGGCGAGGGTCGTGTTCAGCCCGCCCAGGATCGCCACGTCGATGTTGCCCGGACGCTGGCTCCAGTTGTAGCGCACGGTGTCGTTGTGCTGTTGCCCATCCTGCAGGTAAGTCACCGACAGCGAACCGGCAAAGTCGATAGTGTCGCGGTAGGGCGCGACCGCTGCGTTCGCATTCGCTACATTGTTCGGCAGATTGGGTTGGCTGGTGGCGCAGCCGGCCAGCACGGCGGCGAGCGTCAGCGCAGGCATAAGGCGAAGTGAATGTTGGATCATGGTCGGTCAAAAATGAAAGAGCCGGCGACAGGCACCGGCTCATGAAATATTATTGCAGCACAGGCAACTTGATGAAAGATTATTTCACAAAGTCTGGCCCAGGCGCGCGAGCGTGCTCTTCAGTGCATCGTTCTTCGGATCCTTGGCCTGGGCTTCGCGCCACAGCTTGCGGGCATCGTCCTGCTTGCCCTGCTTCCACAGCACTTCGCCCAGGTGCACGGCGATCTCGGCGTCGTTGCGCAATTGATAGGCCTTGCGCAGCGCCGCCTCGGCCTGGCCGAGATTACCCAAGCGATATTGCACCCAGCCCATGCTGTCCATGATGAAGGGATCGTCCGGCGCCATTTTGAGTGCCTTGTCGATGAGCGTGTAGGCTTCCTGCAAACGCACGTTACGGTCCGCCAGCGAATAGCCGAGGGCATTGTAGGCATGGTGGTTGTCCGGCGCCTTGGCCATCACCTGGCGCAGCGATTTTTCCATCACGTCGACCTTGCCCTGCTTTTCGGCCATCAGCGCAAAGTCGTACAGCAGGTCCATGTTGTCCGGAAAGCGGCGGGTCGCGTCCTGCATCAGCTTGAAGCCTTCCTGTTCCTTGCCGGCGTCGCGCAGGATCTGGGCCTCGACCAGCGTGATCTGCGCCTGCTCGTCCTTGTCCTCGGATTTCAAGGTGGCCAGCTGCTTGCGCGCGCCGGCCAAGTCGCCGCCCTTGGCCATCAGCTGGGCGCGGCGCAGCGCCACGCTCAGCTGGACTTTCGGGTCGGGGCTGTCCATGCGGTCGAGCCAGTCGGTGGCCGCCTTCAGGTCGCCACGGTCCTCGGCCAGCTGGGACAGGGTCAGGATCGCGCGCGAGGGGTCGCGCTCGTCGTCCGGGCTCTTGTCCATGACGTCGACGAAGCGCGTGAAATACTGCTCGGCGCCCGGCGCGTCGTTCATCTGCATCGACAGCACGCCGAGCGCGTACAGCGTGCCGGGGTTGTTCGGCTGGGCCTTGTCCAGCACCAGGAATTCGCGGCGCGCGGCGTCGAGCTGCTTGTTGTTGACCAGCAGGCGCGCATAGGCGGCGCGCACCTCTTTCGCCTGCGGATGGGCGGCCAGGAAGTCCTGCAGGATCTTGGTGACGCGGGCTTCGTCCTCGGTGACTTGCGCCAGGGTCAGGACGGCGATCTCGGAGTCCGGCTTGATCTTCAGCGCCGCCTGGGCTTCGCGCACGGCATCCTGCTTGGCGCCGCGCGCCAGCGCGGTCTGGGCCAGCACGACGTGGGTTTCCATCATGTTGCCGTAGGGCGCGACCAGGCGCTCGATCATGGCGACGGCCGCTTCCTTGTCCTTGGCGCGCAGCAGCAATTGCTGCATCTGGAACATGACCAGGCCGCGCGCGCCCGGCGTGGCGTCGGCCAGGCGCTGGGTCAGCAATTTTTCCGCTTCGGGGAGGTTGTCGGACAGGATCACCAGCCCCAGATAGTACTGGTTGGCTTCATCGGAATTCGGCGAGAGCTCGCGCCACAGCTTGACGGCGGCGAGCGCATCGTCGGCTTGCTTGGCGGACAGCGCTATCTCGGTGGCGCGCTTGGCCAGGCGCGGGTCCCTGGTCTGCTGGGCCAGGCTCAGCATGGTGAGATACGGACCTTGCCAGTCGCCATTCTTGAGTGCCATCTCGGCCTTCAGGAGCTGCTGCATCATGGCCGGTGTCATGGCCACGTTGGGCAGCTTTTCCTCGGCCGGGGGGGCGGCCTGCTCAGGCTGTTCGCCTGCGGCCGCTTGGCGCTGGGCCTCGGCGGCGGCAAGCGGCTGGTCGGCAGGCGTATCGGCGCCCTGCTGCTTGGGCGCCACGGCACAGGCCGACAGCAATACTGAGAGTACCCCTGAGAGAGTTACAATGGCGAAAGCGTTTTTCAAGGCAAGTCCCACTTCAAAGAGATGGTCCGATTCTACGCTGAACGCTTATCGCGCGTGCGCCGCCGCAACACGAATTTACATTCTTTCCATTTTTCATGCCTGAACTCCCGGAAGTCGAAGTCACCCGGCGCGGTGTCGCGCCGCATTTGGAAGACCGCATCGTCGAACACGTCGAATTGCGCCGCGAAGGCCTGCGCTGGCCCTTCCCGCCCAACCTGCCGGCACTGCTGGCTGGACGGCGCATCCTGTCGACCGGCCGCCGCGGCAAGTACCTGCTCATCCACTTCGAGCATGGCA
>Ga0265797_10005387_pt1 | contig 18684 bp, 15 predicted proteins | sample P2T30metagenome_FD_192433 | JGI IMG/M metagenome (GOLD analysis project Ga0265797, IMG submission 192433) | Plant litter microbial communities from East Loma Ridge, Irvine, California - P2 T30 | ecosystem: Environmental > Terrestrial > Plant litter > Unclassified | place: USA: California... | reverse complement strand
TATTGCAGTGGGGAGGATGCGAGATGTGACGATAATGGACAAGTTGAGGCAGCTGCTGCCGGGAGCCCTGTCGAGCCTGTTTGGCGCTGACGATCGCAGATGGTGTGGCTGTGGTGGCCTGTGGTGGCCTGTGGTGTCCCGAGTGTGCTTTGATGCTTAAGCGACACGCCATCACGCACCGAGAAACGGCGTGCGTTGGATAAGGCAGACGGGCAGACACGGCAACATCCACGCCAGCGACAACGCTTGGCAAGGCTATACTCGAAACAGGCTAGCCGCGCTGCAAATAGCTCAAGAAGTCGATGAAGCAGCAGCACAGAGGCGGCGCAACAGAGCATGGGTGTGTGTGTCTCTTTTGCATGTGGTCGGTGGTGGTAGTGATGCGTGCTTCCATCATCAGCAGCAATAATCGCACTGCATGGAGGAGGAGAGGACTGGAGCTTACCTACCCTCCAGCTCAGCTATCGTCTCGAGCTTGAGCTACACTCCCAGGCACCATCTAAGCTACGAGGCGAGGCACCCATTAATTGATGACAGATCCACCGACCTCTGGCTGTATGTACCCGTGCCGTACAAGTAAGTATCTGGTACCTCGCCTTTCCTCTTGTCGACAAGGTGTGCTCGGTGCTCCAACACCATCTGTGCTGTGCGGAGAAAAACGCGATCCTTCTGTTGGTGGCTCTCGCTTTCGAGTGTCGTTCGCGCACGACTCGAGACTCCATGTATAATGGAAAGCTTGCTCAGCCTCGCAAGGCATCCCAAAATCGCGAGCCGGCCAATGGAAGGCGACACGAGCCACGAGCACTGGCCGTGGACAAGCTTCCATCCTACATCGACGTCCATCAGCCACTGCCGCTATAGCAGTGCACTCCGCGAAGGATCTCAATAATGATCTCAATGACACCCACTGCAGCATACTCCGCCTCGGGGTACTTACGTGGAGTCTCGTAAAATCCTGACAGCTGAGAAACAGGCAGACGAGTTGATCGACATTGCAAAGGAGATATAAGATGGTGACAAGTAACCAGGTAAGGTAATATCATCTCCCATCTCATCATCTCTCCAGCTCTTCAATCTATTCACCATGATTGGCTCTACCACCCTTTCTCTCTCTGTGCTGCTTTCCAGCGCTCTCGCCTTCACTCCCTGTCCTATCCAAGGCCCGGACTACCCAGCACCATCCGGACTCGCAGACGACCCAGTCTTCAAGGATGTTGTCAGCAAGCTCACACAAAGTCTTGACAATGCCACTGAGCAAAGCAATGCTCTGCTCACCAATCTGAAAGCGAACGAGACGAGCTACTCTGTTGTTGTCTTCGATGCCAAATCTACGCTACTATCCTATCACCACACAGCAGACGCTCTTACCCTCGCCCCAGAGAGTGTCTCTGAGGTCACTGGTATGTATGCATCCTCTTCTCTCAATAGATTCAAGCTAACAATCCCATCAAAGACGATACCGTCTATCGTGTCGGAAGTATCAGCAAGCTGATGTTCCTCTACACCTTCCTCCTCGAGGCCGGCCATGACTACTGGCACAGGCCCATCACTGATTTCGTTCCCGAACTCGTCGAGGCTGCTGAGTCCTGCTCAGCCGAAGCAGACCCTTTGACATGCCCTGACTGGGATGAAATTACACTAGGTGCACTCGCAAGCCATCTTGCTGGTCTGGGTCGTGGGCGTCCAGTCACACCTGCCCCGCCCGCTATCGGTGGAATACCCGTCGCGAGTCTTGGTCTCCCTTCCAAACCAGTGATTGAACTCGCGCAGTGTGAGAAACAGCCATGCACAAGGGCAGAATCCATCCGGGCATTCCTCCAAGAAGCGCCTGTGGAGGCCGCATTCAGCACTCCAATCTACTCCAACGGCGCATACCAGATCCTGACATACGCTCTGGAGGCCATCACCAACAGAAATATGTCTGACATGATCACTGATGACGTTTTCTGTCCCCTGGAAATGGACGACTCAAGCTATGCGCTAAAGGCCAACGCAAGTGGTATCATTCCCAACAGTACTAGCGGGAGCTTCTGGAACGTGCCACTCGGAGATGCTGGCGCTACTGGCGGTATTTACTCAAGCTCCAGAGACATGGTCAAGTTGGGCCAGTCGATTTTGAACAGCACGCAGCTATCGCCGACTTCAACTCGCAAATGGCTCAAGCCTTGGGCGCACACGGCAGTGTGGCAGCAAGCCGTGGGCTTGGCGTGGGAGATTGCGAGGTGGCCAGTGGATGACCGTATCGTGGACGTCTATACGAAGCAGGGCGATTTGGGTATGTCGAAAGTCCTCTTCCATACGATTGAACAAAATTTACTGACCTTGTCTGCAGGACTTTACCACTCTCGCTTCGCCATCATCCCAGACTACGACATCGGCGTGCTCGTCTTCACAGCAGGTTCCGGCAACGCTCCTGCACAATCAGCTCTCTTCGAAACAGTCCTCACCGACCTCATCCCAGGCCTCGACGCCACCGCCCGCTCTCAAGCCGAAACCAACCTCGCGGAAACATACGCCTCTTCCGATCCCGAAGCCAACACCACACTCACTCTCGCAACCGAACCCTCAAAGCCAGGCCTCAAACTCACCTCTTTCACCTCCAATTCCTCCGATGTCCTACACACCCTCTTCGCCGGCCTCCGCAAATCCCCAAACCCGGACGTGCGCCTCTACCCCACCGAGCTCGTCCGCAAGAACGCCAACGGCACGCAGACTAGGAAGTACAATGCCGTGATTAACAGTGTTGACATCAAGTACCCGGACAGCCTGATCGCGGCTTTGAACTGTGTGGATTGGCAGATGGTGGACTCTACCGCGTACGGTGCGATTGGGATCGATGAGGTATGGATTGAGACGGACGGCAGTGGCAAGGCGGTTGGGGTTGAGGTGAGGGCTTTTGGGGCGAAGATGGAGAGGGCAAATTGAGGAGGATTGGAAGATCAAAGATCGAACTTAGTTCTATAATTGCCGTAAAGAAAGGCCATGAATTCATTATATCATCATCATGCCAACGAGGACGCTCAAGATCAAGACTTTGCTACAGATACCCATGGCCGAAATCAGAGGTCCAACTGAACCACTTGAAACAGCAGCGTCTGTAGCTTTTGCATCCTCGACAACGCCACTCCCATCCCCTTCACCTTCGAGAACTGGTGTAGCGCTTGCCACAACAGACCGCGTGACTGAACCATCCACAACAACGTAGCTGCCATCACCCGCAGCACTGATTGTGTGTCCGTCAACAACAGTGACCGCACCATCCGCAAACGTCGCTGTACCATCCCCATGGTCGATAAGAACATACTTACCACTCTCTGTCACGAAGAGAAAATCGTCCACTAACATCTTCCCAGCCTTTTCTCTTGGAGGATCCGACAACGGTATCAGTTCAGTCCCGCTAACAACCACCCCAGATCCATCCGCGAGCACCGTGACTTTCGACCCAGCGAGTACGGTCGAGGCGCCGTTGGCGACGACGTCAGTCTCGGAGCCGGACGTCAAGCGTATGCCGCCGTCGTCTAGTCTTTCCGCGGTGATTATCCTCTCGCCTGATATCAACGGCACTGAGACTTGAATCGAAGACTCACGCAGTAGAATTGACGACCCACTCGATGGAATCTCCAGAGTAATAGGCACGATCTCAGAGCCATCGATAAGGAGCATGCCGCCTGAAGTCGGTACGTCGACGCGATGACCGTTGACGACGGCACTGGCGCCGAAAGCGATGGTGGTTGTTTGCGCGCCGGAAGTAAGTACCACTGCATCGTTCTCTTGGGACACTGTGACGAGGGTACCGTCGTCGTTCCACACTGCCGTGTTCGTTGGTAGTATCGTAGGTGCTGAGGAAAAGTGCACTGTCTCGCTGCTTTCAACTCGTAACCCGCTGGGCTCGAGGCTGATTTGCTGGCCTTGGATTACGGCGGGTGAACCTCCGATTGTTAATGTTTGGTCGCCGATGATAGCGACTGAGCCGCTTTGGAGTGCGGGTAGTCTTGAGCTGCCGAGCGTTATGGTCACTGGAGTCTGTCTGGAGGTGGCGATGCGAGTGATGCTTCCGTCTCCGGCCGGGCTACCAGAGTTTGGAGGAGCCACTATAGGACCAGGAATGTCGCTGGGGTCGGAGTTCTGATTACCTGGGACGTTGGTGGCTGGTCTCACTACCACGGGCGGATTTTGAGGTGGCAATCCCCGAGATGGCTGACTATCTGTTGGTGGATTTGCAGAAGATGGAGCTCCTTGCGACGACGTCCTACTCGGCTCCGCAGGTCCGCCAGTCTGTGATGCTCCCGCAGTGCTACTGGATCGACTTTGGCTCGTTGCAGTCTGGGTGATTGAAGCATGAGGAGTTTCTGGCTGACCAGCAGGCTCGGCTGGAGTATTACCCGACGACCCTGGCACGCTGACAGTAGTAGTCCAAGTTGGCAGGGCAGGTTTTACCACGGTCGAAGCTGCCGTCAGAGCCACTGGAGGGTCAGAGATGCCGTGCAAGTTTAGTTCGCAATTCGACCAATACGGATCCATCGAGCGGATGCGCTCGGGCAGGACGATTCGAGGCGTGTAATTTACGTCCGTGATGATCCCGTCTGTCGGTGGTGCTCCAGGGTAGAGGTTGTTGGGCGATTGGGCGCTGTAGGCGTCGGCGGGCACGGCGCCCATGAAGTCACCAAAGAATACAGGGAATGTTGCGGTGGGTGTGATAGTCAAGTCGCTCGTAGAGCCGGTTGCGTATTCAGTTGTGGTGCCCATGTCGAATGTATAGTAGTTTGTTGCCCACCCGTTGTCAATCACCGAGAAGCGAATGGACGAGACGTCTTCTGGCCTGAGCGGCAAGAAGGTGCTGGAGTATTGCCCGCCACAGATGCTTCCCTTCGTGTCCGTGGCCTTCAGCCAATCGACTGAAACATACACTGTAGGCGAGGTAAACGTGTTTGTGCCGAAGATCATGGTGTTCGGTTGGCCAGGAATGGTGGGCGCCGCGGTTATAAAGCTCCTGCTTGGGTCACAGGGCTCCCCAACAGCCTCCATAGGCCAGTAATATACGTCCGCCCAGTTGCCCTCGATGGTACACTTGTTGCAGTGTGCATTCGGTCGGTAGGGTGAGCACATGGGTTCTGGTACTCTCGTGATTGTTGGTGCGGCTGGCCATACCTCCGCAGCCAGACTCCAGTACGCATCATATTCATCCCAGAGAGTGTTGCAGCTATCCGTATCGAAGGTACAAGTTGGCATAGGAACACTGTAAGAAGAAGATGGCACTGGCGTCAGGTACGAATACAACATGGAAAAGACAGTCTCGCCGGTAGACGACTTTGCAAGCGTTTGGCCGCCGATCTCGCGTGATTGCCCCAAACATGACGTCCGGGTTATCGGAACCACATCGTCGTTATAAAGAGTCGTCGTCACGAGCATAGTGTTCACGGCCATGGAGCTGTATGAGTTTGAGGAGAACCATTCGCTGGACGTCGACCACCAGTCGCGTGTGAAAGACTCGCAGCTTGAGGCGTAGTCAAATCCGGAGCCAGTCGAATGTATGGTTTTTGTGGCGGTGCTATTGACAGTGGTTGAGTTCGAAAGAGGATACGCTGCCGTGGATGGTCTGGTTGTGTTGCCATCGCGGCCAGTCATGGGCAGGACCTCATACTCAGATCCGCGAGCGGTTGCACTAGTAGCGAAACCACTGCTCAAATATGGTCCATCATGCCATACGCTGGATGTTGTTGTTTCCAAGGCCGTTGTGTTGACCACTGAGAGCGTTGTCGTCTGCGAGATCGTTGTTCTGGACACCAGAGACGTTGTGGTAGAGTTGTGGTATGTTGCGGACACTGTAGATGAATTACCCAGCGAGACTGTCACACCCCAAGCCACGCCAAAGCAGTAACGAAACAGTAGAAGATAGAAGAGCGCCATGTCGCAAAGAGCAAATGGCCATAGTCAGACAACAAACACATACAAACCTCATCATGTCTATATAGCAGCCTCTTTTCGCTTGTATCAGGACCCAGCAAGAGAACCAACACCCATGGCAGAGCAACATGCTGGGTCCCAATATCTGATGCGATAGATGAAAAAACGACATATATAGAACACAGTCCACCATGTCGCATGGTCACGATGACTCCAACACTCGCTTCAAGGCGCGGATGAAGCCCGGTGTGACCCATTGAGGCAATTGAGGCTGCGCTAGCGCTATAGCGTGCTTAGGTTTGTTCCCACTGGGGGTGACAATTGCTGACTACGCAGTGTGGAGTGAAGAGTCGCGTGGGCCAGATAAGCGCTAGGCGGAGAAATTGTATGTGTGTGTTGCGTAGAATAACGTGTTCGGCCGGAGAGACTGCATGGCGGAAAAAACTGGATGTGAGGGTGTCGTGGACAACGTGGACAAGAAGAACAGGCGTAGCCGAAGAAAGTGCTGAAAATGGAACCACGTTGGCTGGAGCTGTTGAGCACATCATTTCTCATAGGTTTTGATAAGAATTATGTATCTAGATTGGTCGCAGGTTGTGGTGAAAGAAAGCTGCAGTGACCAGGCTCGCGGTCTGTACATGTATTTAAACTCCGCACTGGCATCTCAGCGGCAAGGGGTGAGCAAAATGCATCTGCATATGAAGATAGTAGCCTACTAAATTTTTTACAAACGTATAGTTTAGATAGTATCTTAATATGAAGAACGAATATATAATAAACTACAGGTCGATGATAGTAGCGCACTATAGACTATCAGGAAACACGAGTGTAGGTATTATCTCATTAGCAGAGCAAGTAGTACGGACACTGAAGCTAGACCGCGAGCCAGAGTTGCGATTGTTCAAATGCAACGGGAATAATATACGATTATCCATTCGAATCAATTATCTGCAGAGTCATCCTACCCTTGGCTGCCTGCCGCACCAGTCTCTTGCCCGGCGCCACTACTCGCCTGTACTTCTCCAGCATTCGTTTGCTCGGCAGGCTCTTCATGAGCGCTGTCGTTCTCCAAACTCTTGTCATGAGCATTCTCATTCGTCGTTTCCGTCGTCTCTCCCTTCTTCGCACAGCCATCCGCGCCCTCAGCTCCATCGTCCATGAAGAAAGGTTTCGCAAACCTAGTCTCTAGCACCACGCTACCGTGCAGTCCAACAACAGGGAACAATCTCCCACCTACGCCCAAAAATTCCTTCTCCTGCCGCTTCCCGTTCAGCGTGAACCACATCCGCCCTTCTTCCAGATCTATGCCACAACCAACAGTGTCTCCTGCCCGGTAGCGTGAACCGTGATCCATTCCTCGAGGTGAGATACCATCAAAATGGCCTCCGTCATCTCCGTGCCAAGCCCAAGAGCGAGTGGAAAAGTCACGCTTCAGTGGTGGCCAACCCGGGAATTCTAGACCGGCGGCACCTAGGGTGCAGAACCCGATGGCCATTATTGGGAAGTCTTTAGGGTCGTCCTTGATTTCAGGCGCAGAGACAGAGCGTATCTCGAAGTAGAACTCGGTCAAATGGGCAGGAAGCGGCTTGTCCGAGGTCAGAACCGCCTTTACATCTCTGTCAATGTACGTAATGTTAAGCCCGGACTCAGACAGCGAGGCAACGTCTCCCGGATCCAGCCAGCGACTTGGTAGCTGAGCGTCACGAGCAAAGTATTCCTCGAGATACCCCTTGGCCTCAAAACTTCGCGAGCGTCTAGCAAGTGCCAGAGGTGTCCAGCCATATTGGTCAGGCCGGGCGAGGTCTACGTTGATAGCAGTGAGTCTCTCCAGCAATTTTCTGCTGTTATTGGTAGCAGCAATAGCTGGGAGCTCAGCGTCCCCAACCGCTGCCGACGGATCTTTGTCGCACAGAAGCAGAGCAGTATCTTCGAATTCTTGTCGATTGGTAAGCGCCCACTGCTCATAGCAAAGTTGCAAGGCTGTCTTCTCCGACTTGTCTTGAATGCGCACATCGGCGCCAAAGTCCAGCAGTAATCGAACGCACTCCTGATGGCCACGTGCAGCGGCACAGTGCAACGCGGTCCGTCCTTTGAGGATATCTGCTCCATTGAGAACAGCCGCAGCGTCGGCACCAGAATTCCTCAGCATGTGAAGTAGATCCTCCACGACATCCTTGAAACCGCGCGCTGCTGCTTGACGCAGTGGTGTGCGATTCCTTTTAGTAGCAGAGTTGATGTCGGCAAATGAAAGACCTTTCTGGTGGAGGGTTTCGATAAGGAATTTGATCGTTCCGTGGGAATCTCCAACGCGACCGCTTGGATCAGACAAGCATGCAAAGAAGAGTGGTGTCCGGCCATGGAAGTCTTTGACATTGGGATCGGCACCTTTGTCGTTGATCAAGATCTCGACAAGCGCTCTGTGGCCAGCCCATGCAGCTTCGTGCAAAGCTGTACGACCGTGGTTATCTGGGTCATCGACGTGAGTTACAGTGGGCAGAAGTATTTGCACAACATCGATATCACCCCAGTAACATGCGTTCTGAAGAGGCCGAAGAGACGTGTCGTCATCGAGGTTGACATCTGCTCCTTGCAAGATGAAATCTTTCAACAACTCCTTTGGTACTTCTCTTCGACCTAGAAGGTGATGTAGCGGCGTCATCTTCCACTCATCTGGAGCATTGATGATCTCCTCTTTCGAACGATGTTTCGATGTGATCAACAGCTTGAGGACGTCGGAAGCTTCGGGATCGTCGTGCGCATACGCAGCAAGGTAGTGCATGGCGATTCCGCGATTAGGGTTCTCCTTCGTCGGATCTGCACCATGGTCAATGAACAATTTCATGGCCTTGTAGCTTTGATCACGACGCAGCCAGCGGTGCAGGCAAGGAGTGCCAACCCTGTCATCTGTATCATTGGGATCGGCACCATGTTCCAGCAGCGATTCGAGTATGTCTAAATTGTCGGCTTTCAAGCCTGCGGCGAGCAGTGGTGTGACACCGCCACTTCTCTCAGTGAGGCTGTGCCCGCCAGCTATGAGATGCTGCGCCCAAGATGTCAGTCCAAGGAAAGAAGCCAGATGGAGCGGCTTCCACGGCAGATCGGTGAAAAATTCCGTTTCGATTTCCCTCAAGAATAGCATCCATTGCCAGCGTTTGAAAAAGTCATCGTTCTGTACGAAGCGGTCCAACTCCCTTTTCAGTTCCTCCCACGCGGGACTACTCGAGATCTCATCGCGCAGATACATTTCTTCTGCTCGACGGAGATGATAGTACCAGCAATTGACCTCGTATCGGAACCTTTCGTTAGTCCGGCGTCGCCAATAGTCAATCACATCTTGGTTGTCTCCAGCAAGTTCCTGAGCTTCTGCGGCCGAATCGAAAATTTGTCGATCTTCGTCATCGGCAGACTCATCAGATGCCGAGCAATCGGGGAAGTCCATGTTCTCAGTGGCGGACAGGCTTCCATCATTCGCGGTGCTGTCAGGCCCATCCGTCTTGTTGTCTGTATTTCCTGGAGAATCAGCTGACCCTTCTGCTTCCACTGTGTTGAGTTGAGCATTCGTCGAGGGTCGGTTGTCGCAGTCTTTGTCAGAGTCTTCCGCCGCATTTGATGGTTCGATTGCCGTATTGGCTTCGGGTTCGCTGCTGTCTGCGGCTTCGTTCGGTTCAACTGAAAGACCTTCATCTTGTATTTGTGGAGCTTCTTCGGCGTTCAGTAGCTTCTCGATCCAGTCGGGAAGCTCTCCGGACTGCATCTGGAAAATCGGGTTGTTGAGATGTCTAAGCGAGGAGATGGCCATCTCAAGATGCAATTCTTTCTCCAAGAACACGAGGGCCTTGGAACGATCAAGAGGGATATCGCATTTGGTGCAGACTGGGCCGTCGTGAACTTGACCACCTCCATCATCGTCATCTGGCTGATCACTGCTGACGCAGAATTGGCGGGCCTGTGAGACGTCGGCCAAGGAGACCCACCAATCCCCTTCCTCGTCCCAGATATCGAGGAAAGGTCCCCCAGCAGTCCTCAGCTGCTGCACCTCTGCAAGCCGGTCTGCACTCCTGACAGCGCGTGTGGTTCCCACCTCGGCAGCATCAATGCCTTGTGGACTTTGCCCACTGAGACGGTAGATTCCTGTGAAGGAGTCCATGATTTCGACTACACGCACAGGACTCGAAGCGAATAGCGTCCACTGCAAAGCAGTCCTCAAGAGCTGGAGATAGTTACCTGAAAGACCCTGGAGAAACTGCTTGTAGGCATCACTGATGCCTTTGGGTAGAACGTTGAGACGGTCGGATAATGGGCGCTGAAATGGTTCTTGCATGAAAGGCACTGCGACTTGGACCACATATTTAAAGTCCGACCTTTGAAAAGTTAGTTAGTGTAGATAGGTGGATGTATGTCCGTGGCTGCAGCACTCAGCCGTTTCGTGTGTAGACAATATTTCACAAGGAGGAGAAGATATTCATACTTACCCAGCCTCTGATCTGATCTTTTCCTTGGCCTCGGCGACTTCCTGCTTGGACAATGACTTGATACCCTGAAGATCGGCCTGTAGCTTGGCGCCGATGTCTTCGTAATTGTACTTGCCAACGTCGATAACATTATCGCTGCTGGCAAAAGGATTGGTGCGGCTAGCGACGATGATGCGAACACACGTTTGACTTTCTTCGTTCTCCAGCTGGGACAGGCTTTCAGCAAAGGCTGTCTGGTCTTGCGATGACATGCGATCCATGGCGTCAACCGCAATGACCACGTCAGCCTTTAGATGCATGCTGAGCTGTCGAAGAGCGTCAACAAAATCCGGAAGGTCCACGTCTCTCCTTCCAGCGGTGATCAGTTTCGGCGTCTTGTCTTGCAAATCGGGATTCTTTTTGCTTGCATGACCCGACTGAGCTGCTCTGTCTTGCTTCGGGTTGCTGAAGATTTTGTTGCATGCCTCCAGTAGTTCCGGGTTATTCTCGTTGAGAGTGGCACGCTCATAAAGCTGATACACTAATGTGCTAGTGATTCGTGCAAAGCTCTGAGGCGACTTGTCGCCGGACTCGGCACTTGTCATGTCGCATGACATGTACTGGACAATGACCTTCTCATCATCGGTGTCGTCGTCGATTTTCTGAAAGATGGAAGCAAGAAGTGTGGATTTGCCAGACCCAGGCTGACCAGTCAGACATAGTGCGCCGCTCTTACCGGGCGACAGCCATTGGGTGTACTTGGTATGCTCATGAACCCACTGGCAAGTTCCCTCGTGCTTTGAGTCAAGAGCTTCTTTCAATGGACCGCTAACATTTCTGAGAGGGAGCAACAAATCTCTGATCTTGTTGAAGTCTGAAATTGCGATTTCCCAAGGAGACTTCGGTCTGCTCGAGGCCTTGAGATCTTCCACGCTTTCCAGGAGTTTGTTTTGCCAGATCCTTTGTGCTTGGAAGAACTCGGTGGAAGTCTCTTGGAACTTTTTGATATCCGAGAAGTGTTCTTGGATACCTTTGATGTTGTGCTGAATGTTCTCAAGATGCTGGAAGCTTTTGGCTTGGAACGCGCCGTCAGACGCTTCCAAGACCTTCCTCTTCAAGTCAACGATCAAATCAATCTTCCCTTGAAATTTGCCCACTTCAGATCCAAAAACATCTTTGAAGGCGTGGCGGTACTGAGCCAACTTCCCACTGGAGATGTGTCGATGTACCGAGAAACCGAAGTCTAAGATTGCTGCGTACACGGAGCGAATGTGCGCGAATAGAGACTTGACGATGCCACTGGCTTCGAACTCGGCCTTTGTTCGCTCGTCATAGAGGTTGTCGAAATGCTGTATCTGCAGAGCGAAGGGTTCAAGTCAGTATAGTGTCTCAGACAGTGTATGGGATCGTGGTCTCGCTTCAAAATCTGCACTGTTCGCCCTACCGCTGAGAGACTAGTACGGAGTCTGAACATAGACCGCAAGACTGGGTTGTATCCTTCGTTCACGTACCGTGATCATAAGCTCCGTAATATCCGTCAGGCCAGATCCAAATAACGCGTACAACTGAAAGTTGCTCTGGATGGCGCCTAATGCCTTGGTGATGGCAAACCACGCCAGCCCGACACTTTCTGGAGCACCTGTCATTGCTACATTACCAACGGAAATGAAGTTCCCGATGTTGCTCATGATCCTGGAGATCCATTTTTTCGTAAGAATTTCTGTGTCACCAATTTTGATGACGCTGCTGTACTTCTTCTCGGTCTCTGTGCTTAAAGACTCACAGGTACGTCTGGCATCGTCGGCACTGTTCCTTGCCTTGAGGTACTCATGCAGTTGCGACTCGTACTTGCTGTTGGGGTGGTTTCTTTTGAAATCGCTGCGGAAAAGTTGCAAGCCCTCAGCATAAAGGCTCAGAGTGGGAGGTCCAGCTGCCATAGTGTTGAGCTAGCTCTTGCGTGCGCTAAACAGGAGAGGAATGAGGGAAGTCAGACCAAAGTGGCCAGAAGAGCAGGACGATATGTGCAGGCGGAGACTCCTATATGCTCAGGCTCACGCTGACATGGTAACAGTTACAAGGACATTCATTGGCAACATCCAACTCACCGGTCCTGCAAGTAGCGATGAAGGCAACCTGCGCCTCGCACAGCCAGCAGCGCCATCCTATTCGTCACGATAGTCAGTTAATATGTAGGCGAGGTAGTCAACTTGCATGAAGCGTCACATCTAATGTTGAAGTCATGCGCACGGTGTTCATGCCAGTCAATGAAACTCCGAGTACAGCTCCTGCGAATGATGAAGGTTGCCACGCAATGTAAAGCGCCAGCCACGAAATCGCCCGTGAGCTCAGCTCATGCACGATGGGGGGTACATCGGGGGTTGTACGCGCGAGATGGGCGACGGCGTTGCCGAGCTCGATATGCGGCTGCGATGCGCTGAACAACCAACTGTACAATAGAGTCTGGCTGGACAAGTAAGGTGGCTTTGTGTGATAACGCGTGGCTTGTCCATGTCGAACCGTCGTGTTTGTTCGGTGTTGCAAGATACAGTCTCAGGTCGCGCAGCTGAATCATCCTTAACGCGTCACTCAACGCCAGCCACTCGAAGAGGAAGGAACTTCCTGTCTCTCCTGCGACAAGTATCCTGATAGCGGTAACATGATGGATATAGACCGAAATGTTTTCATAAAGGATGTTGCGTCAATCTTGGCAGACCATGCTCTAAAAGTGCTTTTGACGGCCCTCGGCCTACTTGAAAACAAATCGTCAACTTCAATAATCAAATGCCTGGAAATGCTCCCTGCAAAGAAAGCTGCTGCTCACGTGACGTGAGAGAAGGAACAACCAATGAGAGGATGGGGGATTCGGATTTGCCGCTTCACCTTCCTTGGAGCCAGCTACCTTATTTGACTTGATATACCGGTCCTCCGTAGGGCGTGGAGCCGCCCTTAAGCCGCTCTGGGGACATGGCTTCTCCATGTCGGCATTGTGGGGATTTCTTGTTGTAGCCATTGTTCTTTCTTTGCTCCTGTTCTAAGAAGCCATTGATATCAAGAATTGTGGCAGCTATGCGCCGTGCGAGTCAAGGATTGTACGCCTTACAACTTGCCACTTTGCCCTCTGCCAACACCGTGACAGCATTCGCACGTAGCTGTCGACTTTCGCACAAACAACATGCATTGAGACTATCAACACCGCGCGTTCAAGCCCGCGCCCCAACGGCTAGACGGCATGGGATTCGCACATTGACGACCTCGTCTCTCAAGCAAAACCAACAGGCTGCCAACGATGGCGAAGGAAAAGAGACCGGCACTCATGGCGAAGCCGACTTGGAGCACGCTGTCATCTCTACATTCGACCTCTTCTCCATTGGCATTGGACCATCGTCATCTCACACTGTCGGGCCAATGCGTGCTGGCAACATCTTCATTGCCGATCTTGCCAAAGCAAACTTGCTCCACCGCGTCGAGAGAATCCGCGTAGCAATCTATGGCAGTCTGGCACTTACGGGCGAAGGTCATATGACGCCGTCAGCGCTCTTACTCGGCCTTGAGAGCGCGGACGTCGAGACTGTGGCAACCGACTACGTCCCGGCGCGTTTCAAGGAAATCAAGTCTACCAAGGAGCTCCATCTCGGTCATGCACTGGGCGGGGACAAGTCAAAAGAGGTCGACTTTGACTACGACCGCGACTTCATCTGGGAGTGGACGAAGAAGCTGCCCATGCATAGTAACGGCATGCGTTTGATGGTATTCGATGTCGAGGGCAACGTCTTGGCGAAGAACGACATGTTCAGCGTTGGAGGTGGCTTCGTTGTGAACGGCGCTCTGTCTATCAACCCTTCTTCCATGGAGGACGCGGATGGGGGAGGTCAGCATCCCGCCGACTTGGCTGAGAACATGTACTACAAGGAGATCGACCGATCCGAGGCCGACGGAGAGCGCAAGACCGGCGTCCAGGCTATCTCCGCAGACTCGGGCACATTGGCGATCGCTGAAGGTGCTGCAGCGGTTACAGATGTTACTACAACTTCGAAGGAGACCGATCCTTCAACAAGCACGACCAAGGACCTTCGCGGCCCTGCATATCCTTTCCACAACGCGCAGAGTTTGCTGAATCTCTGCCACGAGCACAACCTTACCATCGCTCAGCTGGTGTACCAAAACGAGAAGAGTCTGGGGTACACAGACGACGAGATCTACCAGAAGATCTTTCGCATCTGGCAAGTCATGGATGAAAGTATCCTCGAAGCAGTCCAAGCTCCTGAAGATTCTGTCCTACCCGGTTCCCTCAAGTTGCACCGTCGAGCACCAGCCTTGTACCGCCGCCTAGCCAGAGGCCTATATCCCACGTCCACAAACGAACAGCCCAGTGCTACCACCCGTGCGCCAGCACCATCTGGCACGGCGACTCAGCCCACCAAACATGCAGACCAACAGTCCAACCAAAAGCACGTGGCCTTGACACGAAAGCAAATCAACCGAGTACAAACATACGTCCACGGCGCCATGCAACACCCCATCGCGCCCGCCCCTCCCCGCCGAACCACCTTCCCAGCCATGGACCACCTGACAGTGTACGCCATGGCCGTCAACGAAACCAACGCCGCTGGCGGCCGCATTGTCACAGCGCCCACCAACGGCGCCGCAGGCATCATCCCTGCCGTGCTCAAATACGTCCTCGAGTTCGTCAGCGAGAACCCCGAGCGCGACGTCCCTACTTTCCTGCTGACGGCCGCCGCCATCGGCATGCTGTACAAGCGCGGCGCGACCATCTCCGCCGCGGAGGGAGGCTGCATGGCTGAAGTCGGTGTCGCGTGCTCAATGGCCGCAGGCGCGTTTGCTGCTTGCATGGGCGCCAGCCCCGAGACGATTGAACAAGCCGCAGAAATCGGCATCGAGCACAACCTGGGACTGACCTGCGATCCCATCGGCGGGCTGGTGCAGGCGCCTTGCATCGAGCGCAATGCGCTGGGCGCTATTAAGGCCATCTCAAGCGCGAACTTGGCTCTGAGCAGCAAGGCGGGCCATCAGAAGGTGCGACTTGACGATGCAATTGCGGCCATGCGCTTGACAGCGAAGGGCATGAGGAATGAGTTCAAGGAGACGAGTCTTAGTGGGTTGGCTACGAGTGTGCCGATGGATATTCCTGTTAGTGTGCCGGATTGTTAGATGTACTCTGAAAGTAGACTTTGATATGAGCTGAAGTGAAAGCGATTTCGAGGGCATTGGAATAAAGACAAGGTCTTTTGCATGTAACTTGGTGGTAACCTTTTGCTTCTTGATAAATATACCCTAGGACTTGTGACTAGTCTTGATGTAAATGCGTGGGATGAAGAAGACCAGCGGCGAAAGCCACGACCAGCGAGATTGCGAAGCTGCAGAGCTCTGGAACAATCCGACTGACAAGGGTTTCACCCATCGCGTCGTAGGATCTCTAGCGCGGCGATCTTCAAAACATGCGTAACAGAACACAGAACACGTCTCCCGGACGCTGGAGAAAGCCCCAAGGGTCTGCGGCGATTTCGCTTCTCGTTCCAATCATTCAAGTTTTAAATAGGCTCGCTTGTATGCTTCGGCCCTTGGTCACCCCTGACACTTTGCGAATACGAATGTGTCGCAGGTATATTGATATTCCTTGTCAACTTGCGCAGTCCCAAAGCTTATCGCGCAGCAGTATTCTCCGTGGCTCCGGTAGTTCTCTAACTCGCCCCAGAGAGAGGCTGCGAAGTTACCGAGCCAAGCCGATGTCACCGGCAGATGTTCAGGCAGGTGATATAGTCACGATGCCGGGTTAGGGCCAAGGCTGGCAACTTGGTTCACTTCGCAACCGTACATGGGTGCTGCGCCTCAAAAAGGTATATATGTGTACGTGTGTGCGTCCATTGCAAATCATCTGTGCCTCTATAACAAAAGCCTCGACTTTTGCAACCCATCGTCTAGTCAGATTGCGCCTGGAGCGTCGTCTTCATAATGAGATCATTTATCATCCCGGCATTGCTCGCCAATATAGCTTGCGCGACTCCGCACCCTCGATCAAAGACACAGATTACAGCTCAAACCCACTACGACTACGTTGTTGTCGGCGGAGGCGCCGCGGGACTCACTGTCGCCAATCGCCTCTCAGAACAGCCAAACACAACCGTTCTAGTCATCGAAGCGGGAGATTTCGACAAGAACGAAGACTTCGTCACTATTCCTGGTCTGGCCGGCGGCGCTATTGGTACCAAGTATGACTGGAACATAACGTATGCGCCGAGCGAATCGGTCAATGGAAGAAATGTCTCGATCCCTCTCGGCAAGGTCGTCGGAGGCTCCACGAAGCTCAATCGCATGGTGTTCGACAGAGGATCCAAGTCTGATTACGACAGGTGGGCGACATTGGGAAACCATGGCTGGGATTGGAAATCGTTGTTGCCATATTTCAAAAAGGTATTCGCCGTGGACGCTGCGTAGAGCTCAGAGTGGTTTTGAACCCAATGCTGATCGAAACTAGAACGAAATCTTCACGCCCCCACCACAAGATATCGCTGCTGAATACAACTTTACTTACGACGAAGCCTATCACGGGGCGAGCGGCTATCTGCACTCGACTTATGCGCCCTTCTTCTGGCCCTTAACGAGTAAGACTCTCGACAACGTGCATGGGTTTTTGGGTTGCTGACTTCGACTCCAGAGACCATCATTCAAGCGACAAAGGAATTAGGTATTCACATGCCGGTCGACCAAGCCAGTGGCGATGCGATTGGTGGCTATTTCTGCCCACACAACCAAGATCCGACCACACAAACAAGATCCTCCGCCAGGGAAGCATACTACGAAACAGCCAAGGGTCGCCCGAACTTTGAGATCCTCACGGGCTATCAAGTGACCCGAATCATCACGAAGAAAACTGCAGCACTTACCAGGGTCACTGGAGTAGAGGTAGGCCGCAGCAAAAGGCGACCATGGTGTCTAGAGCTAATACTAGCATACAGTTTGCTTCGAGCAATGGCGCAGACCGACACGTCGTCTCATCAGACAAGGAAGTTATCCTTGCCGCAGGTGCAGTCCATACGCCTCAGATTTTACAGTTATCTGGCATTGGTAACCCCGAACTTCTCGCTAAGATTGGCGTCGAAACAAAGGTGAATCTTTCTGCTGTCGGGCAAAACTTCCAAGACCATGTATTACTCACAGTTGTCAACGCCAGTCAGTATCCATCCCTTTTTGTATCACTATCAGTGTTCTTACTCTTATCTTCCAGTCAAAACGAACTCTCTAGTTTCAAGTGACCTAACTACCAATACGACGTTCGCGGCAGCGGCCTTGGAAGAGTACAAACAGTCAAAGCTTGGCCCATATACGAGTCCTACTGGAGAGTTCCTCGAATTCCTTCCCTTGACGACCTACTCAAACGCCAGTGCGCAAATACACGCTGCAGCGCTCAAGCAGAACAGCGCGACCTATTTGCCAGCCACAACACCCGCCGAGGTACAAAAAGGATATGCGCAAGAGTTCAGAATCCTGAACGAAAAACTACTCAGCGACAAGTCTGCCTCCCTTGAGATCATCTGGGCAGACGGTGTAGTGCTGCTTGGTCTCCAGCATCCCTACTCACGAGGAAGCGTCGAGACGCTTACCAGCAACGTTTTCGACGGCGTCACGGTCGACTCTGGCTATCTTCGCAATCCTCTCGACGTCAAGCTTTTGAGCGAGGGTGTGCGCTTTGCCCGGAAATTGGCAGCCACGGCGGCGGTGAAAGAGCTACAACCACTCGAAGTCGTTCCAGGTGCCAATGTAACAAGCGATGCGGCGCTCGAGCAGTACGCTCGTTCCAATTCGCAGACCTTTTACCACCCCGCCGGCTCTTGCAAGATGGGCGCGCGAGAACTTGGAGGTGTCGTCGATTCGAAGCTGCGTGTCTATGGTGTCACGGGGCTTCGTGTCGCAGATGCTAGCGTGATACCACTTCTACCTGCTACGCATTTGATGACAACGGTATACGCGATCGCTGAGAAGGTGAGAAACTGCCACTGCTTGTCCGTAATTACCGTCTTACTGACTATGCAATCTAGGCGGCCGATATTATCAAGCAAGGATGAATTGTGTCAATATAGCCGGGAACTGTTCGGTGAGGTTGTGGTCGGAGAAGTTAGTGCTTGTTCATCGATATTGAAGCAGTGCAGCATGCTTTAGGATCATGGATTTGATAACAAGCTGGAGAAGTACATACGACCATAGGTCAGTGAAAACTGGGCATCCCGTCCGCTCTGCCATACATAAGCACTGAACCGGGCGACTAGTACTAGAGTGGGTGACCATCTGGGAATCCCGCCTGTTGTATGTTTTT
>Ga0265797_10005386_pt1 | contig 18685 bp, 20 predicted proteins | sample P2T30metagenome_FD_192433 | JGI IMG/M metagenome (GOLD analysis project Ga0265797, IMG submission 192433) | Plant litter microbial communities from East Loma Ridge, Irvine, California - P2 T30 | ecosystem: Environmental > Terrestrial > Plant litter > Unclassified | place: USA: California... | reverse complement strand
TGGATGCGCTTGAGGTCGGCCTGGCGGCTCTTCCAGCCGATGCCGTCGATCACGGCCATGACGGTCTGTCGCGGCAGCCGGACGTCGGCCATCTCCTCGATCTCGCGCACGGCGTCGGTCAGCTTCGAGCCGGTCGAGTCGAACCCCTTCGCGGCGACCACGATCGCGGGCTCCTCCGCCGAGGGGATCACGAGGTCGCACGGCGCCGTGCGGTTCGCCCGACCGGTGAACCGCGTCCGCGTGCCGCAGGCGAGTCCGAGGTCGCGGGCGATGGCCTCGATCTCGTCCTCGAGCCTCCGCCCCGACACCCCGGCCCGGATCGCCGACGCCCGCGTGCCGGCCCGGGCCGACAGCAGGTCGCCGAAGTCGTACGTGCGGTGCCGCTGCGATGCGACGAGGCGCACGAGCTCGAACTCGTCGTCGAGGTGGGCGACCAGCTCGTCGGCTCGCCCCCGCGCGAGCGTCAGCCAGCTCGGGGTGTCGAAGGCGTGCCGCAGCGAGTTGCGCAGCTTCTCCTGCGACAGCCCGACGGCCAGGCCGAGGGCGGGCACCCACGCCGGGTGCTGCCGGGTCCATTCGGCCAGGTGGTCGCGGTCGACGACGGGCAGCTCGCCGAGGCTCGCCGCGGCCCGGCCGAGGTCGGTCGCCGCCGCCGAGGGGGCCGTGGGGTCGACGTGCGGGGTCATGCGGCCGAGCGACGCCACGTACTCGTCGAAGGTGGGGATCGTCACGGTCAGTCCCTCCCGACGAAGACGTACTCGGTGGCCGCCGTGCGGATCGCCGCGCGGTGCGTGCCGAAGCTGTAGGTGTGGTCGACCACGCGCACCTCGACGTGCGGCTTGACCGTGCGCATCAGCTGCTCGATGCGCTCGCGGCTCGGCACGGCGTTCGACGAGTACGACAGCACGAGCGCCCCCGCGTCGGAGAACTGCTCGAAGGTGCGCACGAGGGCGTCGTCGACCGTCCGCGGGTAGGCGAACGGCGTGAACAGCTTGGCGATCTTCTTGGTCTTGGTCTCGGTCATGATCGTCTGCCCCCGCCAGTACACGGCGAGCCCCTGCAGGAAGTGGTACCGCTTCATGTAGTCGGCGTCGTCCCGAGGAGGCGCGTAGGGCGGATCGAGGTACACCAGGTCGGCGGGCGGTCGCCTCAGGTCGGCCACGTCGCCCTCGACGGCCTCGTGCGCGAGGCCGTCGTCGAACACGGTCGCGCCGTAGGCCCGGACGGCCGCCCGGAACTGCTCGGCCATGGTCATCCGCAGGTCGCGGCGCCCGTCGTCGTACCGCGCGCCCGTGAAGGTGAAGACGCCCCGGGGCTGCTTGCGCGCCGCGGCGAGCACGAGGCCGGCGATCGCCAGGTCGCGCTCGGCGCCGTCGAGCCGGTCGACGTGCGACCAGGCCGAGTCGAGGAACGCCCGGTCGTCGGCCGAGAAGAACACGCCGTCGAAGGTGCGGCGCACGACGTCGCGGTCGTCGGCGGGCGGGCCGCAGATCTCGTCGACGAGGTCGTCCGACAGCGTCGTCGACCCGTTGACGACGGAGGCGCGGGCGATGACCGCGGGGAACGCCAGGAAGTCGTTGCTCACGACCTGGCGACCTTCCGCTTTCATCAGGTACGAGACGACGCCGGACCCGCTGAAGGCGTCGATCGCGGTCGCGGGCCGCACCGCGCCTCCTCGGCCTTCGCGGTCGTCGGCCGACACGGGCGCGACGCTCGAGAAGACGTCGTGCAGCACGGGCAGCAGCGCGTACTTCGAGCCCATGTAGCGCAGGCGGGGGAAGGCCGCGACGCGGGCGGGCACGGCGGCAGCCACGGGGGCGGCTGCCTCGCTCGCGACGGAGGGCACGAGCTCGACGGTCACCGGGCAAGTCTGCCGCACGTCAGCGGTCGGACGGGCTCCGGGTGCGGGAGTCGAGGTCGACGCGCTCGGCGTGCGGGACGCTGCCGGTGGTCGTGCCGGCGATGCGCAGGCTCTCTTGTCGCAGCTCGAGCTGGGCGACGACGAGCGCCGCGAGGTCGGCGAGGTTGGCGACCTGCTCGTCGCTGGCCGTGCCCGGCTCGCGACCGATCACCGAGAGGGTGCCGATCGTGTGGCCGTCGCGCCGGGTGAGGGGCACGCTGACGTAGAACCGCATGCCGAGCGGACCGGTGACCAGCGGGCTCGACGCCACGCGACGGTCGGTGGCGGCATCTTCGATGACCAGCGGTTCGGACGAGTGGACGGCCCCGAGCGAGAGGTCGATGTGCCGGGCGATGTCGCCCACGGCCGGGTCGTAGTGGGTCGTGAACCACGTGCGGTCGTCGTCGATGACGGTCGCCAGGGCGATGGGTGCCGAGAACAGGCGGGCCGCCATGGCGGTGACGCGGTCGAGCGCCTCGTTGGGCAGGGTGTCGAGCACCTCGCTGTGGTCGAACGGCTCGGTGTCGCCCCCGCGCATCGAGCCGTCGCCGGTCGACAGGTCGCCCACGGCGTCGCGGTGCTCGGTCGTCTCGGTGATGACCACGTCGCGCATCATCGCGACGAGCTCGGCCCGCGTCGGCCGTTGCGCGGGATCGCGGCTGGTCATGGCGCGCAGGGCGTGCCGCCAGTGCTCGGGCAGGGGCTCGGGCAGCACCGGGTCGCGCGACAGCCGGGCGACGGCGGACTCGACGAGCGATCCCGGGAACTCGCGCCGGCGGGTGAAGCACTGCAGCAGCACGAGGCCGAGGCTGTAGACGTCGCTCGGGGGGCCGACCTCGCCACCCACGGCCTGCTCGGGGCTGAGGTACGCGGCGGTGCCGGTGGTGACCCCCTCGGCGGTGAGTCGTTCGACGTCCTCGGTGAGGGCGATGCCGAAGTCGGCGAGCTTGGCCCGGGCACGGGCGGCCTCGTGGTCGCCGTAGTCGACGAGCAGGATGTTCGACGGCTTGATGTCACGGTGCACGACCGAGTGGCCGTGGATGTAGTCGAGCGCCTCGGCCATGTCGTAGCCGATCTCGGCGATGTGCCGCGCGGCGAGCGCTCCGTGCCGCAGACGGTCTTCGAGGTTGAGCCCGGCGATCAGCGGCATCACGAGGAAGCGCTGGGGACCGTTCGGCCCCTGCTCGACCCCCGCGTCGAAGAGACCGACGAGGCCGTGGTGCTCGAGGCTCGACAGCACGCCGAGCTCGGCTTCTTGTCGGGCCGGGTCGACCATCGCACTGTGGAAGACCTTGATCGCGACGGTGCGGTTGAGGCTCTCGTCGACGGCCTTGTAGACGGTCGCCATGCCACCCCGGCCCACGACGGACTGCAGGCGGTAGCGCTCGGCGAGGACGCGATCGAGCGCGTCGTCCTGCTGTGGCGCGGCCATCGCCTCCCCCTCGTGACTGGTGTGGGGTCCATCCTGTCGCATGCGGGGCCCCGAGGTGACGATGGCGCGGGTGACGATCGCATCACGACGGGGTCACGAGCACGACCCGTCGCCACGGGACGAGCCCTGCGGACCTTGCGATGCCCTGGGAGAAGGGCATCGTCGGGAAGGCATCGAGCGGGCCGCCGGTTGAGTTGCTCATGACAACCTACGGAATCATCGGAGCAGGCAACATCGGCAGCCAGGTCGCCCGGGCGGTCATCGCCCACGGGCACGACGTCGTGATCAGCAACTCGCGCGGGCCCGAGACCCTCGCCGACCTCGTGGCCGACCTCGGCCCCAAGGCCCGCGCCGCCACGGCGACCGAGGCCGGCGAAGCGGGCGACGTCGTCGTCGTCACCGTCCCCCTCAAGAACGTCGACCAGGTGCCCGTCGAGCCGCTCGCGGGCAAGACCGTGATCGACACGAACAACTACTACTTCGAGCGCGACGGCCACATCACCGCGCTCGACGAGGGCACCGACACGACCGCCGAGATGCTGCAGCGCCACCTGCCCACCAGCACGGTCGTCAAGGGCTTCAACCACATCATGGCGAAGGACATCACCACCGACGTCGCCCCGGCCGGCACCCCCGACCGCCGCGCCCTGGCCACGTCGAGCGACTCGCCCGAGGCCGTCGCCCTGATGACCGACCTCTACGACGAGCTCGGCTTCGACACCGTCGACGTCAGCCCGCTGTCCGAGAGCTGGCGCGTCGAGCGTGACCGTCCGGCCTACGTCGTTCGCCAGACGAAGGACGAGCTCGTCGCCAACCTCGCGAAGGCGAACCGGGTGCCGCAGGCCTCCTGACCCGGCCGGGCGGTGACGCCGCCCGACGAACGCGACCCGCGCCTCCTGCAGGAGGCGCGGGTCGCGTCGTTCGTGGAGGTGCCGGCGGCCCCGCGACCGGTCAGGGCACCCAGCAGCGGTAAGCGGAGCCGGTCACGGCACGCTCGCTCGTCACGAGCGAGGTCGTGTAGGTCTGGGTGAACGTGTCGACGGCGGGCAGGTCGACGACCTTCCACCCGACCACCGCGCGGTTCTCGTTCAGCGCCTGCACGGCGCAGGCGACGTCCGTGCCGCCCGCGACGTTGATCGTGTACTGCACCCGGACCGCGTCGTCACCCGCGACGGTGAACCCGTAGTGGCTCACCTCGAGCTCGGCCGAGTCGCCGTCGAAGGCGACGAGCACGACCCAGGCCGCGACCACGACGGCCACGGCGGCGCCCGCGACGAGGGCGATCAGTCGCGATCGACGGGTCCGGCCCGGCCGCCGACCGTACCGACTGTCGAGCCGTGAGGCCGGATCGGCGCGGGCCGGGTCGAGGGTCTGCATGGCGTCAAGGGTAGGAGGCGCCGGCTCGGAACCGCATGGACGTCGCGTCCCTGCGGGGTCAGGCCGCGTCGGCCTCGAAGAGCATCGACAGGTCGATGGGTTCGGTGGGGGCGAGTTCGACGTACGTCAGGTCGTCGTTCACAGGAAGAGCCCGTTGCTGAGGAAGAGGGCGGCGACGAGGCTGGCGCTCGCCCCGACGGCCGCCGTGGCGATGACGAAGAGGGTCGCCTGGCGTTCGGTCTCGCGGATCTCGGAGAAGGGGCTGCTGCCCGTGTCGGTGCGGCGACGCGACGGCGTGAGGAGTGTCATGGTGTGTCCGTTCTCGGCAGCCCTGTGCTGCCTGCCCGTGGTGCTGGTCCTGAGGGGGCCACGACTGGGTCGCGGCCCGCACCGCCCGTGAAGTCGGTACACACGAATGAAACCATGGGTTAGTTAGTCCATCTAGCTACTCGACGAGGCTGTTCGCATTGCGGACAGCGCGTGGCTCCTGCAGCCCCTCGTTCAGCCCCTCGGTCGCCCCTCCCGGCCCGGAATCCAGCCGATTCGCACCGACCCTCCCCCAACGGGGGCCTGTCCTCCTTTGGGGGGACCGGCAGACTGTCCCGGGCCTCAGGACGAGGCCGACGGAGGCCGCGCCTCCTGCACTGCACGGATTGCGAACACACATGCCCCTGGTCGAGACCCCGACCCCCCGCCGACACGGCCGCCTGATCGCGGCGGTGGTCCGGGCCACCAAGCCTCTCTTCCACCTGCACCTCGCGCTCTACCGGCGCGAGGTGGCCCGGGCGCCCTACCCCCGCGACGCCCGCCGCATGACCGTGGACGGCCCCGACCCCGACCGCCTGCTCTTCGTCGGCAGCATCGCCGTCGAGGGATTCGGCGTGCTCGCCCACGACCTGACCTGCGCCAGCCAGACCGCGCGCCTGGTCGGCTCGGCGCGGGGCCGTGGCGTCACGTGGCGCGAGGTCTCGGCACCCGTGCTGACGGCCGCCGAGGCCGCCCGGGTCGAGCTGCCGGCCGGACGCGCCGACGCGGCCGTGGTGCTGCTCGGCATCTGCGACGTCCTGCTCGCCACGAGCGGCTCGTCGTGGGAGGCCTCGCTCCGTCGCCTCGCCGTCCGGGTGCGCGAGACGGCCGGCCCGGACTGCCGCATCGTCTACGTCGGCATCCCGCCGATGGCGGAGTTCCGACCGATCCCGCCGATCGCGAAGCGTCTGCTGACGCGGCAGATCGAGCGGCTCAACGCCCTGACGGCCCGGGTCGCCCTCACCACGCCCGGCGCCTCGTGGGTGCCGTTCCCCGAGTGGCGCTCGGAGGGGCTGTACCACCAGGAGCTGCTGTCGTGGGGCACCATGCACCGGCGGTGGGGGCAGGCGATCGCGCCGACCGTGGTGACGTCGCTGGTCGGCGCCGAAGCCGCCGACACGCCCTGCGAGAGCGGCGCCGGGCCCGGCGTCCCGGCCTAGACGCCCGAGTCCGCCAGGCTGCCGACGCGGGTCGTGCCGTAGGTGTACGCGTAGCAGACGACCGAGCGCTCGCCGTCGTCCCACCCCTTCTCGGTCGGGGCGAGCACGCCGTAGTCGGCGAGGGACTCGTCGTACGAGGCCCCGACGTAGTCGCCGAAGGCCGCGTCGCAGAGGGCGGCCGCCTCGTCGAGGACCTCGTAGCCGCCGGGGAACGCGCCGCCGTCCAGCTCGTCCACCAGGTAGGCCTCCTCGTCGTGGGCCTCGTCGCAGGAGGCCGTCTCGACGTCGCCCGTGCCCTCGCGGCCGAGGTCGCCGACGGTGAAGCAGGTGCCGACGTCGAGGCCGTCCACGCTCGTCACCCCCGAGAAGTCGAGGGGGTAGAGGTAGTCGCCGTAGACCGCGTCCGAGCCGAAGTACGTGGTGGGGTCCTCGTCGGCGTACGACGAGCCGTCGTCGTAGCCGTAGCCCGCCGACCCGCCGGCGAGCGACATCCCGCCGAGCAGGCCGGCCCCGCCGCCGACGATCAGGGCGACGACGGCCGCGCCGACGATCGCGAGGACCCACGGGGTCTTCGAGGGCTGCACCGGCAAGGCGGGGAGGAAGGCAGGAGGCGCGGCGTAGGGGTCCTGCGTCGGCCACGGCTGCCAGGGCGCCTGGGCCTGCGGCTGCGGCTGCGGCTGCGGCTGCGGCCACCCCTGCGGTCGGGGCTGCTGGTCGGGCTGCGGCCACCCCTGCGGCTGCGGCTCGGGCTGCTGCCACCCCTGCGGTCGGGGCTGCTGGTCGGGCACGCCCGGCTCGATCGGTGTGCTCACGGTCGTTCCCCTTCGTCGACCGGGCCGTCGGATCACCGGGTCACGCCGGATCATATCCAGCGCCGGGCATCCCGCTCGACCCCCTGTCCGGGAAGACGACCGTGATCTGCTTGCCCGCCCTCTCGGCCTGACCTACACTCGATCCGTTCGAACACACGTTCGAACGTGCAGGAGGACGACATGAGCACCCAGACCACCCACGAGCCCGTCGCGCTGTGGTTCGAGCGCGACCTGCCGGCGCGGCTGGTCTGGTCCTGCCGACGGTGGCGGGTGAGCGACACCCCGACCGAGCTGCGGGTCGAGCCGGCGGTCACGCCGGCCTTCATCACGCACCCGCCCCGTCGCTTCGTCGGCTGGCGCTTCCAGGCCACCGACGACGACGGCACCACCCACATGTTCGAGGTCGTCCTCGGCGCCGACGGCGGCTGGGTGCTCGGCCGCGTCTACGACTGAGCCGGGACGACGACGAGCGACTGCGAGGATGACGTCATGACGGACCCCCTGCTCGAACGCATCGAGCGCTACATGGCCAGGTCACCGGTGAGCGAGTCGTCTCACCTCACCGCCTGGGCCCGGACGCTCGCCCTCGGCGAGCTGGTCCGCGTCCTGAGGACGGACGAGCCCACCGACGTCGGAGTGCAGACCCTCGAGTCGCAGCTGCGGCTCGCAGCGACGATCACACGGGACTGCGGCGGGGGCCTCGAGGTCGCGGCCTCGCACCACGATCGCCTCGCAGCCGATCTCACCGCCGTGCGACCGGATGCGGACCAGTACTCTCCCGTCCGCAACGCCGCCCGCGCCCATCGCATGGCGGCGGCCATCTGCCGTGGTGATCACTCGGACCTGCGCCGCTTCGCCTCCCACCCGAGGCACGGGACCGACTACACCGCGGCGCTCCGGTTGCCGCCGGCCGAGTGACGGCCGGTCGTCGATCTGCCGGTAGGCGTCGGAGCGCATCGCTGCCCTGACGAACGGCCTCGTTCAGGACGTCGGCGCCGCCGGCGCCCCGAGCTGCAGCGTCAGCTCCATGCACCGCAGCTGGGCCGGGGAGAACTCGTAGGGCATGCTCCTGATGACATCCGCGGCGCTCCTGGCCTGGGTGGCCACGGCCGGGTCGGGACCGTTCTCCGCGTCGGCGCCTGCGATCGGATGGAACTCGTCCCAGGTGTCGAAGATCGCGTCGTCCTCCTCGAGCTGACCGGACTCCTCGATGACGCGCATGAGCTCGGTCTCGAAGGCATGCCGCTCGGCGGCGACCTGCGCCACCCGGGGATCGTCGACGGCGACCGTGTCGTCGAGCGCCTCCTCGGCGGCGTCGACGCGGTCGGACTCGGCCCGCAGCTCGGGGTGGAGGGCCAGGACGAGGAAGCGGCTCGCCTGCAGGACGGCGCCGAGCGGACCGAAGATGCGCTCGGTGACCAGGAGGGTGTCCAGGTCGTCCTGACGCAGCGAGCCCCCGGGTGCGGCCTCGAGGCGGCCGGAGACGATGTCGTCGAGCAGTCCCAGGCGGCTGCCGAGGGTCCGCATGCGCTGCACCGAGGCACGCTTCCTCCGCAGCTCGGCCTCCTGCGCGGCAAGGGTGTCGTCCAGGCGCGCGAGGACGTCGGCGACCTCGTCCTCGTCGCCGGCACCACCCGGTGCGGTGTCGGTGAACGCGTCGCGGATGTCGTCGAGGGCGATCCCGGCGTCGGCCATGCGTCGGATCCAGAGCAGCCGGATGATCTCCGCGTAGCCGTAGCGGCGGCGGCCGTCGCCGCCTCGCTCACGCTCCGGGAGCAGGCCGACCTGGTGGTAGTGCCGGATCGCCCGCGGAGTGGTGCCGACGAACGCCGCGGCGTCGCCGATCAGGACCTGACGGGGCGGGGTCGGGAACGGATGCATGGCGGACCTCTCGAGGCGGGACGGGGCAGGCGGTACGTCGAGCAGACCACATGACGTAGCGGCAGGTGCAACCCGGTCGAGGCTGAGTCGGGACCGCTTCGAGCCTCTTCCGGAGCCGCCCCCGTCTCACGGCCTCAGCGTCCCGTCCCGGCCAGGGCCGCGTTGAGCTCGAGCACGTTCACGGTGGGCTCGCCCAGGTAGCCGAGGTCCCGGCCCTGGGTGTGCTCCTCCACGAGCGCCTCGACGTCCGCGACCGGCAGGTCGCGCGCCGCGGCGACGCGCTCGACCTGGATGCGCGCGTACTCGGGGCTGATGTGCGGGTCGAGCCCGGACGCGGAGGCGGTGAGCGCGTCGACGGGGACGTCCTCCGGGGCGACGCCGTCGCTCTCCGCGATCGCCGCTCGTCGCTCCTCGACGGCGGCGACGAGGTCCGGGTTCTCGGGCCCGTAGTTGCTGCCGCTCGAGGCGGAGGCGTCGTAGCCGTCACCGGCGGCCGAGGGCCGCGACTGGAACCACTCGGGCAGGGCGACACCGTCGGCGTCGGTGAACGACTGCCCGATGAGTGACGAGCCGACGGTCTCACCGTCGACGCGGACGGCGGAACCGTCCGCCTTGCCGCCGAGGACGAGTTGGCCGACCCCGGTGACGACGGCCGTGTAGGCCACCCCGAGGACGACGGTGAAGACGAGCATCGCGCGGAGGGCGACACCGTACTGGCGGAGCAGGGTGCGGGTGTTCATGGTCTCTCTCTCGTTCGTCGTCTGCGTCGGCTCAGAAGCCGGGGAGCAGGCTGACGATCAGGTCGATGATCTTGATGCCGACGAACGGGGCGACGACGCCGCCGAGTCCGTAGACGAGGAGGTTGCGCGACAGGATCGACGACGCCGACGCGGCGCGGTACTTCACACCCCGCAGGGCGAGCGGGATGAGCACGACGATCACGAGGGCGTTGAAGACGATCGCCGAGAGGATCGCCGACGCCGGCGAGGACAGCTGCATGACGTTCAGCAGCCCGAGCCCCGGGAACACCCCGGCGAACATGGCCGGGATGATCGCGAAGTACTTCGCGATGTCGTTGGCGATCGAGAACGTCGTGAGCGCGCCACGGGTGATGAGCAGCTGCTTGCCGATGCGGACGATGTCGATCAGCTTCGTCGGGTCGCTGTCGAGGTCGACCATGTTGCCGGCCTCCTTCGCGGCCGAGGTGCCGGTGTTCATCGCGACGCCGACGTCGGCCTGTGCCAACGCGGGGGCGTCGTTGGTGCCGTCGCCGGTCATCGCGACGAGCGCGCCTCCTTCTTGCTCCCGGCGGATGAGGGCGAGCTTGTCCTCGGGCGTGGCCTCGGCGAGGTAGTCGTCGACGCCGGCCTCGGCCGCGATCGCCTTGGCGGTGAGGGGGTTGTCGCCGGTGATCATGACCGTGCGGATGCCCATGCTGCGCAGTTCGGCGAAGCGTTCGCGCAGGCCGGTCTTGACGACGTCCTTGAGGTACACGACGCCGAGGACGCGAGCGTCCGAGACCGCGGTCTTGATCGCGACGACCAGGGGGGTCCCTCCGGCGTTCGAGATCTCGTCGATGCGGGTCTGCAGTTCGTCGTGCTCGGTGCCGGTGAGACGGCGGCCTTCCTCGACCCAGGCGATGACGGAGGCGCCGGCACCCTTGCGGATCTGCGTGCCGTCGGGCAGGTCGAGGCCGGACATGCGGGTCTGGGCGGTGAAGGGCACGATCTCGCCCGGTCGACCGTCGGCGTCGTGCCACCCCGTCGTGAGGGCGAGGTCGACGATCGACTTGCCCTCGGGGGTCGGGTCGCTGAGCGACGACCGGGCGGCGGCGTCGACGAGTTCGGCCCGGGCGATGCCGTCGAGCGGCGTGAACTCGGCCGCCTGCCGGTTGCCGTAGGTGATGGTGCCGGTCTTGTCGAGCAGCAGCGTGGTGACGTCACCGGCGGCCTCGACCGCGCGGCCCGACATCGCGAGCACGTTGCGCTGCACCAGGCGGTCCATGCCCGCGATGCCGATGGCGCTGAGGAGCGCACCGATCGTCGTGGGGATGAGGCAGACCAGCAGGGCGATGAGCACGGGGATGCTCACCGACGCGTCGCTGTAGGCCGCGATGGGGTTCAGCGTCAGGGTCACGACGACGAACACGATCGACAGGCTCGCGAGCAGGATGTTCAGCGCGATCTCGTTCGGGGTCTTCTGACGCGAGGCGCCCTCGACGAGGCGGATCATGCGGTCGACGAAGGTCTCGCCGGGCTTGCTCGTGATCCGTACGACCACCCGGTCGGACAGCACGCGGGTGCCGCCGGTGACGGCGCTGCGGTCGCCGCCCGACTCGCGGATCACGGGGGCGGACTCGCCCGTGATGGCCGACTCGTCGACGCTGGCGATGCCCCAGACGATGTCGCCGTCACCCGGGATCAGCTCGCCGGCGGTCACGACGACCGTGTCGCCGAGCGTCAGGTCGGCCGAGGACACCGACTCCGAGGAGGCGCGCTCGGCACCGGCGTCGGACGTCGCGTCGTACGAGACCACGCGCTGGGCGGTGGTGCTGGTGCGGGTCGCCTTGAGGGTCTCGGCCTGTGCCTTGCCGCGGCCCTCGGCGACGGACTCGGCGAGGTTGGCGAAGACGACGGTGAGCCAGAGCCAGACGGCGATGGCCCAGGTGAAGGAGCCGGGGACGGGCGAGCCGCCCGACGTCTCGGGACCGGTGAAGAGGCCGGCGATCGCGAGGACCGTCGTGTAGGCGGCACCGACCTCGACGATGAACATGACGGGGTTGTGCCACATCTCGCGCGGGTCGAGTTTGCGGAAGGCGCCGGGCAGGGCCGCGACGAGCGGGGCGGCGCCGAACGCGCCTCCTCGGTTCGTCGGGGCGTGCTCGCCCTCGTGGTCGTGGTCGGTGGTGGGTGTGTCGGTGGTGATGGACATGGTCACTTCAGCCCTTCGGCGAGCGGTCCCAGTGCGAGGACGGGGAAGTAGGTCAGCGCGGTGATGATCACCGAGACGCCGGTGAGGAGGCCCACGAACTGCGGGCGGTGGGTGGGCAGGGTCCCGGCGGTGGCGGGGACCTTGTCCTGAGCGGCGAAGGAGCCGGCGAGGGCGAGCACGAGGACGATCGGGAGGAACCGCCCGAGCAGCATCGCGACACCGAGGGTGGTGTTGAACCAGGGCGTGTTCGCCGTGAGGCCGGCGAAGGCGGAGCCGTTGTTGTTCGCGGCGGAGGTGAAGGCGTAGAGCACCTCGCTGAAGCCGTGCAGGCCCGGGTTCCAGATCGACGTGCCCTCGACGTCGGCACGCACCGCGGGGATCGCGAAGCTCAGCGCCGTGAAGGCGAGCACGATGGTCGGCGTGACCAGGATGTAGAGGCTGGCGAGCTTGATCTCGCGCGGCCCGATCTTCTTGCCGAGGTACTCCGGGGTGCGGCCGACGAGCAGGCCGGCGATGAACACCGTGATCACGGCGAGGACGAGCATGCCGTAGAGACCCGAGCCCACACCGCCGGGGGCGATCTCGCCGAGCATCATGTTGATCATCGGCATCATGCCGCCGAGGGCGGTGTACGAGTCGTGCATCGAGTTCACCGCCCCCGTCGACGTCAGGGTCGAGGTGGAACCGAACAGGGTCGATCCCCAGATGCCGAACCGCGCCTCCTTGCCTTCCATCGCGCCTCCGGCCAGCTGCGTGGCGGTGCCGGCACCGCGGAGCTCGAACCAGGTCAGGGCGGAGAGGGAGACGGCGAAGATCGTCGTCATGACGGCGGCGATCGCGACGCCCTGCTTCGTCGAGCCGACCATGCGGCCGAAGGTGCGCGGCAGCGAGAACGGGATGACGAGCATCATGAGGATCTCGAACAGGCTCGTCCACGGCGTGGGGTTCTCGAAGGGGTGGGAGCTGTTGGCGTTGAAGAAACCGCCACCGTTGGTGCCGAGCATCTTGATCGCCTCCTGCGAGGCGACGGGCCCGCCGGGGATCGTCGCGGTCCCTCCGGTCAGGGTCGTGACGTCGGTGAACCCGGCGACGTTCTGGACGACCCCACCCGCGACGAGCACGAGGGCCGCGACGACGGCCAGGGGAAGCAGGAGGCGGACGAGCGTGCGGGTCAGGTCGACCCAGAAGTTGCCCAGCGTGCCGCTCTTCGCGCGGGCGAGCCCGCGGATGACGGCCACGGCGACCACGATCCCGACGGCCGCGGAGACGAAGTTCTGGACGGCGAGTCCGCCGAGCTGCACCGCGTACCCGAGGGTCACGTCGGGCGAGTACGACTGCCAGTTGGTGTTCGTGACGAAGGAGGCCGCCGTGTTGAACGACAGGCCCTCGGGGACGGCGGGGAAGCCGAGCGAGTAGGGCAGGAACGCCTGGAGGCGCTGGATCGCGTAGACGAACAGCACGCCGACGACGGAGAAGCTGAGCACCCCGCGCAGGTAGGCGGGCCAGGTCTGTTCCGCCGCGGAGTCGACGCCGATGAGGCGGTAGAAGCCACGCTCGACGCGGGCGTCCTTCGCCGTCGTGAAGATCCGCGCCATGTAGTCACCCAGGGGGCGGTACACGACGACGAGGACGACGACGACCGTGAGGATCTGGAGGATGCCGAACAGCGCGTCCATCAGAAGCGCTCGGGCTTCACGAGGGCGTACACGAGGTACGCCAGGGCGGCCACGGCGAGGACGGCGGCCCCGATGCTGAAGACGATCACAGCTTCTCGACCCCCTTCGCGACGAGGGACACCACTGCGAACACAGCGATGACGGCGAGCACGTACACGATGTCGAGCACTACGACTCCAAGGAGGACGATCGACGGGCCGGACGGCCCGGTGCCCGTCGTGGGCACAGCGAGTCAGTAGACACCTCGCCGCAGCGCCGATCGCGGGCCCTTACGACTTCCCTACGCCGAACGCCGTCTTCCTCACGGACACCACACGCCCACCGGGGCCGGGAGGCGCGACGACGACGGCGACGTCGCTCCCGACGGATGGCCGTGACGTCGGCGAGATCGCCTGGGCGCGAGTGCGCGAGCGCTGGCACGATGGCCGCATGTTCCCCTCGACACCCAGGACGAACCCGCTTCGCGACGACTCGATCGCCCTGCTCACCCGGGGTTACGGTTTCGGTGCGCGCCTCTGGGAGCGAACGCGGACAGGTGCCCGGGCCGTGCCTCTCCGCCTGCTCGGGCGGGAGGCGCTGCTGGTCCGGGGCGCCGAGGCCGTCGAGCTCTTCTACGACGAACAGCAGATCGCTCGGCACGGGGCGATGCCCGCGATCGTCCAGCAGACGCTCTTCGGCACCGGGTCCGTGCACAGCCTCGACGGAGCGGAACACCGGCACCGCAAAGCGACGTTCCTCGACGTCGCGTACGAGGACGAACAGGTCGCCCGGCTGACGCCCCTGCTCGAACGGGAGTGGCGGCACGAGATCGATGCCTGGCTGTCCGGGGGTCGACGCTCCGCCTACGATGCGGCCGTCGGGGCGTTCGGTCGCGCGAGCATGAGGTGGGCGGGCCTGCCGGGAACCCCGGAGGCGCGGACCCGCTGGTCGGCCCGCCTCGCGCAGATCGTCGACGGCTTCGGTGTGCCCTACTCCCCCGAGTACCTTCTGGCGGCGGTGAACCGTGCCTGGTCCGATCGGCACGCTCGCCGGCTCGTCGAGGCGGTTCGCGCCGGCGCTCTCGAGCCCGCGCAGGGGACGGCCCTCGACGAGTGGGCTCGGCACCGGGACCCCGAGGGCGAGCTGCTGCCCGCGAAGCTGGCGGGGATCGAGCTGCAGAACAGCATCCGCCCGATGATCGCGGTGGCCCGCTTCGTCGCGTTCGCCGCGAAGGCACTGCACGACCACCCCGAGTGGCGAGAGCGGATCGCCGAGGAAGCCACCGACCGTGGAACGTCGACCGGTGGGCCGCTCGCCGTCGCGTTCGCGCAGGAGGTCCGGCGGACCGCGCCGTTCGTCCCGATGCTGCCCGGCTGGGCGCGCCACGACGTCGAGATCGACGGACGGGAGCTCCCCGCCGGCGGGCGGGTCCTGCTCGACATCCTCGGCACCGACACGGATGACGCCTCCTGGAACCGCGCCTCCGAGTTCGATCCGGAACGTTTCGTGGGCGTCGACGACTACGAGGCGATCTCGACGTTCATCCCTCACGGTGGCGGGGACCCCGCGGGCGGACACCGATGCCCCGGTGAGAAGCTCGCCATCGCCGGCCTCGCCGCCGCCGTCACGGCGCTCAGCGACCCTCGCCTGGCGATCCTCGACGACGGGCTCGACGTCGACCGGCGACGGCTGCCGACGAAACCGTCGTCCGGCGGCCGGGTCCGCGCAGCCGGAGCACCATCCCGGTGCCCGTTCCACTGACGGCACCGCGACGATCGCCCTTACCTCTGAGCGGCGGTTCTCGGCAACCCCTCTCCGCGCATCCGGCCCCGGGCATAGACACGATCCATGCCGATCCCCACCCGCGGTTTCGCTCACCTCGTCGCCTTCGTCCTGCTCGTCGCCGTCACGGGACGAGCCGACTCCGTCGCCGGTCACGTGCGACATCGGCTCGCCCACGAGGCCGCTCCCACCCACCATCCTCGTGGCGGCCCGGCGCCAGCGACATCCGAGAGGCGACCACGATGATCGAACAGCCCCCGACGTCGGCGACCTTCCCCGTGCCATGCCCATGATCTTGCTCGACCCGATCGCCGAGGGCACCTGGCGTGTCCTGGACTACCGGAACGGCAAGACCGGGATCGACGTCCTGGTCGGCTTCGTGCAGAGGGTGACGGACGCCTACGCGGTGACCGATCTCTCGCAGCCCGACGAACAGCGCCTCTGTCACACCCTCGTCGAAGTCCAGGAGCTGTTCGGGGCGGAGGGGCGAGGAAGAACGCTCCGACGATCGTGACGGAGCCTGCCCGAACTGCGACGAGGCCGCCCGTCGAGCGGGTCGATCCTGGGGCGAGTGAACCGGCCAGCCGGGCTGCGGCTAGCGGGTCGGATCGTGACGCGCGTCGGACGCCCCAGGCACCGTCCGCCGACGCGAACGCGCCACGAACGAGTCGGCTGCGACAGCAGCAACACCCAAGAGCGCCCCGACGGCGCCCACGACCCATTCGTTCCAGTCCAGCGCGAAACCGGTGACGCTGACGAACAGCACCACCGGGACGATGGCCATGCGGGAGATCACGGGCAGATCCTGGCAGACAGAAGTCCTCAGCGGCGAGTGGTGTCCGATGGACTCCTGGTACCGGAGCGCTGTCGCGGAGACGCCGCTGCGCTTGCTGACCGCGGAGATTCGCGCACCGCGACCCTGGAGCCGCCGGTGCCGCTCGACCTTCGAGCGGCTCGAACCTCTACCGTCACTGACGTGCCTTCCTCCTCGCCATCGGTCCAGCCGTGAACGCGGTCGTTTCCTGGCTCGAACGCCGGCAGATCGGCCTCTACCTGGTGGCGATCGCGGCTGCCGGCGTGATCGGCCTCACCGTGCCGGGAGCGCACCACCTCGAGGGAGCGATCGAGCCCGTCCTCGGGCTGCTGTTGTTCGCGACGTTCCTCGGCGTGCCGTTCGCCGCGATCGGGCGGTCCCTCCGAGACGGACGGTTCCTCGCCGCGGTCGGAGTGCTGAACTTCGTCGTCGTCCCGCTCGTCGTGTTCGGGCTGTCGCGGTTCGTCGCGGACGAGCCGGCCCTGCTGTTCGGGGTGCTGCTGGTGCTGCTGACCCCGTGCATCGACTACGTGATCGTGTTCGCCGGCCTCGCCGGCGGTGCGTCGGAACGACTCCTCGCCGCAGCGCCGCTGCTCATGCTGGCGCAGATCCTCCTCCTGCCGCTGTACCTGCTGCTGTTCATCGGCCCCGAGGGTGTGGCCGTGGTCGAGGTCGGGCCCTTCGCCCGAGCGTTCCTGCTGCTCATCGTCGTCCCTCTCGCCGCGGCCGGACTCGTGCAGGCCCTCGGCCGGCGACACCGCGCCGGTGCCCTGGTGGAGCGCACGATGCTGGGCCTCATGGTCCCGTTGATGATGGCGACGCTGTTCACGGTCGTGGCCTCGCAGGCCGGTGCCGTCGGAGAGTCCCTGCCGCAGCTCATCGTGCTGGTGCCGCTCTACGCCGGCTTCCTCGTCGTCATGGCGGTACTCGGAATCGGCGTCGGCCGCATCGCAGGGTTGGACGTTCCGGCCATGAGGGCTCTGGTGTTCAGCGGAGCCACGCGCAACTCGCTCGTGGTCCTGCCGTTGGCGCTGGCCTTGCCGGCGTCGCTCTCGCTCGCGCCGGTCGTCGTCGTGACCCAGACACTCGTCGAACTCGTCGGCATGATCGTCTTCGTCCGGGTCGTCCCACGCCTCGTCCGTGGTCAGCCGGTGGAGTAGCCGGCTTCGAGGTCCTGGGTCATCCCAGATCCAGGCAGAACGCGATGACCGCTTGCTGGACCGGCAGGAGGGATGCCTTGAAGGCGTGGCCGACGAAGGCGGGGTGCGCGATGGCGTCGGCACTCACCTCGACGCCGCGGAGGAACGGTGGACACGGGTTCAGCCGTGCGCCCGTCGGCGCCGTGTCGAGCAGAGCCGAGGTGATGCGGTACGGCGCGAGGAGTTCCTCGTGCTCGCCCGGGCCGTCCGTGAGGATCACGTCGGCGGATCGGATCGCCGTCTCGAGGTCGTCGGTCCATCGGGCGCCGGGACTCCGGAGCCCCGCGGGGCAACACTGGACGAGATCGAGCTGCAGTGCACGGGCCGCCTCCTGCCAGGCGCCCGCGATGTTGCCGTCGGCCCCGACGAACAGGAACCGCAGGGACCCCAGCTCGCTCTGCTGCCGGAGGGACCAGAGGTCGGAGAGCACCTCGCACGGGTGGTTCCGGTCGGTCATCGCGTTGACGACCGGGACCGTGTCGACTGCAGCCAGCCCCTCCAGGACGGCGAGATCCCGGTGTCGGGCGACGATGACGTCGGCCCAGGCGCCGAGGTACTCGGCGACGTCCTCGAGGGCCTCGGACTTGTCGAGCGTCGTGTCCGGGAGCACGACCGGCTGGAGGCCCATCAGGGCGGCACCGCGTTCGAACGTCACCCGGGTGCGCAGGCTGGCCGGCGGGAAGAACATGACGGCACAGCCCGCTGTCACCGGGCCGCGTCCGTCGCGGTAGGCGTCGGCGAGCGCGAACACCCGCTCGATGTCGGAGGGGGCCAGGTCGTCGAGTCGGATCAGGGAAGGCACCCTGCCACCGTAGAAGACGAGCGGGACCGCCCGGGCAGGCCACTCACGAGGGCCGAGAGCTACCGCCGGTCGGCCCGCTGGGTATCCCTTGCCGGGCGGACGCGGGTTGCGAACCAACGGTGCGGTCGCTGACTTCGGTCATGCCACGGGAAGCCACGCAGGAGGCGATCGAGCGGACGGAGGCGGACGGGTTCAGGCCGGTGCTCGGCCCGGGGAGCATCACCACGATGATCCACGTCGTTCACCGAGTCGGCAGGCCTGAGCGCTCTCGCGTCAGCCTCGGCGAACCACCCGCGTTCTTCGAACATGACGACCTCCGTCGGTTGCGAGAAGCATCCCAGTGGGATGGGTCGCGGTCAACGACGCTCCTCGAGACGCTGACGCAGGCAGTAGGTTCGCCACGTGGTGGAAAACTTTCGACGAGCGCTGCACCAGAGGTGGTTCCAAGGCGCCCTGTGCGTCTGGGCCATCGTGGGCCTCGTCGCTCTTGGCGCTCCAGTGCTCGACTACTCGTCGACGTGGGTGAGCATGGCACTCGGCGCGGGAGGCATCGCCAGCTCCCTCTTCGTGTTCCGCGGCCTGTGGATCAATTCGGCACCTTCTCGGAGCATGAAGAGCGACGACTGACCGTCAC
>Ga0265797_10005385_pt1 | contig 18685 bp, 16 predicted proteins | sample P2T30metagenome_FD_192433 | JGI IMG/M metagenome (GOLD analysis project Ga0265797, IMG submission 192433) | Plant litter microbial communities from East Loma Ridge, Irvine, California - P2 T30 | ecosystem: Environmental > Terrestrial > Plant litter > Unclassified | place: USA: California... | reverse complement strand
CAGATGTGTTTCAGTGCTATGATGAAGATGGGCATGCGGATTGCGTGAGCAGGCGAGACAGGCCGACATCATTTTGGTTCAGAGGGCTGAGTGGGACGTGTTCGACTTGAAGGATTTTTCTTCCTGCTGGGAGATTAACGCGGCGGGAATGGTATTGATCATAACATCTGCGCTCACCCGATTTAGCAGCTGGGGAGTGCCGGTGCACCAATACTGTTACTGTATTTTAGTGTATGGCGCCCATGCAGGCCCCGTGCGCTGGTGCATCGGCATGGTCGGTCCCTTGGGGTGTTGGGTGCAGGCTAGCGATTAAAGTGCGGTGATGATTTGACGACCTAATAAACGACTACAGTATGGCGCGCCCTGCAGTACCTGGGCCCATAGCATGATGAGGGGGGAGTGGAAGCAAGGCGTTAATTCCATCTGGCCAAACATCTTCTTCCTGTTCGTGTTGTGTTGTTGCTTGTAAATCTACCCTTATACACCTTTCTCACCCTCACCTCACAGCCACCTACGTCCACACAGGAGATTTGATTCCTTTTCTGGCTCCACCCTAGACGTCTCGGCGGCGGCTTGTCGTACAGTAGTACCCAGTACAGGGAGGTATTGCCCTTGACTACAGTGACGTCAAAAGAACAACGGCGCAGGTGGTGCATCGCCAGCCTGCATCTCTCAGGGACTACTCGACTTTGGTGCAACCACTATCATCTTGGCTCCTCCAGGTCCACCACTGACTGCCTTTGCTTTTCTAATTTCTATCGTCTCGCGACACCCACTCCGCGTGACTGCTCCACGTGTGATAGAATGCTAGGCTCTTCCTCGCCGGCCGCTGCGACTATTCACACCAGCCGAAGTAGCGCAACGCCTTCCTCCCCGACTCGTCCCAGCAGGCTGCGCGGCCTCAGTTACTTGCGGAACTACACCCACAACCACCTGCACGGCTCTTCGCAGCGTGCCGAACAGCAACAGCAGCAGCAAACCCGCCAGCAACAACAATCCACTCAAATCCAGCAGCGCCGCGAGCGACCAACAGTCCACCGCAGGAGCATCAGCTACCCTGCCGGATCGAGCAGTTCAAACGCGGAAACACCGAGATCAGGCTCGCAGTCGGGCATACAGAGCCGTGAAGGAGGCTGGGTGCCTACAGTACACGGACGCAGCGGGCTCAGCAGACAGGCCATCGACCTCACCAGCACGGATACACAAGCGGCGCAGCGAGAGACCAACGAGAGTCCTGTCAGCATGACCAGAGCCAGAGCTGCCACGGCGGTCACGCCTTTGGCTGCTGGTATCTCTGCGGATGCCGGTGCGCCGTCAGGTGCACCGCCGACAAAAGAAGCACAACCTACAATTCGTTTCATTCCACACGTCGAGACACGTTCTTCCAGACCTTCTCTGCACTTCCAAGCTGTTTCAAGGACGCTCAAAAACCCCAGCACCATCGTTCGTGTGGGCCGATACAGCGAGCGCGACACACCCACTGCTGAGGAGAACTCGCTACCCGTCGGCTTCAAGTCAAAAGTTGTCTCTCGCCGCCACTGCGAGTTCTGGTGCGCAAGCGGGCAGTGGTTTGTCAAGGATGTCAAGTCTAGCTCTGGTACCTTCCTCAACCACGTGCGCCTTTCAAGTCCTGGTGTTGAGAGCCGACCATATCCCGTCAACGACGGCGATGTTGTCCAGCTTGGTATCGATTTCAAGGGTGGCGAGGAGGTCATTTTCAGATGCGTCAAGATTCGCATAGAGTGCAACCGTGGCTGGCAGAAGAGTCTCAACAACTTCAACACAACGACACACAAGCGCTTGCTCAAGAGTGCAGGCATTGGCAAGAACCGCGATTCAGATACCGCGAGCGTCAACAGCTCTGAGTGTAGCATCTGTCTCAATCCTGTCGCACCTTGTCAGGCTTTGTTCGTGGCTCCTTGCAGTCACGTATGGCACTACAAGTGCGTTCGAAACCTCATTCACGGACCCAACTGGCCAAATTTCCTGTGCCCTAATTGCCGTTTCGTGGCGGATCTAGAAGCAGACGTAGAGCCTTTGGAGGAGGAAGAGGAAGAAGAGTTTGAAGAAATCCCAACACCACTCGCAGACGCAGCTGAAGAAAGTGCGGATCTAGACCAAAGTGGCGAAACAGGAGTGTCGTCAGACGACGCAGTCGACAGCTTGACTGGAGGCGGAGGCAACACCACAGACGACAGTACCAACCAACAAATACCCACCCGCGATCGACCCCGCGACACGCTGTTCATGCCCTTGCAAGTCGATAACCTCGACCGCACAGCAAACATCACAGACGAAGAGCTCGCTGGTCTAGTCGGCACGGTCACACTCGAACCTCCCACGCCAATCGAACAAAGCGAACCCAACCCTCTAGCCGGAGGCTCCTCATCAGTGAGCTCACCAGTCCCAATCTCCATGTCCGCATCCAAAAACCGCGCGCCTCCACCTCCAGATCTCATGAGCGCTCGGTCCGCAACACCCACATCCACCACACCTTTCGCACTGGCCGCTAGCGTTCTCGAAGAAGGCCCACTGACGCCCAGAAACAACGCTGGTCCTTACGTTCTCGACGGTGACGCTGGCCGAGAAATCGCTGGCCGGGAAATGGGCGCTATGAACTCCCTGACGGCGACGGTCATGAGCGAGCACGACGATGAGCAAGCAAGGCGGACATGAGGTGCCGACATAATGTTTATCAGGCTTAACGTTTCTTTCGTCTTGGCCCGCGTATCGATGCATGTACGAGGATTGCATGAAGCTTTTTGGCGGTGGGAAGGAAAGCGCTTTGGAGTTGGGGTCGTTGTTGATACCATTCCTTTTTTTCATCACTTTATTTCCTCAGGTGGCTTCCACGAACAATGATCATCTTCTTTTGCTTCTGTTTTCTTTAATTGTGAGATTCCGCCTTCAGTTCTTGGACTTTGAGAGCGTGGAGCATGCGCTGAAGCGGCTTTGGAAGTTGCTTTACTTTGCTTTGCCTTCACTTTTTTTTTTTACTCGTTCTCCTTTTCTTTCTCTGCGCTCGAGGTGAGATTGTGTTAGCGCTTAGTTTCAGCTCTGTGTCTCTGACCGATATTCATGAATGTCTTCGCATTCGGGACGATATATTGAAAGACTATGTATCAGGCATGGCATGGCATGTAATTTGATCATTGTGTTAAGCTGGCTTACATATGTTGCCTGAACAGCATGCTCTGCGCGGTTCCTCACAACTGTTTTCGTGATACATTGACGACGACGAAATCATCACATCCGTATCGTGCTCTTCCCAATCAGACAGGCCCACTGTCATGGTGCTTTGCGCCTGAGCAGAGGTGACATCAACGATGGTACATCAGAGCGCTTCCATAGAACCGTTGATGAATTTCGTCTGGTCGTTCTCCGTCGTCAACTGCGAGACACAAGTTTGTTAGCTCAAACGATCCTCTCATCCAATCCCTGCTTCCAACAAAAACATGAACAGAAAAACCAAACACTCACATGCCAAACATCAATCCTCAAGAAAAAGCTGTCCCCCGGCTTCCTCTCACTCTTGTCCTCCACGCTACTCAGCAGTCCCACAGCGACCACGTTGTTCAACCAGTAGTAGTCCTTATCGCCTGTCTCAAACAACACCCTCAACTGCAACCCGCCTTCAGGCTGCGCAGGCCCAGACGTCTGCAGCAGGATATTCGCCCCATCGTGCGTGCGGAAATTGTAGCGCGTGTCTGCGCTAAAGATGCCGGTCTGGGGGTCGGTGAGGCCCCAATCTGCTCCAAGGTTCAAGATCTCCCCTACGAGATATGTCAGCTCTGTTTGTCTGCTTTGTCTGAATGCTTTTGGCTACGATACCTCTAAGTCTAGGACCGGTGAAGTTGCCGCCGATGATGGGGATGGCTTTGCGGATTCCGCGCGGGCCCTGGGACTCGTAGAGACTGTTTTCGCATTCTGCGAAGGCTGTGTAGAGGAAAGTGAGGCCTGGGGCTGGGGGTTCGAGGACAGAAGTATTTTGGGCGCTGGTGAAGAGGGCCAGCGAGGCGAGGGACAAGAGTTTTTGGAGATACATAGTTGATGGAAAGTGTCGAGGTGATGTGATGTGTTGCGTTGGTTCAACAAGTTTGGAATCGACAAGGGACTGCAACAATGGCTGAAAGAAAGTTTCAGGAAAGCCAGCACAAGAGCGAGACGTATTCTACTTGTTATTTATTAGCGACCACGAGCACGACAGTTGTGACCGTTGTCGTCTCCACACGTTTAGTGTATTATTTCTCCGGGTATATACTTTAACAACCCCGGCAATCGACGTTTGATCAACAACCGACGTGCAAGTCGTCTGCGGGGTGAAAGCAGCCGGCATTTTACCACGGCTGCCCCACGATTCATGAGGAGCTGCAGATCAACGACCTCTCTGTAGTTGCGCGATCATGCGGTCAATGTCCAGCGCAGAGTTGCCTGTCGCTTTGGTTCGGAGGTCTTCCAGCATGTTGCGGTCCTTGGCCTTGAGTGCCTCCTCTCCAGCCTTGGAAATCATCCCACATTTGATCCACATCTCGGCACGCTCTGGCATGGTGAGAGTTGTACACTTCGGGATGTACAATGAAGCAACCTTGGGATTGCCGGCACCCAGGCTCTCGTTGAAGTATGGCTAGTCGCAGTCAGTTGGATGTTCTCAAGAGTACAGAAGCCATCACATAGTGCACTCACCTCCCATCCGATCGGGCTCTTTCGTGTTTTGCTGATCTCTTCCAACTCTCGCCAGTCTCTTCTGACGACCAGAGCTCGCAATCGTATCCAGCAGTAAGTCTTGTCGGAGACCTTAAATTCCGTCTGCACCTTTTGCGAGCGCTTCATGTTGCCCATCTTGATAAGCTTGCTTATTGTTTCGTTGACGGATAACCCGACGAAGCGCTCATTCAGATCCTTCTCAAATGCCTCTTGAAAGCGTAGTAGCTTCTGGGCGTCCTCGAGTGCCGCGACTTGCGTCGCATGTTCCTTACTGTCGCGTAAGAGCTTCGCGGCCATTTTGAGCTTATCGGTGGCAGGGTTGACGTCGCTGGCGGCAAGAGACTCGGAGAGTAGTAGGTTGGAGCCATCTGCTCTACGATCATCTTGGTAGTACAAGTCCTTGAGTAGTTCTCGATCCTGGTCAATAGCTGATGATTCGACAATTGCAGTAGCGACGGGCCGACTGTTGATCGTTCTGAAGAATGTAGCCAGAGGGACCTTGCGCTTGACACTCAACAGCACGTGGAAGACGAGATCTGTATCACCGCTCTCGATAGCCTTGTCGAGTGCAACAGAGTCTTCGCCGATACTCAAGAGCAAGGGCACCTGTTTGCCTGCTCTCGGCTCGTGTTCGAGAAGATCGGTCGCAAGTTTGCCTCTTCCTTCGTCGTAAGCGGCACGGGCAACTTCTTCAAAGGAGATGCCACGTTTGCCTTTCAGCTTCTGGACAATCTCCTCACAAATCATGTCTTCGTTCGTCGTCGATGTTCGTACTTTTTGTCTCGCCCAGTGTACGTAAATTCTGTCGACGGGTAGGTGTAGAAACTCGGAGACCCGAAGTGCGAGCAAGTAGTCCTGGCGGTTGACCAGTCGCTGGACAAGTCGTTCGGGGGTCAATCTGACATATTGGTCGTAAGAGAGCGGCAATCCTATTTCGAAGAAGCGCACCGCATTCAGCACTCGTAACGACTCGGTCATGTCAACAAAGTCATCACTGTTGTAGAAGTCCAACACTGACTTGCCGAAGGATGCTGCTTTCAACAACTGCTTCTGCCAGTGAACACTGTACTCCTGGCCTGCAGCACGAATGCAGACATCTACAGCCTCGTCGAGGTTAGGTCGTATGAGCTGAATGTTATCGTCGGCTTTGGGTGATTTCTTTTCCAACTGCTCGACAGCGTCTAGGAGGACTGAGCCGGGTGAGGTGGAGCCCAATCTGAAGACTTCCTCGGACGCTTCGGGCACCTTTTGTACAAACTCGCATACATCGTTTGTGAGCACTCGCAAGCCATCAACATCTGGAAGAAGATGGACAAATGAGTTGTAGAAGTATTCGGTGGCTGCACCGTTTGGCCCAACGAGATGAACCTCATCTTCCCAAGCCAGAGCCACAGCATTGTTGCCACACCACTGCAGGTCCCTTGGTGGAGTCTTGACTTTTGAGTTGTACTCGCTGAAGCGGTTCTGGAAATCGCTGCTGATCACCCAGACTTTACCATCGTCAGTGTACAGTGCGATGAACTCTCCATTTGGCGAAACGCCAATGTGTCGGAAAGGTCCGGCCTCCAGCCCACGATCTTCACACTCGGCAGCATCGGTCACGTAAATGGTGCTGCCGATCGCGAGTATGACTTCCACCGAGCGAGAGGACGTGTGTTCAGGTGCAATGACAGCCCACGAGACAACCTCGCCAGATGGAGGAGCCGAGAGAACCTGCGGCCGAGGCTCGTCGTATCTTGTTACGATGACCACAGTGTTATCTCCTAAGAGCGCCGCAAATCCAGTTGACCAGAACTTGCAAGACTGCACCCCATGCTCTTCTGCGCCATGTCCCAGGCTGAATGGCGTAAAGTCACCCTGGAGGTCTGCATAGCTTCTCACTGTCCCATCTTCCGTAATGACCAGCAGTCGCTCATCTTCAGACCACCCCAGTCCTCTTATGGCGCCTTTGTCCCAGTGGATCTCGCGAATCAGCTTGCCGGCGCAACTGTATATGTCGATGGTGGATTTGGCAGTCTGGGCGCCGCGGAAAGAGTAGATCTTGCTTGCATCTCGGTAGGTTGCTGTACTAGTCAGCCTTGCTCGAGACGGCGCATTCGTTGTGCCTACCTACAGCACCACTGTAGGGAGCTCCAGTGACGACATAGTTCTCGATCTCCAAGTCCGGGTCGAAGACAGATGTGTAGAGCTGGGTCTTGCGGTAGAAGCGGTCGCCGATGCGCTCCCAATCGGCGGTTGGCTTGGACATTGCCGCGACTCAAGTATGCATGCGCATGTCCTGGGCGTGGTGTTGTTGTGAAGGGAAGCGCTGTGCTGAAGCTCAAGTCGGCAACATGGAGATGGAGCGAGCAAGCCAGAGCGGGCGTTGCGACCAACGCTGGCTGGTCTGTGCCGTTTCGTCTGGGTATATGTGCAGTACCACTCTTCATCACATATATCACAACCCCTGTCGTCGTTCCAGGTAGCACTCCAGAAGCGTATTCTACGCCAGAATTTCGTCTGGATGACTTAAAAACTTCAAGCATAAGTGGACGCGTCCTCACGCTCGACCAAGCAGCCCTCGAAAGCTGTCACTAATAAGAACGATCGGCCGCTACAATGGACGCGACCATCAAGCAATTGAATGACCTGGAGCTGGCAGTACTCGCATCACTGGTCGCGGAAGAGCACTGTCTTTTCTCAACAGATACACCGTCGACACTGGACTTACGCGACGAGCTCCGCGCAATCTGTACACACGCTTTTGGCCTAGAGGCGGTCTCCATCACCTGCGATTCACGAACCACTGTAGACGATTTGAACGAGGCACTACTTGTCGAGAGCCACGAAGATCCTGATGAAGTTCAAGGTCTTCATGATCAGCGATCCACGGCTGCACTCGGTGTGGGTTTCTCCAGCCTGAGGAAATCGTCGAGTCCTTCTCCATCGCATGACTTGGAAAGCCGCCGGATCGCGAATGTGGTAATAGCCGCAGATCTGGACATGGCAGATACCGGTGTCCAGGTGCAGGTACTAGAGCTTCTCAGGACCAGACGCGTGTTCACACGCACGGCCATGCATACAGCACCCAAGGATTTCTTGTTCATTGGCATTATGTCACGTACAGGCGCGAGGCTCACCCACCATCTCAACGATATGTTCTGCATGTCGCATTTCCATTCCTCAGAAGATGGACTTGCGTACACAGACGGTGAACTCGGCAAGGATCTAGACCCGACATTGCCCATAGCAGACGTGGTATCACTTCGCGAACAAGCATGTAAAGCCCGCATGACCGGCGAAGTGGCTTCCTACCTTCATAATATTGTGCTCTTCATGCGCACAAGTCGTTATGTCACAAGTGGTGTCACGGCTACAGCGACGAAGCAGTTGAGAACGCTCTCCAGCGCGTTGGCTCCACTTCACGGTTTGGACTACGTACCACCTTCTCTTGTGGTGCTGGCTGCACACAAGATCTATCCTCACAGATTGGTCCTGGCGAATTCAAGTACAGAAAAGAGTCTGCAGTGGGGCAGTGATCCCAGTGCTGTTGGACGGATACTTGAGGGCATCACAGTCGAGGGCGTAATCGAAGACGTGCTCGCGAGTTTTGAGTCGCCTTTGTGAAAGACTATTCGTGGACTCTTAAACGCGATACCACTCAGCCTCGAGCCGCCCTGACGAATATCACTGAACCACATACTTGCGTATGCGCAGTTCACGTGCTGAAAGTCGAAACATGCGTGCCCCGCGCTAAGACGAAATCGGATAGCTGCCTCCTTATCAGCACCACCTTGTCCCTTCCTCGCTTCCTCGGAACAACTCATATTTACACCGCCATAACAGAGAAAGACTCTTACGGCGAAGCTTCATATCAAAAACTGACATTGAACCCTGCACCGAGCCACTAGAGTACGAACTGGCCGCCGAACATGAATACGGTTCGTCCGCGAATGCACGTTCGCTCGCCTACATTCCCCTTGTATCACTCGACAAGGAAAAAGCCTCGGAGGTGGCCACTCGTGCTTCGATTCATCAAAGGGGCCATTCATGCCGACATAGCGCTTGCAGTGATTCTTCATGCAGCATGGGCGGCGTTCATTGTGTACATTGATCAAGTACGCGATGACCATATTGGCCTACCAAACAGCATCATCCCTTCTCTGTCAATCGTTGTTGGCCTCATGCTGGTTTTCCGCAATCAGACAAGCTACGACCGATTCTGGCAGGTATGTTGCTCTTCATGCCCACCAGAGCCAACGAAAGCTAATGGCAGCTGTAGGGAAATCAGCACATGACAATGATAGAAACATGCATTCGCAACCTTACACGATCATTCCTTGCCTGCTCACACGTGAACGGCAAACAATCCTCGGCAGAGGAACGCGCCGATACCGAGCAGGCAGTGAGGACGCTTCTGGCCATGATCTACGCAGCCAAGAACCATTTGCGCGCAGAATGGGGAACCGGGAGCATACCATTTTTGCTTGACAAGTCAAGCACAGACCGTGAACGCCATCGTCGGGAGAGCACATCTGTTCATAGGCCTGAGTATGAGGACCTTCTTCCTTCCAGGATTCGAGGATTCGAGGACCAAGGTCTGGGCCTGCTCTTGCAGTTGAGCATCAAGATCGAGGGCTACATCAAACGTGCCCACGATCGAGGCTGGTTCCACTCGCCGCAAGCTAGTCAAATGACCGTTCAATTGAACCAACTGGTGGCCGCGTACGGCAGCATGGAGACGATACACCTGACGCCTATACCAGTGGCTTACCTTATCCACATGCGCCAGGTACTGGCACTGTTCGGTGGCGTCTTGCCTTTCGCGCTCGTGGAGGAAATGGGCTGGTACGCAGTGGTATTGGTCAGCCTCGTCATGTTCACGCTATACGGTAAGCTCGTCAACTTCCATGATAGTAAATGGTTCTTATGTGTGCTGACATGTACCAGGAATCGATGCTATCGGAGGGCAGGTATGTCAAAGGACGTTGTTCTTATTCCTGAACAATTTTCTTCCGCGGAAACGTGCTCACGGAGCTGTGGCCTTGATACTAACACCGTCAATTTGCAGCTTGAGGACCCGTTTGGCTATGACCGAGCGGATATCAAAGTGGATGCAATTGTCGAGGATCTCAGGGTACGCACAGTCCTGCTCAGCCCAACTGCCCCTACATGCGCTCTTGCATACCTACAAGCCCAATTCACAGAATTGAATGCCGTACTGATTTGCCAGCCAACAGGTGGAGACGAGTGTCCTGATCGCCGAGTGGAGAAGGGGCTCGGATATGTTTGCGGGCTAGACATCCCGGACGCTACAGTCATGGAGCTCGCAGATCGCCTCATGCGAACTACAGGAGGCTTTGATCAGTTTCAGTCACTGTCAAGCAGAACTAAAGCATTTAGACCAACCGCATATACAACTAGACTGTTTGCTTGCACGGCACCACGGCTACAAGGCTTTCCTGATGTACTAATTCTCGCTGCTCGTTCGCCATATGCCGACGCTTTTAGCGACTACGGGGATTAACCGCATTTGGCAGTAGATCCGGCCAATAGCCGCACGGGCCTGGCGACCGTTTCGATGGTGGCTTAAATGGTCTGTAATCCGGCATGAAACGCGACAATTAGGTGATTAGACGACTGACCGGATGATGGGAAGGCGACCGGACTGCACTGTATCTACTGTGAAACGGTGTCATCGCACGTTGGTGGCGTAGCTCGATCGCCTTTTGAGATCACGACTAAGGAACAAGCTGACTCTGACATTCAAAGTGGCAGAGATGACCCGACCTGATGGCACTCGGCGGCCAGATCTACATAGCCGATGATTCGACCCATCCCAAACTGGTATGTATAGTCTAACTACCTCAGAGAAGAAACATCGGCTCGAAAAATGACACGAAGGATCCTGTGGCTTACACTAATTGGGACTGAGCCGCGATGCAACAGCTACTTCTTCTGAAACTTACAAAGTACGAGAGTTCGAAGGATTCACTCTGCCGAAGTTTTAGGGTTGATGCCAGAATGAGAGTGATGCTCCGAGTAGGGATGATTGCGGCGACACCCGCCTCGTTTGCAGCTGGTTACTCTCGCTACGCACCTGAAGACGTGAGCCCTGACGTGAGGTTGGGCGACAGAACTACCCCAACAATTGCACTCAATTTGATCTACCTCCTAATCCCTACGGCTGAAGTGCAATCCTAGTTTGTTTTTGAGACCCGCCCGAGAAGTGGAGCGACTTGGCGAACAGCATGCCGGCATTTCTACAGGGTCTCTGTGCACAAGGATCCAGGCTTCAGCCTAGCGAGCCTAGTCATTCCGTGTAAGCGCGTATCAAAGCTTAATCTTTGTTGGACTTAAAGGTCGTTTACACTGGTGCAGCATCCGACGTCGACCAGAAAGCTATGACACCTAGACCTGGTCAGGCTGGTCTTGTACTTTGGGGTCGGGTCACCAGGCCCGATGCTTCCGAGTCTGTGAGCTCGTGCGAAATCGCCCTGGCGTTGAACGATGATCACTCGCCCAGTGAGACATGAGGCTCGGGTGGTATGTACCCCCGTTGGTTGCAGCGTCAATGAGCTGCCTCGAGGCTGCTAAGGTACAAGCATTCGCCCCACGTGCTTCACTCTATAATCTGCAGTTAGGCCCCTGCCAGTTCTGCACACGCGCAGTTCTCACCTTATGTCACTCTTTTGTTCATTATGCCTGGCAATATCATCAATCTAACACCAGCCGATGTGCTTTCCTGGCCAAAGCCCAACTATGTCGACCCCGTTCGAAGGACATGGATGCCGATATTCGCCGGCATCACATTCGGCGCCGCTACGTTGATGGTCGCCATGCGATTCTGGTTGCGTATACGAGGCCATGCAGGCAAGCTTGGCTTAGACGATGTAAGCACTGCATAACCGATGTGACAGCATATAGCTGACAATCGCAAGGCAATTCTATTACCAGGATGGCTGGCTTCAGTCATGTTCACAGCCATCACAATAGTTTATGTCACCTGGGCTCAAGGCGATAGACACATTTGGGACATCGCGCCAGGCAAGCGCGAGCCTTTAGCACTGTGTCTATGGCTCGCAGAGTTTGCCTTCCTTGTTTGCGGAGGCTTTACCAAGGTGTCAGTCCTGCTTTTCTACCGTCGCTTGGTCGCAGGAACGTATAACAAGCTATGGAGATGGTTAGTGTTGTTCGCCATCGGCTTCACGGTCGCCTACACCATTGCTTTCTGCATTATGCTTCTCATCAACTGCACACCGACCGAAGCATACTGGAAAGCCTTCGACCCAGTCTATGCTACAACTCAGCAGTACACCTGCCTGGACACCAAGATTATCAACACTCTGGCTGGTGTGTTCGCTGCAGCCAGTGACCTGTACTCTGTTGCACTACCGTGTATCATCACATGGCACTTCTCCGTTCCAAGGGCGCAGAAGATTGCGCTCAACATTATCTTCTGCCTTGGATTACTTGTCGTCGCTGCCAGTGGTGTGCGGACCTACTACCTCATGAGTGAGTTTCAAAGGCATGCATTCCGACGCTTCTTTACTAACGCACTGCCCTAGTCACTGGCCATGATTCCGACGTCAGCAAAAACATCTTCGATCTTTTCCTCTGGGCGCAGCTCGAACTACAGCTTGGTATCATGTGCGCCGCCGCACCCTCCCTACGAGTCTTTTTCAGGCGGTATCTCGGAAGCAGTTCTGCATCACGCGCATTCAAATCAGGAGGAAAATCAGGAGGACGCGCAACACCAGGCCAAGGCAACACTCTGACATCCTTCGGAGGTGATAAGACTATCACTGTTGTTCGGTCGACATCGGTCACAGTGGCCGACCCGGGCGCCTTCTCTGCGAACCGCAAGCAGTTCGAAGGATCACTCGACACAGTGGGAGAGTCTGGAAGCGATGATAGAGCCTGGTCGCCAACACCGAGTAAGGAGCGCCTTACCCGTTATTCACACGAGGAGGAACCGATTGCGCTACAAGATATGGCGTGGAGAAATCCGGGTCGAGTACGCGAGAGCGGCAGCAGGTTTTAGGACTGTCAACGGGACAGCACTAGTCTCTGACTCTCTAAAGCGGAGGTAATTTTAATGATAAGGAAGTCATTCGACTGTACAAAAGTGGGTAACGTATGTACACGCGCATGAATACACGGCGTGGCGTACCAGGTCGCGCGACGCAGCATCTACTCAGATGGATCACGTCACGAATGTACGGACCCGAGGTATAATTACATGTCGCACGATGTTCGAGTAACAGCAGTTGTGGCAGTTGGAATATTGCGATCCACAAGATCTTGATTTGGAACCTGCGACTCGTGTTTTCCACGGGACATTTATCTCTACGGCACTCACCCGTGCCGTGATTCATGGTGTGTGAGTGCCGCGATTCATCCACGTGGTTTTGGAGATTCGGTGCAAACGGTTAGGGCCCAACCCTACCTATCAATCCTTGAAGCATAATTGTTATCACGATGCTACCAGCTGCGCGCTGAGCGACACGATCGATGTATAGTCATGAAGGTCAACTGTCAGTCTCACAGTCGCTCGCTTGAGTACAGACGATCCCTCTCACGCTCCTAGGCGACAGTGTCAAAAAAGGGGCGCAGCGAAATTTTGTGCTGATTGCCCTTTTCGTCAATCCTACCCGACCGAGGCGCATCCTTATCAGGTTCTAGATGCAAGTTGGGAGAGCTACACCCTCGAGACTCTCTCCTCTTCACGTGGTTGACACCAGATTTTAGCCGGTGAGAAGAGCCTAATCTGGCTCTCCCAAATCTTGGTGAACAACAGTTACCATGCGTGCCAGATAAACACAAAATACTCGCCAAGCTGGCTGGACTCTACTGTGGTAGCGAAGGTACTCGAGCTCGCTTGCTTGCTGGGCTCGGAGATCGACGTGGTCGCTTGCAAGCATATTGATTTTGACGCTCGGCTAGATTCGAGCCAAGCTTGCTGCAATCTATAGAAATACCAGGCACCCGTCTACTATCATGATCTACAGGAGCCTAGATCTGGTAGTATTCATCTTGGCACAATCGACTACTATTGGGCGTCCGCCAGCGGTACGGCTACAATTCCGATCATTGGCGTAAAAGATGAGGCGTGCATGCTGGTACTGGATAATGCATTGTGTGTTTCTAGACGTCTCGCCATGTTTGGCACCTCAAATCAGGTGCTCGTCGTTGGAGAGATGTCACATGTCATCTCACAGCTTCAACTCTCCCTCGAAGCCTCCTGCAGACTCGAAGTTCGCTCTCAAAGATGTGACTGATGTCTCTCCCTCCATGACCGTCCAACCATCCCATCCCGGTCCAGCCTTCCTGGAACTCTCCATCACATCAGTGAAGCGAGGTGCCCATTTGAAATGCCTGTTCGCCCATTTTCCACCCTCAGCGGTGGTGCTTGCGTCACCTTTACCGCCTTCCTGTCTCCTCAGTTTCGCTTCCTCAGTTGCGGCGTCATCAACAGCGCCCTCTTGAGGCAACTCTTGGAAGCATGCGCCCTGTCCCCAAGTGTTTTGGAGCATCTTCGTCCAGTTGACCTTGCTCTGCAGAACACCCTTCTTCACTGGAACGTTCACGCTGTACAACCTAGAGTCGCCCCAGGTGGCGTTGGCGGCGAGCCATTCGCAAACTCGAACGCCTTGTTGACAGCTCTCTGCCACGACTTCGGACAAATTGATACGATCGGTGAAGGCGAAGGATAATGCAATCGCACGGTAATTGCACTGCGTGGCTTCCAGAGCAGCGCCTAGAGTGCCGGACGACAGTGCAAAGAGCGAACTTGTGTTGCGGCCGTAGTTCGGACCTGAAATTACTAGGTCGACGGGTCCTCGTTCTTGGAAGAAGCAGTTGAGACCCAGCTGGGAGCAACTGGCGGGAGTGGAGTTGACGAGTACCCAGGGATGCGTGCCATTGTCTTTCTCGGTGTAGCCCTCGATGTGAGTTTCTGGATTCGTGGCCGGAGGGAAGTAGAATGACGTCTGAATGTCCTGGCCAACGATATGTGCTTTACCGATCCATGAGCGTTGGGTATTAGGGACAATGACTGAGACGACGTGTCCTGCTTTCTCCAGAGCTTGCACAAATGCTAGGACGTATGGAGATGCTTGAGCTGATGGTGGGCCATCGTCGTTGGTGACCTGGTATTGCTGTCAATTTCTGTATCCAAAAAGGCATGGTAGAGTTTCGTACTAGTATGTGCATTGTGTAGCTCGTTCAAGATATCGATATATTTGTTGAGATCTGCCTGTATACCGAATGACAGCGACTGGAGTCTTCAGCGAGAGGAGAGCCGATGATGCAATTCGTAGCGCCAGGTGGAGCTGGGCGTCACAGCGATTTGACATAAGTTTGCGTGCGAGACATCGACTCTGAGTTCGACATCATATCAATCAATTACAACGGATGGTGTTGCGATTGATATGCAGCTACCATGATTAAGCATAGACGTTTCCATACACCCTCTGGATCATAGTTGTAAGGCTAGGTTGGATATATCCTTCGCTATTGTTATTGAAGCTAGCCGAGGTAGCATCTAAACCATGCGGTCTGTACTCAAATTTCTGTGTATCACTGGACGGCTCCTGTTGAATGACCCTTGAGTCTTCGATGCCTGTTCACTTTATTTTTATGGACTGATGATCGCGTGGATAAGAGCATGGGCATCTCACAGAGCACAAGACTGGGCGTCACACATGATCATGCATTGGAATGAAAAATTGGTCGGCTTCATCGTCCAAATTTACACGCGGAATCAGGGCAGCCCCTTCAAGCCGTGTTGCTTTCCCGTATCTTTGTGGCCTGTCACGACATGTTGAAACCATGCAGTGACCTCTAATACGTTAGCTTCCGATGAAACAAGGCTCGATGGGGCCGTCCATGATCAAGTATATACATTCGTGAGGGTTAAAATAGAACTACCAGTCGTCGTAGAGAGTACCGCTACACTTTCGTCCAATCTCTTTTAGCAAAAATTGCCGTTGATCCCTGGAAAGATCAGCATTGGCTTTCTGTGCCCGCGTGCAAATCCTCAAGGATTTCTAAAATCGTTATGCCACCTTCCTCGGATCTAATAACGGTGCAGGACATTCCAGGCGCCGGCCGTGGAGTCCTCGCTCTCGATCCAATCCCAACCAACACTCACGTCCTGACCTCACCTCGACCCGCGGCGCATGTGATCTTTCGACAGTACCGGAAAGAAGTCTGCGCGCAATGCTTTGGATACGATCGCGGACGGACGCTACCTGTGCGTGACAGCGACTCCGGCAAGGTCTTTTGCTCAACGACATGCAACGAACAATGGATTGAAGATGAAGGACCTTTGGGAGTAGAATCATGGCAGGGACTTGAGACGTTCGTCAGATCGAAGAGCAAGTCGATCGTAAGCACACTCAGCCAGTCCGCCGTTGGTGCAAAACCGGGCGAGCAGGCTGTATTGTCGACGTGGGAAGAGGCGGAACAACTCGCGGCCTTGCATCGCCAGGCCAGGAGCCCGAATGGCTCGAACTCAGGGCCGGGCATCAAGGCGGACAGAGAATACCGCAAAGCGCTACATCATGTCTGGACTCAGCCAGTAGATCCAGACATTCTGGCGTATCTGCTCTCAGGCATTGTATTCCACCAACAATTTCCAGAGCAGTGGGAGCAAGAGGTCGCGACCCTTGCTATGGACCCGGAACCATATAAGGACAATGCGGATCTCGAAGCACATTGCAATGCATTTTTGCAGCTAGTGGCTACTGTGCCACGCGACCTTCTGCCGAGTTGTATCGGAGATGTGTGCCAGGTACTCATGAACGCTACAAGTCACAACTCCTTCGGCATACGAGCTGGAGGCGAAGACGGAGAAGAATATATGGGCTATTCGTTATATCCAGCCGCCAGCTATTTCAATCACTCTTGCAAGCCCAACATAAGCAAGAAGCGGGAAGGGCGGAAATGGGAGTTCAGGACTGCAAGAGAAATTGCAGACGGCGAACAACTGTGCATCACCTACCTCGGAGGAGACGAGAAGGACTTGACTGTGTCGGAGAGGAGGGAGAGGCTGAAAGGCGTGTGGGGATTCGAATGTATGTGCGAAAGGTGTCGAGAAGAATCGGCGTAATGATAAACAATGAAATAACAATTTCAATGGGTTGCTGCCGCTTTGCTTGTAGAATCATGCGTAACTGTTCCATCGACCGATTAGATCAACACGATCTCCGAGTGCGTGTAGCTCGCAGGAAGGCCAAATTCTCTTTCATTGAAGCAGCAAGTAGTCGTCTGCCACGCCGTTGCCTCGATATAGCGCTGGCGTATGAATCGCTTCCATGTATAGTCTATGCGTGAAATGATGTACCACTAATGAATCGGGTAAAATCAATACCTCCTAAGTCGTGGCGCCGAGGGCAGAAGCTTGAAGCACCAGTGACGCAATCAGGCATTTGGCACCTGACCAGGAGCGACAACACCTGCAAGAAACATTTTCAAGGAGCCAGCACAGTTCTGTAGTCAGGACACATTCATACCATAATATCCATACATCAGAGAACTTTGAATCACCATACGAAACAAAGTCGGTCGCACAACATGCCGCAAAACGAAGAGCTAGCAGCCTCGATATGCGAATCAATCGCAGGCCAACACAACGATGACAAAACTTCTCTGGCCAAGGGCGTCTCGACTTACTTCGACAAGAGCAAACTGATATTCACTTGTCCTCATGAAGACCAGTTCAAATCTCTTCGGGCGCATTGGAAAATCGAAAAAGACGAGTATCGCAAAAGCTTCCAAGGCGACAACTACGAGGCTGATAAAGGCAATGCTCTCATCTCAAAAGGAGACATGGGCTTCTCTGGCTCCACCTTCTTCAACACCACCGATGGCAAATATCTTGTCAAGAGTGTTCCAAGGCACTTCGAGCACTCCTTCTTCAAAGACGAGATGCTCGAGCCTTACGCAGAGCACATGCGCCAAAATCTGTCCTCGCTGCTGGTGAGGATTACGGACTTCTTAGAGGCAGGCAGCAACATAAGTTCAACACTGGGAATGGCGCCCGCCCACCACATCGTCATGGAAAACACCAAGTTCGGCGAGCAGGACGACAAGAGAAAAGACGTTGAGTGGGAGACGTGGGACCTCAAACCAATGTCGTACTTCTATCCCGAGCGTGACGTGGCAGGTGGTGCTCTCACATCCGAAGAGACAAAAGACAAACTGGCGGACGACTTCTCAGGAGATCTGGTCCTTGCTCTCGACGATGCCGAGGACCTCAAAGGAAATCTCCAGAAGGACACAGCTTTCCTCGCGAAGTGCAATGCAGTGGACTACTCGCTCTTCCTCGTCCGCATTCCTCTGAATCCAGAAGATCCTGAGACCAAGGCAGACGGCGCGCCAGAAGTGCCCCTGGAGCCTCCGATCGTGCCTCCTGGAGCGCCCACTTGGAGGACCGGCGTCAAATCTGCAGATGGTAAATACATCTATCGTGCATGTGTGTTGGATTTCTTCTGGGCAAAGCACAAGGTGCACGCGAAGGCAATGACTGGCCTGATCAATACTTACAACCTTGTTGGCGGGCATGGGCCGATGAGCGTTACCACTACCAGTGAAGAGTATAGAGAGCGATTTTTGAAGATGTGCGAGGAGATGATAGAGGTCAAATGAGCTGGACCAGTAATCCGGGTGATGAAATTCTATAGGAAGGCACAGACCGCGCTAAACGATCTGTGTGAACAATATGTTTTCTCATTATCGATAGCTGATAATTCGAGCGTACAAACTTGATGAGAGGCTTGCTTGGTGTCCAGATTCCAGGTAATCCTTCAATAGGCGGCGTCCCGTATCTCGTGTTTGACTGTTAGTATGCTAGGACTGCCTGCGCTCTCGATTCAATCCTGCCTTGCCTGATGAAACAACATTCTGTAACAGAATTGTTTATCAACTTGCTATCAAAGCCGTGGGATTCGTAAATGCCAAAAAGATTAATGCGAATCACAAACGATAAAGAAGGAAG
>Ga0265797_10005384_pt1 | contig 18687 bp, 22 predicted proteins | sample P2T30metagenome_FD_192433 | JGI IMG/M metagenome (GOLD analysis project Ga0265797, IMG submission 192433) | Plant litter microbial communities from East Loma Ridge, Irvine, California - P2 T30 | ecosystem: Environmental > Terrestrial > Plant litter > Unclassified | place: USA: California... | reverse complement strand
AAAGGGACTCGTTGCTGACGTTGATCTACAGTGATATCCACGGCATCAAGCATAGGAAGGGACAGGAGTTTGAGGATTGATTCGATTCGATTGATTCGATTTGACTGAGCTCAAGGGCCTTTTTCTCAGGGCCTTTTTCTCCGGGCCGTCTTGTTCCATCTCAGGAGTTATTCTAGCGAGTTTTTCAGCGACGGGAAAGAAAGGAAGGGAGTAGAATGAAGTAGGAGCACACTCTTCACGACTCCATGCATGCTGTTTCTTTAAAGTAATAGAGGAAAATTCCCCACCTCTCCAAAACTCACAAATGCATTATTTTGTGTAAATCGTTCTTCTTCATTGACTCATCTGAAAGAGAGAGAAAAAACAAACACTCGCTTTCTTCCTTCCTTCCTTCTTTTCATGCATAACTCGCGGACCCGCGGCCCAACGCTTTTGCACGCTTGCTTGCTTGATTGATTGCTTGATTGATGGATTGGGGGGGGGAGAAATTCGACCATCGTGACAAAACTTTCTCTCCGTTTCCATTCTTTCGCTTTTCTTGCCCTTGGCTCCGGACCTTTGCGTTGCGTTGCGTTGCTCCGCGCTGCATCCTTCCTTCCTTCCTTCCTTCCTTTCCTCACCAGTCCTTCTTGATGTCAAACGCCCACTTGAACTTGAGGAACTCGTTCTTGTCGTCGTCGGTGAAGACGGAGACGGCCTCGTAGTGGCCGCGGAAGAGCATGCCCGAGGGTGCGGTTTCGGACTCGACTTTTGGGGGAGGGGGGCCATGTCAGATTGGTTTTTCCGTGACGGGTGAATGAAGGGGAAAGGAAGGGGAAAGGAAGAGAAAATTGGAAAAGGAAACGTACACTTCTTCTCGTACTCGGGCTTGTCGGTGGTGTTGGGCGAGTAGGAGCCCTGTTGTGAATTATTAGCACAGAGTCGGTCAGCCGGTCAGTACCGCCCACACGAGAAATAAACCCCAGTAGTCGAAATTTAGGGATAATAATGATAATAAGAAAAAACATACAATCATCTCCTGCATCTTGGTCTTTGCGCCCATCCTAGACACGACCTGGACGTACTTCATGCCGCTCAAGATCTCGTGCTGGACGCGGAAGCGGGCCTTCATGCGGAAGGTGGCGCCCTCCTTGATGGTGAAGGGCTTCTTGTTGAGGGTGTCGAGGGCGCCCTTCTGGGTGAGGTCGATGACGATGTCCGGGCGGCCCTCGACCTCGAGCCCAAGGGAGAGCAGGATGACTTTGCGCGGGTCGTTGGGGTCCGAGATGGTGTTGCCGCTGCCCAGGCCGAGGGACTCTTTCCACTTGCGGAGGGACTCGTCGTTTTGGTCTGTGTAGGGGATTTGTGAGTTACTGTATGTATGTATGTAATGTATGCTGGGCTAATAACATTGGGACGGGGATGGGATGAGATGGGGAGATATATGGTTCGACTCACCTAGCTTCTGGTACTCGTCAATGGTCTTCTTCTCGCCAACCTTGAAGCCCTCTGTTTGCTCGGGGACAAGGTCCTCATTGCCGAGTGCGTTGGACATGGTGGTGTATGTTTGGAGAGTGTTCTAGTTGTGTGTGATAGTATTCACCGTCTCAAGTTAGGTACAGTCAGCACCAGAATTAATCGGGATTGGGGGAGTTGGGCAGCGCGCAAGGAGGCGCCTCGTCTTCAAGTGGGGCTCGAGCTGCTGCTGAAGACGTGGACCCTGGTCATGCATTTGCCTTTTCCCTCCCCGGCACTCTAAATTGCCATCCATTCATCCCACTGGAGGCTCTCTCTCACCGCCGCATGACCTCACTCACACATGACTTGCACGTGCTGTCCCGCTCTCGCACGTGATTGACGACTTCATCAACATTGAATCCCCCGAACTTTCATCGTCTCAACTCCTACCGACATCTACACACCCCGTCGTCATGTCTGACCTGCTCGACTTCCTACGCACCCACGAGGAAGCGTTCCGTAGGTGAAGCCCACCGATCAGCCCTGCAGTACCCACTCGTCTAACCCATCTCCAGTCGCGCCCGCCTAGCCTCCCTCTACTCCGACTTTCGACACCAACGCACCACCAATCCCGATGGATACCACGCAAACGCGAGCGCCTGGTTACGCGCCCTCTCCGCCGCTTCCAAGGCAGGCCTAGTCCCAGCTCAAGCGGGCACGCAAAACGACCGTTTCGTCTTGAGGACTGGCGAAGAACTCTCAAAGGCACTAGAGACACAGGAGTTCGGCCGCCCGTTGGCCATAGGCGCAGTTGTCCAGGATGCGATTGACAAGAAGGAGCTGGTGCCGCTCAAGGAGTTTTTGAACGCACAGAAGAGCATATATGCAAAAACCTGGGTACCTACTCCATGGCAGGCTGTGAGTTGGGGTTTGAAGCAGCTGGGCGTCATTGGAGGTGAGCCGGCGGAAGACAAGTTGGTTGCCGGGACTTTTGTCGTCATGGCCAATCTTGAGGTAAGACAGCGTCGTGCTGTATCAATTAATATGCAAGCATACTGACATGTCACAGGCTGCTGCAAAGGCCGTCCTCGACGAAGCATCAAGAACGGCTACTTCAAACACATCACGCATCTTCTCGCAGGAGCTGTTTGCTTCCACATTTGCGGCATCTGTTGGAGTGGACGAACTCAGCAACAACGACCTTTCAGTCCTCCTCACACATCTGGCTCGCGATAGATCGGCCATCTCGTTCTCTTTCAAAACTCAGACTATCAAATTCAAGTCGCCAACCGAGTCGCAGCCGTCTCCCATCACCACCGAAGACACCAACATCGCCTCCATCCGCACTCTGATCTCCTCCCTCGAACCGCAGATCGAGCAACTCACCGCCCGGATTTCTCACCTTGATAGGACAGCGAAGGAGGCTGTCGCCAACAAGAATCTCATAGCCGCCAAGTCTGCTCTGCGCTCCAAAAAGCTTGCCGACACGCAACTCCAGCAACGCACGACGACTCTCGCCCAGCTGGAAGATGTCTACGCCAAAATCGAACAGGCCGCCGATCAAGTGGAAATGGTCCGCATCATGGAAACCTCATCGCAGACATTGCGCAGCCTCAACGAAAAGACCGGTGGCGTTGAGAAGGTCCAAGACGTCATGGAGGGTCTGAAGGAGCAGATGATGGACGTGGACGACATTGGCCAGACGCTCAACGAGGCATCCATGGGCGCCGTGGACGAGGGCGAAGTCGAAGATGAGCTGGAAGCGTTGGAGAGCGTCGAGAAGGAAAAGATCGAGGCTGCCGAGAGGAAGGAACGCGAGGCCAAGGAAGTCAAGGAAGCAGAACTGCAAGCCGAGGAAACGAAGCGACGACTGGCGGAGCTGGACTCGCTTGGCGAGAAGAAGCCCGTGGAGGAGGAGGCCACCATGCAAAGTCGGGAGATGGAGACCGAGCCTCCTGCGTAGGGTTGCGCGTCGACGTTCAATTTGAATTCCCACGATCAAAACAGGCCCCTCAAGCGAGTTTTGAGCGCCTGAGAAACGTCCTTGGTTGTCGATGCAGACCATCGACTGCGACTTGCGGTACACTCCAGATTGAGCGCGCAGCACCACATCAAACACCGTAAACCGCCGCCGCAAAACTCACACAAAGATAAACAAACTGGCTCACCAGTACACCAAGGAACCCCCTTTGCTCGTATATCGCCACACACACGCTCTGCACCCAGAGCTGCAAAGGGTCGGAAAAAAAGCCCACAACCGCCGGTTGGACATGAGAGCGGGCCCTGCATCATCGAAGCGCCGCTCTTTTCAGCTCCTTCTTACTACTAGTAGACTGTCCAGCAACAACAAAAAAAACCGGAGCTCCAAGTCTAGAAATAGAAACCAGGGTGTAGCATAGACGTTTTGGTGGATTTGGCCGATCATTGCGAAAATGAACGAAATAAAAACCAGTATTACCACGCCGATCATCACCCCTTCCACCTCCCTCTCCAAAGTCGATATCAAGTGGGCTGATTCCAGTAGTAGTATAATTGTACATCGACAATGCAGATCCAAAATAGTTCATGGGAGGTGAGCTGACCGACCGACCTGACCTAACTGAACTGGACCCACGTCGCTCATATCCTCAGGACTAGACAGGTTCGTATCGTTTCCCCCCTACCCAGCGAGTCTCTAGCGAAAAAGAAGAAGAAAAAAACACAATACAACACAATAGGAGAATCGACTGGAGCACTGGGAGGGTTGCATGAGAACCAGGCAAATTAGTAGAAAATACAAATCGTTTGGATGTTGAAAATTAAGTATAGGTAGTAACAAGACCCCATGAATGCAACAAACTTCATCATCATCGTCTTTCTCCCCCCGTTGGCTAAGAACGCAGCAAAAAAAAAACTTTCTCTCTCGCTTTGTAGTAGTAGTAAAAGAAAAAGAGGGAAAGTTGAAAAAAGAGTCAGAGAAACCAAGGCCTACGGCGCTGGATCCCTTGGTAGAGATTAAAAAGATAGATTAACTTCATCTAAAATTAGAGCGCGCGCACGCAGTGTGGCGTCTGCGGTCTCGAGGGAGAAGTGGTTGAGGATAAAGAGGTAGTAGTAGCAGTCCCGATAGAGAAAGGAAAGGAAAAAAAACATTAATTGCCGCTTAGTATGCAGCCGCCAATCGTCGTGCTCGACGATTTGCGTGGAGGGGAGGAAAGAGTATCAAAGTGTCGTGGAAAAGACAACTCCCGAGAAGATTCGCTTGGCAGCGACTCCGACACGGTGTTGCCTCCGGAAAATAAGAAGAAAATGCATTCGTAGCTTCATCTCCATGGGCTCGGGAAATCACCAGCGACTCTGCTTGCGGCCCTGCTTCGGTGTCGCTTCGTTGTCGCGCAAGCGCTTCTCTCTGTTAGCGTCGTGATGATCGCCGTCGTAATGACGCTTGAGGCCGTGAGAACGGCTGTTCTTGTTGGGCCGAGGCGTCGCATCCGGGTCCTCCATGATGGTGTACTCCGAGCTGGTAAGGTCGTAGAGGCCGGTGCCGGAGTTCTGGCGGTATTGATGCTGGCCATTAGCACCCCATGGGTTGTTGAACGCAACATCCTGCGGGCGGGATTGAGGTTCCGAAGGGGCACGGTTGTTGCCATTGAAAGGATTTTCGTGGATGCTAGCGACCGAGCTTTGGCGGCTGGAGCGGGCAGAAGCTGGTGGTCCAAAGGCAGGACCAGGAGTCTCATAAACGAGCCTGGGCGAGCCGGTGACACCAAGCTTTGCGAGCACGTCGTCCTGTGCCTGGTCACGGATTGGTTCAAGAGCCTTGGGGCGCTGGGTGGAATAACGTGATGTGACCGAGCTGGCACGCGAGTGGTTGGAGGCAGCGCTGGAAGGACGATAGTTGGGGCCCTGACTGTTGTCACGGTATCCGTTCCTCGAGCCAGTGCGGCTCGGCGGGCGAGATCCGCGTCGGTGGTGGCCAGCGTCGATAGAGCTTGTGGTCTCGATACTGGCACGCGCAAGATGTGACACCGATGCAGACGAGTTTGAACGCTCCCATTTCGAGTCGATGCGGTTGCGGTACTTCTGAGTCATCATTTCAAGTCGAATCGTTTCATAGCCAACCTGGAGGAACTCTTTGAAAATGAGGTCGTCCTTGATCTCTGCCCAGGCGTCGGACAGCCGCACTGTGTTGAGCTGCTCTTCGCCTTTCTCCGCGGTAAAGTATTCCGAGATGCAGCTGTCACTACGGACAAATTGAGGACGGGGCGCCAATGCTTCCAATTCGGCCTCACTGAAGGTGGACGGCAGAGGACGTGATGTCGGCAGCGCCGAAAGGGAGACAACCTCTCCGATGCTGAGTTCCTGGCTGATCTCCTCGGGGTGCTCGAAGAAGTAACATTCATCGTCAAAGTCCGTCTCTAGTGATTCGGTAGGCAGGTCGTAAGGCGCACCGGCAAAAGCTTGAGGGTGCTCACCAGCTTCCAATCGCGCGTAGGCTGCAGCGTAGTCGTACGTGATGGATGGGGTTGATCTGTGGCCTCTCGGTTGCTGATTTTGGCTAGACTTGGTCCTTGAGTGCACCGCTCCTTGGGGAAAGTAAGATTTGCCAGTAGAGCCGAAAGCGTCTGCTATAGAGCTGTGACGTCCGTGAGTGGCTGCGATCTTGGTCGGCGGTGACTGCTGGAAGTAGTCAAAGGTTGGGGTATAAGAGCCAGCCGGCTGCTGGAAGTTTCCAGGTGTATAAGTGCCGATGGGAGGAGACGCTTGCTGGGGGTAGGCCTGAGCATACTGAATCGAATTGGTTGAGCCGGGACGCGAAGGTGGTTGAATGGCGAGTCCGTATCCCTGGGATTGATGGCCGGCGTATGGAGTAGCAGAGTAGGCCTGACCATATTGTTGAGACGCAGGTTGCCAAGCTTGGTTCTGGCTCGACGGACGAGGAGGTGGTGGTGCCTGTTGGCCACCATATCCCGGAGGTGGTGCATACTTGGTCACAACCATGCCACCTGCCTTTCGAACGGTGGTCGGTCCGGCTGGCTTGGAAGCCGGGGGTCTGATTCCGTGTTAGTGAAGCTGCAATGCGCCAAGAAGCAGGGACAGTCGGATGCTTACCCATGCTGTTGATTTTGCATTTGAGGTTCGCTGGGTCGCATATCGACCGCGTAAGGTTGCTTGAATTTTTGTCTGGACTTCGAGGACTGGCGTTCAAAGGAAAAGATGCAAAAGGTAAGGGCAAGGAGACAGTGGAAGTTGGTGCACCGTCACCAAGTGTTATTAAGCTGGTTTGCTTTTTCGTTGCTTGTTGTGTGCTGTAGGATGATCTGAAGTCGTCGGTCGTCTCTCGATGGATCTTTAGAGTGCCAGAAAGGGGCCTGTTGACAGGGAGACGAGGCTTTGCGCAGCTGACCACCGAGTGATGAAAGCAATATGGTTGTCAGCCTGGCAGACCAGATGAATACCGCGACGCTTTGCGTAACAACGGTTAGCGTCTATGCCGCGTGCGACAGAACTCGTGGAGTGGAAATGCTGGTCTCAAGTAGTGAGGTTCAGGCCGCGAAGCGAACAAACGGCGTGAGCGCGAGCCAGCCAGCGGATGCCAAGGCGAGCAGAAGTCGTGGGGTAGCGGTGGTGGTGGTAGAAGGCAAGCAACCAAGTCCAGTACAACGGCGATGTTTTCTGTTGGAGAGAGTGAGATTGAGTGCAAGGCGAATGTAAGACTTCTTGTTAAAGAGCAAGAAAGGCGCCCCTTGCACTGGGTCTTCAGGTATGCGGAATTGTGCAGGGATAGGGAGACTTTGGACGTTTGGGGGATGTGAGACAGCTTGCCGCTGGCTTCAACGGGTTTGGTGTTATCGACAGGGCGACATGGTAGTAGATGTCTCAGTCGCATAGTGTTGTATCGATGCTTCAGAGACTAAGAGTGAGGAGTATGAGCCAACAGTAATATAGGATATTGCAAGGTGGTGCAAAGCCGTAGACATGCCGAACAAGCCGACGTAAGTGGGTTTTGGTGGGCAAAGCCAGAGATGGAGGACGGCAGAAGAGATAATGTATACTCATGGTTACTGATTACTGCAAAAGTCATGAGAGAGCAGTCTGACTAGACTCGCATGGCAATGTTAATACCACTGCATCAACAGTTCGTCACCACCGTGAATACAAGGTAACTCAGGCTGGTGATGCGAACGCTCTTTCGACGCTCGAAGAACACATGGTGAGGCCAGTAGATGTGGAGGGCCGCTGAGCGGTCTCGTCAGGATAAGACAAGCGTTGAGATGATGCATCGGTTGCCTTGTACACCGGAACAGGTGATGTCGTGAAAACGGTAGGTGTGAGCGAGTTGAGCGAACGAGTGGAGGACTGTTTTGAGAGCTCACACGAAATGGTCGATTGCGGGGCTTGCCAAGTCAAAAATCGCGGCATGAACTACGACTTTATGCTCACCCTCACAACCTCCTTTGGGAACGTCGCCGACTCTTCAAGCAAGCAAGCCGTTAGCGATACTCGGGATCCGGAGTTACTCTGCCGATGCTAGCTGTGACTTCTTACTGCTAAGGATGATAAGACCTGGTTGAGCCATTTGCGTTGGAGCCGGATGCGTGTCTCATAATCGAAAAGCTGCTTTTCCCCGGGGAAGCGACAACCCCTTCCACCGCCAATTCCTGAGCAATGCCTGGCCTACCTGGTACGTGGAGGACACCCTGGTCGCGCGCATACCTGGCATCTAGCTGACAGTGCCATACAGCCAGCGTAGATCTGGACGAATGTATCGAACGCCTCTATCGCAAGGAGCTCCTCGCCGACTCGGTCATCGAAGCGGTGTGCGCTAAGACGAAGGAACTGCTTATGAAAGAGAGCAATGTCGTGCACATACAAGCGCCGGTGACGGTCGTCGGAGACATCCATGGACAATTCTTCGACATGATCGAGATCTTCAGGATCGGAGGCTACTGTCCGGACACGAATTATCTATTCTTGGGTAGGTCACGCGAGCACAGAAGATGCTGAATACACTCCGTCGAAAGATGGCAAGCATGTGAATATGGGACTGACACTCCCACCAGGTGACTATGTGGATCGCGGACTCTTCAGTATAGAGACCATCAGCCTCCTCATATGTCTCAAGCTTCGATATCCCGACAGGGTCCATCTGATTCGCGGCAATCACGAGAGCAGAGGCGTCACACAATCGTACGGCTTCTACACCGAGTGCTCGAGGAAATACGGCAACGCCGCAGTCTGGCATTACTTCACCGACATGTTCGACTACCTCTCACTAAGCTGTGTCATCGACGACAAGATCTTCTGCGTTCACGGTGGACTCAGCCCGAGCATTCACTCGATTGATCAGATCAAGATCATCGACCGCTTCCGCGAGATTCCACACGAAGGTCCGATGGCCGATTTGGTCTGGTCAGACCCTGATGCTGAACGCGACGAATTCAGCCTCTCGCCTCGAGGTGCAGGCTACACGTTCGGCGCCCAGGTTGTCAAAAAGTTCTTGGAAGTGAACAGCATGAACCACATATTACGAGCGCATCAACTCTGCAACGAAGGCTACATGGTGATGTTTGACGATCAGCTGTCGACAGTTTGGAGTGCGCCGAACTACTGCTACCGATGTGGCAATCTCGCAAGTGTGCTCGAAGTCGGACCAGGTGGCGAGCGGAAATGGAATGTCTTCGACGCAGCGCCCGAAAACGATGCACACAGGGCGGAACAGCAGAACCAGCAGCAACACGCCGGCAACGATCCGGTCAAGGACTACTTCCTATGAGATGAATGTTCCTCGAGACGACGATTCATGGTGCATTTGCGGCGTTTGGGGGACATTTGAATTGTTTGCGCAAGATACCACTTCACATGGTGCATTTTCACTGTCGTGTTTATGCTTGCGCTCACGCGCACGATAGATGTAGTATAGAAGACCTATGCTTGAGATGTAACCACTACCAACACGTGCCACATGCGAGCCCCAGCGTTCCCTGTCATTACCATTAGCATGACGACTTGTGGTTTATGATCAAGATCCGCAACACTTGCACTTTCCCAAAATGTCGAAGCATGGATTGCTGTCCTCAATTCCACTCTTGAACGCCCCGACGTCAGTCGCCGACGCTACGCTAACTACACCTCAAGCGCGGTCTCAGAAGGCCTCGACCTCATCTCGACCTCATCTCCCACTGCGCCCACATAACTTTCCCAACTTTGCGATCGATCGATTCTAGGTCTTCGACAATAACATCACACCACTCTGCGCCAGGCGGACCGACGCCGTCATGCGCGCACCTTCAACGGCAGCGCTCTGCGTACTGGCCAGCCTGTGCTTCGAACAAGCATACTGCGAGGAGCCCAAGCAGAACCCATTGACGGATCCTCGAGCGCGCGCGAAAATCCTGGCGGCCTGCCCGGCGTACGAGCACTACGCTCGCTTCCCTCACCACCCTTACAGCGAAGGACCGCTCGAACTCCCCTTCCAGAGGCCGGCGAAGCGATGCCGGACCTTCGAGTCTCCGCTGGTGGAGACGGTGATCAAGGACATGAACGACAAGATGGTGGACAAGGATCTGGCGCGGATATTCGAAAACGCCTTCCCCAACACGCTCGACACGACGGTCAAGTGGCACGTTGATGGCACCGAGAAGGCATCCAAAGCCCACTCGTCGTGGCTGGGAAGCACAGGAGCTTGGGAAGGAGCGCAATCGTTCATTGTGACGGGCGACATCTCGGCGGAGTGGCTCCGCGACAGCACGAACCAGCTGGCACAATACCAGCGGCTGGCGAAGAAGGACAAGGCGATTGAGAAGCTGCTGCTGGGAGCGATAAACACGCAGGCCGAGTACATGATCGCGTCGCCATACTGCAACGCCTTCCAACCCCCGCCGCCCAGCAAGATAAAAACCAGCGACAACGGCCAAGGCGACACGGTACACCCCGCCTACGAACCCAGCCAAGTCTTCGAATGCAAGTACGAGATCGACTCGCTCGCGCACTTCCTCTCCCTCGCAAACCAATTCCACAACCACACGGGCTCCACGGCCTTTATCAACCAGCGCTGGCTCCTCGCAGTCGACAGCCTGCTCCAAGTCATCGACCAGCAAAGCCAGTCGACCTTTGACCCCAAGACCGGCGCCTTCACGCCGCAGGAATACCGCTTCCAGCGCAACACAAACACCGGCACCGAAACCCTCAACCTCGCCGGCAACGGCAACCCCCTCAACTACGGCACGGGCCTGGTCCGCTCGGCCTTCCGGCCCAGCGACGACGCCACCATCCTCGGCTTCTTCATCCCGGGCAACGCAATGCTCGCCGTCGAACTGAAGCGCACCGCCGCCCTCCTCGCCGCATCCAACACGAAGCCCGCGCTCGCCCAGGCCCTGCGCTCGCGCGGCGAGCGCATCGAGCGGGCCGTCTGGGAGCACGGCGTGGTGCAGCACGCGCAGCACGGCAGCGTCTTCGCCTTCGAGGTCGACGGCTACGGCTCGGCGATCATCATGGACGACGCCAACCTGCCGTCGCTGCTCGCGCTGCCGCTGCTGGGCTTCGTGCGCCGCGACGAGCGCACCTACCAAAACACCCGCAAGATGATCCTGTCCAAGCAAGGCAACCCTTACTTCCTGACGGGCTCGGAGTTTAAAGGGATCGGCGGGCCGCACATCGGGTTCATGAACGCGTGGCCGATGAGCTTGCTCGTGCAGGCCATGACCAGCGACGACGAGGCCGAGATCGAGGGGCTGTTGAGCGCTGTCAAGCTGGTGTCGCCGTTGGGGGTGATCCACGAGAGTGTGAATGTGGAGCAGCTGGGGGATTACACCCGGAGTTGGTTCGCGTGGGCGAACTCGGTCTTTGCGCAAACGATCCTGGACGTGGCGGAGAGGAAGCCGCGGCTGTTGTTTGGGGAGGGCGCGGAGGCTTATGTTATAGGGTAGGAATGAGCAAAAGAAGAACTCTCTTGCAATGTTAACGAAACTAATGATGGATGAATGTATTTTGATTCCTGGGCTCTAAGAATGCTATGAGCAAAAGATCGTATCGATCGGTACGTTGTTTTCATGACATGTGTGCAATCTTACAATCTTACAGTTACAGGGTGGGCAAGGATTGGTCTTACTGTAAACTTCACCAGCGCTTGCTTCCATTCCCCTCAAAGTCCCTGCCAGACCTCTCGCGCTCGAGACGGGCGTCGAACTCCTTCTGCGCCTCTGCCTTTGCCAGCTGCCTGTCCTCGTCTCCTTGGGAGAAACTAAAACTGTCTTCTTCAGACGACTGCTGCTGTCCCCTCGCCGCCCGCGGCCCACCACCACCAGCACCGGGCCCGCTGCGAGTAGCGGCTTGTTGCCTCAGACGTTCCCAACTGCTACCACTCTTAGGCGGCGGCGCCTCCGCCGCTCCCTCGCCCTGATTCGCCGCTTGCCGGCCGGCGCTGGGCCGTTGGGGAACAGCCTTGTTCAAATCGAATGTGCCGGCTCTGTCCTCCGCCGAAGTCGAGTGGGCGTCCGCCTGCTGCCGGGTCTGCTGCTGAATCATCTGAGCGTCGTCGAGCACGCCAGTGTCGCTGGGAGAAGCATCCGCGTAATCGCTGCTGAAAGCTCCGCCTGTGGGAGACGCATCATCCCAGCCCTGTTGTGTACTGCTCTGCGCCTGTGCTGCCGCCGCCGTCGAGCCGCGGTTGTTCTGCGCCTGTGCCTGTGCCTGTGCCTGTGCCTGCCCGCTCTCCCGGCTCCTAGCCTGCACGCCAAACCTCTGCTTCCTCTGCTCAAATGTCTCTTCCTGCGTAGTCCCATTGACGTCCTGCTGCCGCCTGATCGCCTGCGTGCTCACGCCGTCTCTCTGCAACTGCTTCAGCGCTTCCGTAAAGTCCTTGAGCCGCGGATCCATCGCCCGCCCCGCCAGGCTCAAGCTCAAAGCATAGCTGCCGAAGAACATGGCGCCCACGACCGAGCCGAGCATCCAGTAAGACGCCAAGCGCATCGTCTGCCACCCGGCCCTGGCAGCGGCGCCCCTGAACGGCCCCAGCCTGTCCTTGCTGAAATAGCTGCCCTCCTTGAAAGGCGTGTAGCCCGGGAAGCGGTACGTCTTCCTGGTGCGGAAGTGCTGCAGCGAGCCCAGCGCGATGCCGATCGGGCTGCCGAAGCTGGCGACGCGGTAGGTTTTGGCGGCGTGGTAGGCGAAGGCGTCGGCTTCGTCCTGCGTGCAGGGGCGTTGCAGGACTTGCTGGGCGAAGCGGCACGAGTCTTGGACGGATTCGATCAGGACTTGGGGGTGAGGGCGGTCGCCGGAGAGGAAGGGTTTGGGGAGGGCGGCGACGTTGACGAAGATCTTGCTTTGCGAGGCGTCCTTGGCTACGGAGGCGTAGGTTGGTTGGCGGGTTGCTGTGTAGGGTGGGTTGCTGTCGCCATATTGGTCGGCGTCGTTGGAGGGGGGGGTGTCGGAGGGGAAGGATTCGCTCGGGTCGTCCGGTCTGATTGATTCTTGTAGAACCATGTTGGTGGGTGATGTCTAGGTCGGAGTAAATTTAGGATAGAGAACGGAAGCAATGTAGGTTGAAGTTCAGTATGCAAGCATCATGTCGCCCTCTCTTCAAGCTGCGTCATCAACGTTCAATGGCACAAGCTTGAGCATTTTGACAACGCCCACATGCGCCACGTGCTTCTTTTAACAAACATGGACATCGACATCGACATGTACAGTACAACTAAACAGTACGGCAACAACGGGCCAACATTCATTTTCGCAAACGGCTTGTAGACATTCCACGACAATGAGGGCATCAAGCCCCGGAACCCGCAAACACAACCCCACGCAATGGCCATGACCGACGAAGAAGCCGCCGCCCACGCAATCAGTAGCCTAGATCCTCTATCCGACGAACAAAAGGAAGCAAAATCAAAAATCAAATCCATCCTAAACTCAACAGACCCCTTCATCGACATCCACGAGCTCTTCGCCCTCTACAACACCCTCTACTTCCGTTCCCTGCTGCTGCCCCGAGTGGATTGCAGAGTTGATGCGCGAGTACGATCAGTATCGTGGAAGTTTCTCATCCAAGTATACAGATGTATGCGGCTAGTTTTCAGATGACGAGGATCTGGCCGAGTAAGTGTATGTGTCAGAGGTAATGTCGTACTTTGCCTCCGCCACCACTACCACCTCGTACCAACACAGTCGCATAGCTTCGTAGTTTTAATCGCTTCGCGAGTGGTGTGTCGTCGGTGGGGAGGTGGTCGAAGGGTACCCCTTCAACCCGAAAAAACGCGTAACTGTTGCCTGTCCGATATGCGAGGAGGCAGTAGCACATGATTGTATCAATCAGCACCTGGATGATAATCATACATTTTAGTCCAGAGCTGTCCAAAAGGGAACGTATCACTCTTGACGTACAAGTCCTGCACCTCCATTGACGTATCTACTGCCTCTGGTAGGTAATCTTGATCTTCTGCCCACTGAGCTCAATACCCGAGAGTGCCTCCTTGGCCGCGATAGCGCCAGTCTCTTCCTCGTACTCGGCGAACGCAATCGTGTTTCTGCCAGGCACCAGACGGATTTCCCTAAAGCCCGGGTAGCGCCTGAAGATGACCGCGAGAGCATCCTTGCCGTAGTCCTCGGGCAAGTCGCGCAAGAAGAGCGTCTTGTTGGGAGGGAGGTATTCGTCCGGCACAGCGCCACCAGCGGCGGTCGGAGGCTTCGCGCTCTTCGCCGGGCGGTCTGACATTGTGCTGTCTTCCTGTGGGCGCTTGGCCGATGCGGCTGCGGCTGCGGCCTCTTCTGCCTGCTTGCGTTCTGCAAAGTTGAATCAGCGTGACGGTCCTGCTTGGACTCAAATATCCTACACGTACCCTTCTCTGCCAATCTCTGCTTCTTGTGCTCCTCGAGTCCCGCATCACCATCCTCCCTCTTGACCGTCGCATCCGACCTAGCCTTTGCGAAATCCAAGCTCATCTGCCGCCCGAACAGGTCGAAGCCCTGCAGGTCGTCGATGGCGTTCTGCGCGCTGTCCACATTGTCGTAGATGATGAAGGCCTGGCCCTTGCGCTTGAGACTCTTCTTGGCGACAATGTCGACGATGGTGCCGAACTCGTCGAAGAGGCCGTGCAGCGCTTCGATCAGAGCGGGGATCTTGACGGACTCGTCGAGGTTGCGAACGTATACCCTTTATTAGTGTGTGGTTAGTGTCTGACCATGACCTCGCGCTGGTTCGTACGGTGTGCAATGTACGAACGTTGCGTTGGGTGCGATCTCTCCGTCGTCTGCCATTGTTATTTGAGCCTGCCTGTTGTTGGAAGACAAAGGTCTGCTTCTATGGGTAGCAAATCTGCGCGATGGAGCGTAAAGTGAGTTTGGTGTCGCGACTTTGGGTGTGGTGTTGCGCTTGAGGCTTTCATTTGAGCATGTGAAAGCCGAAGCGGAAACCAGTGAGGGTTAGGGTTGGGGATCCGTTTCGAGCGAGAAGAACATCACAGACTCGATGCTAGTTGTGATTTCCACCTCACGAAATCATGTTACTGTACTGGCAAACGTGATCATCATGAACGAGAAAAATGATGACATACACGACATTCAACAGGTTTTAGACTGTTGAACCTATTCTGAAGCTTCGGTCTGGCTTTACTGAATGCACTTCTCGTCTACGCACACCACACGTCGATCCTAGCACCACACCACATCAACCTTGCCTTTTCAACTACATGTCTCACATGTACTAATGTACATGTAACACAGATAAAGCAAAACAACCTGCTGCTACACACACGTTACACACACGTTACACACCATTCACAACCAACCAGCAGAGCAGACAGACAGACAGGCATGTCCAAATCGCCACCCTACGGCCTATCCTGGCGAAGCAACACCTTCTTCATCGTCGCAACAGTAGGCATAGGCCTCTTCACCGACCTCTTCCTCTATGGCCTCGTCGTCCCAATCCTACCCTCGATCCTGCGCGACAAAGTCGGCGAGCCGCCCGAGAAGATCCAAAAAGACGTCTCCGCCCTGCTGACAGTCTACGCCGCCGCCTCGGTCATCACAAGCCCCTTTGCGGGAATCCTGGCCGACCGTCTACCATCGCGCCAGCTGCCTTTCCTGGCCGGGCTGCTGGCTCTCCTCCTGGCTACGGTCCTGCTCTTTGTCGGAACGACTATACCCGTTCTTGCCGTTGCTCGCATCCTGCAGGGCGTCAGTGCCGCTTTCGTCTGGACGATTGGTCTGGCGTTGTGTTTGGAGACGGTCGGGGCTGAGAACTTGGGCAAGACGATTGGATCTGTAAGTGCTTTTTGTCCTCTCTCCACAAGAAAATCGTGAGCTGTGCTATCGGAGTGACTGATCGGACGAACTGTAGATATTCTCCTTCGTCTCAGTGGGCAGCCTATGCGCCCCGCTAGTCGGAGGCACTCTGTACGAAAAGACCGGTTACGCCGGTGTCTTCGGTGTCGCGTTCGCCTTGATAGCCGTCGACTTCACCATGCGAGCCTTGGTGATCGAGAAGAAAGTCGCGGAACAGTATCTACCACCTCCAAAGGACTCGGACTCGGACTCGGATTCACATTCAGCATCAGGATCCGACGCGGAACCCGGACTACTTTCCCAAGACCAACGAAACGACATCAACGAACCCAGCAGTTCAACCCACAACGAACAACCCGCCAACCCCAACGAAACCCAACCCCTCCTCGACCGCAAGACCTCAACCTCATCATCCCAAGCCTCCGACCCCCTACGAGCCTACAAACTCCCCCCCAACCAACCCACCATAGCTCGCCTCGCCCCCATCCTCCCCTGCCTCGCCTCCCCGCGCCTCCTCACCGCCCTCCTCGCCGCCCTAGTCCAAGCAATCCTGCTCGGCAGCTTCGACGCCACAATCCCCACCGTAGCAAACCAGTACTTCAACTTCGACTCGCTGCGCGCCGGCCTCCTGTTCCTGCCCCTAGGCGCCTCCGACCTGCTCCTGGGCCCCGCGTTCGGGTGGGTGATAGACAAGTACGGCGTCAAAGTGGTAGCCGTGGGGAGCTACGCCCTGCTGGTACCGGCGTTGACTCTTTTGCGGATCCCGGCACCCGGAGGCGAGGACCAGCAGATCATCTACGGGGTTTTGCTCGGGTTCTGCGGCGTGGGGTTGGCGGGGATCGGGGCGCCGGGGATGGTGGAAGCGGGCGCCGTGGTGGAGAAGTACTACCAGGCCAACCCGGAGTTCTTCGACGAGAAGGGCAAGGGGGGGCCTTATGCGCAGCTGTACGGACTGCAGAGTATGGTTTTCTCGGCGGGGTTGGCTATTGGGCCCGAGCTGGCGGGGCAGCTGAGGGAGGCGATTGGGTATGGGAACATGAATGCTGTGTTGGCGGCCGTGTGTGGGGTAACGGCCATGCTTTGTTTTGTGTTCCTTGGGGGCAAGCCCGGGATTCTGAAAGGGAGGGGGAGGGGAAGGGGGAGGTTGTGATGGGGGCCATGGGAAGACTTGTCGCCTTCTTGTGATCCCTGTCCGTCGTTTAGAAATACAATTTTATCGTACATATACTGATTGCATGCTTTGCCGATTTGGAATCGTGCATTTTGGGAAACGATCCAGCTTTCGCCACTGCCGTGTCCCCGAACTCCTGGTAGAAACCTGTGCGTCTGGTATATTGCCCTGCCATGTAGTTGCTCTTAGCCACTGCTCGCATGGCGAGTTTTGGCTTGCGAGCGTGCCCCCAATCCGAAGCCATCATCGTACAAAACGGACCCCTCGGGGGCCGATGATGCAGAACGCTCTCTTGACGGCGTTCCATGATATTTCAACAAAGAACGCCTCGTCTCAGACTCCGCGCGCGCCCTTACGTGTCGAGCTTGGGCTTCTTGGTGCCGTACTTCGAACGAGCCGTCACACGGTTTCCAACACCACCCTGCACGCACAGTATCCATTAGCATCCTCTCGCATCTTCCCAAGCGCCCTCGGCGCAAAGCAGAAACAGTATCCTGTCCCCGTTTGCATTGGACTCACCAAATCGAAAGCACCCCTGACCAAGTGATACCTCACACCGGGACAATCCTGACTCCTACCACCCCGCACCAGCACGACCGAATGTTGCTGGATATTGTGACCTGCGCGAGAAAGGAAAAACCCTCAAAGTCAGCCTCAAGAAAAAAAACTCCCCATCTTTCGGAGGATTAAATCCTCCCTCAGAACTTCAATCTCTCTCCCTCTACCGTTTATTCATCCGTTCGTTCGCCCACTCATTCCTCCCTCCCCTCCCTCCCCCAACCCACCTCCCCCCTCCAAACAAAACCAAACGAAACAAAAAAAAAAGAGAACATACCTTCACCCGGAATATAAGCCGTAATAACCCGCCCACTACTCAACCTAACCCTCGCAACCTTCCTCTCGCCCGAGTTGGGCTTTTTGGGCTTCGTGGTCCCCACCCGCAAGCACACGCCCTTCATCTCGGGCCGGTTGACGAGCGCGGGCGACGTGGGCTTGCGCGCCGCCTGCTCGGTCCTGCAGCCGCGCAGGACTTGGTTGTAGGTTGCGTTGAACGTGGGTGTGGTGGTGAAGGAGCGGCGGGCGAGGATGGCGGAAGCGGAGGTGGTGGTGATTTGTGTAGGCGCAGGCGCAGGGGCGGCGGCGGAGAGAAGTGTGCGGGTTGTTGAGGGGAGGCGCAGGAAGGAGGCGAGGAGTTTGGTGGCCATTGTTGCGGGTTTTCTTTGGTTCGTGGGAGTAGTAGTTGCTGTGGAGGTTGGTTTGGCGGCGGCCGCGATTGAGATGCGCGGAGGTGTATGCAGTTAGATGTTCGCGGACTTGGAAGTTCAATCTTGGATGGTCCGTGAGATCGGAGGATGTAGCGCGCGATTCATGAAGTTCCGAGTCGCACGTGATCTTGTGTCTCCGGATACCTTACCGATTTCTCACTGTATAAGACTGCAGCAAGCGGTGGTATCAGCAGCTCTCGTGCATTACAAACATGTCGGTTCCAGTGAGATAGCAGGATGCAGTTCTCGGTATTTCGCTGGATCAAACCTGCGCAAGTGGTGGTACTGGCTGCTTTGGAACACTATCGACCTACGAGTGCCAATGAGATACTCAAAAACAAGTCTCAGTATCTCACTGGGAGCACATATATCACGCGGTAGTATCATCTGCTCATGATAATGAATGTCATGTTGGTGCTGGTGAGATCATGTATTGTCTGTTCTCGAGGTTCGAGCCTTGCACGTGCCCTAATCTCTAGCGCGAAGCTCTGCCAAGCGTGCCCCGCGCTCAGCTGGATAATGTCTTTTCCTCTCTTCCTCTTCCTCTCACCA
>Ga0265797_10005383_pt1 | contig 18690 bp, 10 predicted proteins | sample P2T30metagenome_FD_192433 | JGI IMG/M metagenome (GOLD analysis project Ga0265797, IMG submission 192433) | Plant litter microbial communities from East Loma Ridge, Irvine, California - P2 T30 | ecosystem: Environmental > Terrestrial > Plant litter > Unclassified | place: USA: California... | reverse complement strand
CCACTGGTGATGAAGAAGACGAAGTTGAAGAGCCAAGTCATGACGACGAACGCCCAATGGGCGCCGGAGTTGTCCGAGCCGGCTGGGAAGAGCTTGATGATCGCTGAGTTGATGGCGAACGTGAAGCACAAGAATAGGCAGCCGTAGACTTCCAGGGGTCGTCTTCCTACAGAGTCGATGGTCAAGATGCATACGGTAGTACCAGCGAAAGCGATGATAGCATTCACTGCCTGGAAAAGCAAGGAAGTACCAGTCGAAATTCCAAGCTGGGAAAAGATTTGCGGGCCGAAATACTGGATTGCACTGACGCCGGTCATCTGGCAGCTGGCTTGAATGGCCATGACCAGGATCATGCGACGCATGTTGGGCCAGCCGCGGAAGAGGTCGAGATAGGTGATTTTTTTGCGGGAATGCTCTTCTGCGATTTGAGACTGGATGAGATCGTACTCGGCTAGGACGTAGGGGTCAGTGGTGTCGCCATGGGCGTGGAGATGGGCCAGAGTCTTGAGTGCTTCGTCTGCTCGATCATGGTCCGCGAGCCATCTACGCGTCGTCAGATTTTCTGATCGTGATTCCCACATGACGGATATGACATACCTCGGAGACTCTGGGAACCGGAGAATGAGCGCTCCCAGGAAGATCGCGGGAATGATCTGACAAGCCAACGGTATACGCCATTCCCTGCTGTTCCCTGTGCCGGCCCATGTCATGTAACAGCCATAACCGATCCAGGTAGCGAAGATTTGTCCGAGTGCGTTGAAGAGCTGCTGCAAGCTCGTTATTTTACCTCTGATCTTACGGTGTGCGAGCTCGGCCTGGTAGATGGGGATCTAAGATGATGTTAATGTACATCGATGGCAGGATCTGGGCCAGTCTAGAAAGCTTACGATCATGGTGAGGAATCCAACGCCAATCCCAGCGATGAGACGGCCGATGTAAAGCATTTCGATCACCACTCCAGCAGTCTGGATGATCCCGCCGACTATGAAGATACAGCAAGCCATCAGAATTGTCCGGCGTCGGCCCAAACGATCGGTGAACGATGCTCCAAAAGCGCCGACAAAACAGCCTCCAGTGAATAAGGCGACGACGGTGCCGGAGCGGGTATCTGCATCTTTCTGCAGAAAGAGCGTCTTGAAGGAGTCGGACGCAACGACTTCTGCGATTACTCCCAAGTCATAGCCGAAGAGGAATGAGCCTGTGTTGCGTTAAATGGGTAACCGTATGGCTCAGTGGAGTGGTGGTAACGTACCAATGGCTGCAAAGCAACCTATGAGGAATTGGTACACTCCCGACTTCATGTTCGTAATAGTGTTGGAAGGGAACAGAAGGTATATCAAAGGAGAAAAATCCGCGAGATCAAGATGTTCTATGGCCGCCTGCTCACCTCTATGTAGTCCACAAACTGCGGCACATTGGCAGAACGTCCTGCATGGGTTTGAGCTTCTGGCAATGCGGCGTCTGTAATACGGGAATCACGGCATCATCGTGCAGTCTCGAGTACGGTCGACTTACGGTTGATATGCTTGAGAGTCTTGCTATGCCACCCCAAATGCTTGTTGCCACGCCATTTCTGCAATGCCGATCTCCTCACCCCCGCACGTACGGTGTGACATTCGACCGATGGAAGCAAGAGAAGAGACCTTTGCACCCATTTCACAGAGGGGTAGTGCCGCCTAAAGGATATGATTAAGAGCCATCGGACAAATGTCACAGTTTGGGGGCTTCAAGGTGCTATTGTTGTCGCGAGCTCTACTCCGCACTACGGCGTCGGCCGTTCCAGGGCAGGGTCGAGAGTTCTGGTGTGTCGCCAATGATGACTCCTCGGCTTCAATGGATATGTTGTGAGGCATCGTTGTCTTCTCGAGCTTGTCGATTCAATGATTGAAGTCGGTTTGGTCGAGACCTGCGGCGGAAGAAGTGCAACAAGACCAATCAATTCTCAACACTTGCAGAAGTCTAGTCGATATTCGTGTTTCATTGCCGTAGCCATCATTGGATTGGACTGTAAATTCAGCGCATGCGTTCTTAGCCTTATCAAGTGTTTTACAGCTTCGCTGAGTCCGTGGTTTGGGCCGTGGGTCTGCTTTGTGTTTGTTGACGTGTAAGACGCTTTTGACTTCCCCCTCCCCTGATGTGATTTGATTCGATATAACTTAGACCCACTTTTGGAAGTGACGTAATCCATTGTGCACGACACCAATTATCAGGGTTAGGGTTGGGGCAAGCAATTAACATAGAAATCGTTGTATATGATCAATAGAAGCGATCTAAGCACTTTTGTTAAATCCATCGATTGCGCAAGTAGCGAGTGTTGATTCTACCAGCTGTACGGTGTAGCTTGCTCCGTGCCGAAGGCAGAGGAGATTAGGTCTCCAAATGACTTGGAAGCTGTCAAGAATCCAACGCGCCGCGATCTGAAGGTTTACAAGTCTGTTTGCATCGACAATTCATTCTTTCGACCCCAAGAGCGATATGTCGATGTTCGTCACATCTCAATCAATCGTATCAGCGTGATTTAGCTTTCAACCCCGTCGTTTCGTGCTCAGCTGAATGTATAATCGCCCTCCCGGTTGAATTGTGGTCAGTCATGAGGATGGATTGGAAGGATTCCCACCAGTCTACATGAAGCGCAAACTTAAACGAGACGTATCACAACAATGAGTTCATCGTCAGCCGAGGGATTCGAGCTTTAGGTTCTGATGTGCTGACTGCGTCTCACAAAGATTGATGTGTACACGTAGCATACCTAGGTACTCGAGTAACTTCACTGCCTGCTGACCGTAAACCAGTGATCAGTGCAAACATCCCCGGGAAACACAACAACAATACAGCAAAATAACGAACACCATGTCCAACAAGTCAGAAATATCCGGAGGGCCACCACCCCACTTACCCGACTCGATATACGCATTCATCGAGCCAGGCGTTAACAGACGGCCCGGGAAACTGGCTGTAGTGAGCAAGTCGCAGCCGGGCAACCATCTAGCAGAAGCGGTGCGAGAGTCCACAGGCTCGCTACCCAAAAGATGTGACGAAACGCTGCGATGGACTTACGCCGAGTTCTTCGCCGTCTCTTTCAGCTTGGCAGAGAATCTGGCGCAGAGGATCACGGGCTCGCGGCCGGAGTCGATCGTGGTGACTTACATCCCCAACTCTGTGGAATACCTGCTTTTGCTGGCGGCTTCCACGATCGCGAAGACCGGCATTGCGAGTTTGGATGTTGGAATGCTGCATAAGACTCGTCATGCTGAACTTGAGGGTTATCTTGGACAGCTGCAGCCATCTTGTATCGTCGTACCGGATGCTGAAGGAGCTGCTGCGGTCGATGGCATCCTCCAAAAACTGCAGCTCCATTCAGTTGTCAAGATTTCGCTCGACAGCAAGCCGCCCCAAACACCGGTTGGTAACGAAGTTTCTTGGGAAGGCTTCGCATCCTTGTGCAAAGCGTCTCCGGCAGACGCAATCGCAGAAAGAACAGAAGCGGCCCGCCACGACGATCCCAATAGAACAGCCTTAATCGGTAAGTACTCCCCCTGGACTATGAGATAGAACTCGCTAATAAGATAAATCCCAGTATACACATCAGGCACCTCCGGCGGCGTACCCAAAGGCTGTCTAAAACACGCAGGCAGCCTCATCGCCGGCGCCGCCGCCTCAGACCTTTGCCCCCCCGGCAGCACAACCGAAAGCGTCCGGATCGTCCAAACAGCCAATTTCCGCGTGATAGCCCCCGTCACCACCATGCGAGCCTGGTACGACGGCGCAACGGTAATTCTGAGCAAGCACCCCTTCGACGTGGAGTCCTACCTGGACGACGTCGAGCAAGAGCGAGCGACGAACTTGACTCTGATCCCGGCGCAGCTGCATGCTATTGCTGCCAGCCCGAGCTTAGGATCGAGAGACCTCACTTGCGTGGAGTCGGTTGCCTCGGGAGGCGATATTATTAATTCGCCGCTGATTAAGCTGGCGGAGAGGACTTTTCCTACCGCGGCTTTCATGACGGGTCATGGGATGAGTGAATGCCATGGGATCTTTCAGTGGCCTTACTGGGAAGGTGCGGACTCAATTCCATACCACCAGGGAGTGTCTCCCGTGGGCCGTCCATCTCCAGGCGCAAAAGTGCGTCTGGTGTCGGAAGAAGGCGACATTGTGCCGATTGGAGAGGTGGGCGAGCTCCACGTGCAGCACGCTGCTGTTTTCAAAGGATACCTGCGGGAGCAGAAAGACATGCCGGAGTTCTACACTGATGACAGCGGAGACTGGTTCAAGACTGGGGATCTTGGCGTCTTCAGCCAGGGTGGAGACGTGTACATCGTTGGTCGAAAGAAGGACGTGGTGAAGAGGGCTGGTGTGTCGATTGCTCCTGCGGCGATAGAATCGTGCTTGTCGGCGTATGCTGGATCACAGGTAAGTTTTTCTCGATCAGTCATGTTGTTTCGCGTGAAAATATTGACGTGAATGAAACGCAGACGGTCGTCGTTGGGAAGTCGCACCCCACTCTGGGCCAGGAACCCGTAGCGATACTCGAGAGCTTCAATGGGAAAAGCGCAGACGACCTCGCAGGGCGTGTGATCGAGACGTTCGGTACAGACTGGAAGCTCGGCGGAGCGATCGAGATGAATGCCTTGGGCCTCAAGTCTTTCCCACTGAACGCTACTGGGAAGATACAAAAGAGTGAGATAACTCCCCTGGTCGATGAGTATATGAAGTCGAAGTAGTCTTCCGAATGGACAGCGAGCGGTGACAAGCCTTTCTGAAAAAGAATCGCACAGTCAGTCAGTCAGTTTGATGGATGTTGTTGAAGATGAAAAGATCGCGTATCATTCGAGGGCTGGCTTTTATCAAGATATCAACGAACGCTAGACCGTAGCCAAAAGTCCTCGCAGCAGATCCGCTCCCTGGGATAGTGTACAATCAGAAACGAAATGTGCCTTGGACTAGGCTTCGGTTAAGTCTCAAGAAAGAACGAACAGAAAGGTAAAGAAATAAAATCCGTGTTCAACGGGCGCGGACAGACATGGCGAATGCCATGTAGCCCGTTCAGTTCAACGACACAACCAGCAACTAGCATGCCAAGACCACGGTGATGGCGGTCGAGGCATCAGCGCAAAGCCAGCGCAGTGGTCAGGCGATAATGTCCGACAACGAGTACAAGGCATTGATCTTGGTTGTTGGTGTTGCAAGCAGAGTCACTAGTAGGTGTGTTGACTGCGTGTGATGGATGTGTAATTGCCATAATTCGTCAAGTTTGTCTTGCCTGGGGTAAAGTGAATTCGACAGTCGTCTTATTAATGTGAGCGATTGCCAAACTCCAGAGATTGTAAAAGGAAATGTGCAGCATCCGCATGATCCTCAGATCTGTCGGGGTTGCTGGCGAGGAGCGTTGTTGGCATCCTCTTCGGTGTGGTAGTAGACCGAGGTCTTGGTGTTGATGATCATCGTCTCCGAGTTGTTGCTTCCAACCTCGATGTCACGATCCTCGCGGTCCTCAGGATGCCACGCCGAGGTCAGCGTACCGAACTCCTTTCCGCGCGCGTGCTCAAGACCCTGCAGCTTCAACTCGTCCTCTTCGCTGCGGCTGGAGCTGCGCTCATAAGGGCCCCTGGTGCTCCTGTGCCTTCCACTTTGAGCCAATCCACTCTGGCTGAGACCGCCGCGGGATCTGCTGTTCGATGTTGTGAAGCCGAGCGAAGGCATGATCTTGCGGAGAAGAGGGCGAAGGGTAGCGCAGGAAGCAGCGGTGATGCCGAGAGCGGTCTCCACGCCAGACCAGAGGGCAACGTCGAATGTTGCCCAGAGGAAGTCCTCGACGTTCGAAAGAGTGTGTACGTAAGGAATGCGAGCAATAGTTGCGATGGAAGCCCTGGATTTGATTGTCAGTAGATACTCATGTATACGCAACCTGCAAGGGATGAGAGCAACTCACAATGCACCGACAGCCAGAATCATGACGACAGAGAGCTTTTCTCTGCGTCCCATCTGGAGGTCCCAAACCAGGAAGATGGGCAGGATCGAGTAGGTCCAGTCACCTGCACAACTAACGGCAGAGTAACCGTAAAAGACTGCGACAAGAATGTCCGGGTTCATGCAAGTACCCTCGCCGCCAGTCCACTGGGTCCAGAAATATTTGCTCGGCAAACACTGGAACAAGAAGATGAAGAAGAACATGGTGCTGTAGACTTCAGTGATGATGAGGACACTCCACACGATGGTCTGGTGGATCTTGTTGACACAGAGGCGCAACAACATGATGCCGATACTGGCTTTGATGAACATGTTGCTGAGCAAGTAGAAGGGCTCGCAAAGCCACCAGAACTGGACATGGTCAGCGATCGTTGTGTTGAAGTAACTTTGTCAATGCAATCCTTACCTTGAGTCCCAGAGGTAATTCGTCAACTGGAATGACATTGGCGTGTTGACCAGTGCCGTGATGGGCTCCTGTTATGGCGCATGATGCGAACAAGCAAAAGAAGACCTGTCGACAACACATGATTAGAATACACTCGTTGAAGACAAGTCCAGTGCCAACATACCCATGATAAAACTGTGAAATAATCATCCAAGCCAAAGGCTTTTTGGACATAGATTCGACAGTATGCTCGCAGGGCCACAGTTATGGTGGTAAGCGCGACAAAGAAAGAATAGAGAGCGACGAGCTGAGGCCCACGTCCACCTGGTTTGATAGTCATTTTTGGGCGATGAGTCTCAGGAACGTCAAAGAAACGAGTGTCGGAAGTCGGTGGTGATCAGGCGTCCGGAGGGTGGCAGCGAGTAGCTGGATATATCGCAGTAGTAGTAGCACCACCAGAACTGCTTTCCCTTTCGCATGTCCGGCTAAGCATCGTGAGCAAGGGTCTGGCCTATTCTTCTACTCGAGTGGCCGCTCAAAACTTCGCAATCTGGAGGCGGGCCATCAACATCTCGGCAAGACGAGGATAGACCGTCGCTCTCAAGCGTAACGGCACGGCGACTAGCAGGCAGTCCAGCCTAGAAGGTCCTCCACCGAAAGCTTGCTGATAGGGTTTTCTTCCAAACAGCGTCGGGGTCTGATCCACTTGGGGCGAGTAGCTGGCCGGACCGACTCGTAGGCTTCAACGCACGTGGACGAGCCTACCCATCTACCCATAACCGCCGGGCTGGAGCTCGACGATGGCACGTGAACGGCTTCATCTGGCTGTGGTTGTGTGCTAAGAAAAGGTCAAGACCTATATGTTTCCTCCGCATATCATGCAGGTCCCCGGGCTGCCATATACCAAGGCAAGGGACCACTAATACCTACTGGCCGGAGGCGAAGGAAGGACCTGCCAGACTGCTTGCCGAGAGGATTGCTGATGCAGCGTGGCTGGTCCACCCACCGGCGGACTGCCTCTGCATGTCGACATCTGGTCAAGGCCCCGCGAGACATGCCTGTCTGCCTGTCGTCGATCTCTGCGGAAGTGAAGAAGCCAGGTCGCAATCTGAACCCCATTTCTGTTGACTCGGACAAAGCACGGAAAGGCGTCTTTTGGGCCCGAGGGGCGTGGCTAGTTTCAACAGCGCCACACTCCACAAGGCATCTCCTGGATGAGCCCCCATTGGTCATGTTTGAGCTCGAGCATGTCGGTAGTTGTAGGGCCTGCTTAGCTCAGAAAGCCATACCACAGTAAAATAGGCCTGCTGGAACCGCACAGTACGGATGTTGGCAGACCTCGCACTGCACACTGCAGATTCCAGGGGCATGCTGTAGGGATAGCGACCATGATCTCCATGCGGGTGAATGACATCCATGGTACTTTGCATGCCGTAGTCAAATGCCATTCGGTGATGAGAGCAACTTGAGGCTGGGGACGGGCATGGCTGCTGGGGAACGCGAGTCGACCGGACCATGAAAGTTCCGGATCTGTGAATCTGTCAATCTTTGAATCTTAATTATTCATGCGCTCGCAGCACGTAATTGTCAACTTATGGTTTGCAAGGTGAAACTCCTTTTCTGGAGCATGTTCGTCATGGATTGTGTGCGATAGACTTTCACGTTCACAACGTCGTGGTTTCGAAGCAAGATGATTGCCTGCCATGTCACCAAGGACCTGTCACCCGTCACCTCTCTTCGAAGCCTCTTCATGATACAGGTATACATCTGTGCGCTCGCTTCCAAGAATCCTTGCATGATTTGCAGGAAGCTGTCTTTGGCGTAGCCTAACATTTTCCTCCTCGCCCACATCGCTAGTATCTCACCACAACTCCCACAATCAACACAACCGTTCGTCCCCAAACCCAGGTCCGCGTTACCGCAGGGCTTTTGGTTGCCCTACATGTCGTGTCAGGTACACCCGTATAAGCCGACCAAGATCTGGTAAAAAGAAGCGATCGGGTTGTTCTCTCCCCTCCCCCCGCCACGTACTGTTGTACCACCTCGATGTTCTCGATACCATGACCCCCACGCGAATCGCGATCATTAACTGAGCTTCCCAAACCAGCGACGGAGTGATCGTCCATCTAATTTGTCCAAAACTAGCCTCCCAACGTGGACTTGCACCCATGTCAACTTCACCCTGTCCCCCTCGCTTGCGTGCGTGTCGACATGGTTCCCACGGTCCCGCCATCCACGTTTCTCCATACCACCGGCGTTGAAGAGTTCGTCGTCCTGGTAGCGTGCCTGTCAAGAGTGCAATTCTTCCCGAGCCATACAGCTGGTATTTTTGCTGGATAGCATGGAACTTACCCGTACAAAGGAGGCAGCCCTAAAAGCCATCTTCCGCGTACCGGAACAACGCTATCCGGCACATTCACGGTCCTGACTCTTGCAAACATATCTACTGCTACAGTCCACGGCAGACAGGCCGTAAGTAGCAGGAGGTCAGTCGCTACCTTTGGCCTCTGCTTACATACTTGTCGTCGCCCACGTGACACCGCGTCTTCACGGCACTCGGCTCGGCACTTCACAGTCTTGTCAACATGAAACATCATGAACTTGTCGCACTCGGCTAGCTGTCTATACGAAAATGTCTGCCGAGGCACAAACTGCTCTCTCACCTCAAGACTCAGGTTGACAGCTCCAGGAATACGACCATCCTGCTGCGCGTCGTCATCTCGCTATTTGACTTTGGGAGCCTGAACAAGAAGGTACCATACTTGCGGCAATTGTCTGTGTCATGCGTGCCCTTTCGGGTCTCTCGACCGAATGTAACACTACTCGTGTTGTGCGCGGATATCTTGGTACGAAATACGAAACCGCCGAGTCTATCTCGAAGCGAATCCAGCAACCAGATTACTGAAGGGCCTCCCTCCCACCACAGGGGAAATCACGATCAAACAATTTTGCAGCTTCTAATTGGCCAGGGAGCATTCGGCGCTAAGAACTTGCCCTAAATTAACGATGGTGTCAATTGACACTGACATCTTTGAAGTGCGAACTCACAACTCACGTATCTCCATCAATATCGGTCGGATTGAGGTGTCGTTTGGTCTGCTCACAAACTGGCATCTGAGGTTCTGGGGCTGTCTCTTAACTTCTTTGTCGATCGATAAAGCACCACAACATGATTCTTACATGGAACGGGTGAACCTTTCCAGCTTTGTCGTTTCGAAGACGACATCTTTCGAATTTTTGCAATATTCAGATCCACCCCAATGTCAAGACACAAGATTCCAACGATGTCCTCGCTGATGAGAGATTCGCTTCTCTAGCATCTGCTGATTGGCTGTGCTTACGAGCTCGAGTTTGGGTTTGAGACATTTGATGACGGTGGATGAGTCAAATTCCATCATGCACCTAGGCAGGATGCCAATGCAATGTCAGACCTGAGCTCAAATATGAGAAGTGGAGGTACACTTTGTAACACTACAGGAAGTCGATTCACTTTCGATATTGAAGCCTCCGAGACACGATCACCTCGCAACAATGGACCTCCTCCAATCCGGCGCTTTCCGACAGCACGCCGAATCGCTGATGCAAACATATAAACTCCCAGGCCTTAGTATCACGATTTCTCAGGACAACGAAGTATCCTCCCTCGGACTCGGTGTTGCAAACCTTCACAATGCAGCAAAGTGCACACCCGACACCTTGTACGATATCGCCTCCAGCTCCAAATCCCTCACAGCGGCGTCTGTAGCGCTTCTGGTGGAAGATGAAGAGAACCACCCGGAAGTACAATGGGACACTCCCCTCCATGATATCTTGCCTGAGGATTTCGTGATGCCAACCTCGGAACTAAATGAGAGAATAACAGTCGCGGACATCCTAAGTCACAGGACTGGAATGGCATTGTGAGTTGATCGAATTGAAGACGAGTCAATAGCCACGGAAATCTAATCGCGTACACAGACACGACCTATCATACATGGGCTACAGCGCCGAGCACAAGCAGTTTAGCACGCCTCGCGAGATCACGAGGAAAATGCGCGGGCTACCCATGGCATCCCCAGAAAAGCAAAAGTACATGCTATACAACAACATGATGTACACCGTAGCTTCACACCTCGTAGAAGTCAAGACCGGCCAATCGTTCGAGGACTTCCTAAAAGAAAGGTTCTTTCAGCCACTAGGAATGGATTCCACGCATCTGCACCCTCCATCGGCCAAAGGCTGGGCAGACCGCATGGCCAGCGGCCACCAATTCGACAAAGCAACCGGCAACTGGAGCGTCTTCGACATCCCATACGCACCCGAAGCGCAGGGCGCAGGATCGATCGTCACCTCCTCCGCAGACTACATCAAATGGGTGCAGGCAATGCTTCACCACCAGCCACCAATCTCAGAAGCGTCCTACAAAGCTCTCACGCAACCCAGAATTCTCATCGATCCGGAAGATAAGGAGCTGAATCCTTTCTGCTCACACCAGCTTTATTGCATGGGCTGGGAAACTTACCACTACCGCGGCCACCAAGTCGTCATCCACGAGGGGCTGATTGACGGGTTTGGCTCGGCGCACTTTTTCCTTCCCGGTCATGGTTTCGGCGCTGTCATTCTGGGGAACGCAGATGGCATCGAGCAGGTCTGCTGGATCTTGGCCCGCGAGTTGATTGATGCTGCTCTTGACGTGCCTGTCGCCGACAGACCGGACTGGGCCGCTTTGCAAGCTGCGAAGCTGGCCAAAGGAGGCGATGCAGCTGATCCACAGGATCAATTGAAAGAGCTTCGCGCGGAGCTTTCGTCCGGCGAGCGGTCAGAAAAGCCTGTGCCAGCTCTGGAGGGTTTTGTCGGGACTTACAGCGATGTTGGCTACGGTGTTTTCAAGGTCGAGATTCGAGACGGGCGTCCGTTCATCGATGCGATGAATCGAGGGTTCCGCTGCACTTTCGCCTTTGAGCATGTGCGGACGTGGGAAGAGGATGATGAGGAAAGTCGTGATGTTGTCACGCGGTCAAGCATGATTGCTCATCTTCGTCCATTGCGCGGGAGTGTCGATGAGTATCTCGCGGCGGAGTTTGTGTTTGTCGGTAGCGATGAGAAAGCCGGCAGGATGGGGATTGCGCTTGATCCTGACACTGAGACGATTTGGTTTGATAGAGTGAGAGAGGATGTGTGAATGTATGAGCAATGCGCCTTTGGAATGACAAGCTGCTCGGTCGCAGTAGAATGAAGAAGCACGTCCAATCAATAGATTTGGTAAATGTACTGTAAAACGACAAGAACAGGAACAAGTCAACTATTCACATGTTTGAAGCTCTAAGATAACGACCGCATGTACCTTCCAGATACGGCACGATCCTGGAGCTGCTAGCGTCAACATTATGTGGAAACATGTGTCGTCGGAACCGCCTGTACATGCCTTTTGAATGGCATTTTGAAGTTGCGATGACACGAGGTTGGTAGAGTTTCATTCCCTCTCGACGATTGAGAGGCTGGTATTGGTTGAAAAGAACAACACATGGGCCATGGTTATGTCTCACAGAACCCGCGGCCAATGGTCATACCCCACACAGATAGCAAACATCACCGTCACAGCTGGGCAACAGTTACCAGAGTGGGTTACCTTCAAACTGCTCTGACCAAAACATCCGAAGCGTAAGCACCACCAAAAAGACATCGTCTCCCCGACGAATGACTTGACGATACCCTCTTCCCTTTCCTCAATTGTCATCCCACCGTCATCCCCTCACCTCTCTGTCTCTTTGCCTCGGATATCCGGATCGATCACGACACCATCCTCTTCACCATATAGGTAGCTTACAAACACCACTGCAGCGATGCAGCCTCTCTTCCGCGCTGTCACCTCCAAACCCGCTCTCCGTTCATACATCCAACACACAAACCGCCTCCGCGTCCTCCCCTCACGAACATACGCCAGCATGCAGCACTCAGTCCCACCTCTCAACGACAAGACCCTCCTCAAGTCGCAAGCATACGTCGACGGAAAATGGGTTGACGCAAAATCCGGCAAGACCTTCGAGGTCACTGACCCGGCCACACACAAGGTCATCGGCACCATGCCCGAGATGGCCAAGGAAGACGTCACAGCAGCCATCCAGGCGGCGGAGAAGGCACTCGTGTCGTTCAGGAAGACCACAGGCCGCGAGCGCGCTAAGATGCTGAGGAAGTGGTACCAGTTGATGGTTGACAACAGCGAGGACTTGGCGACGTTGATCACATGGGAGAATGGAAAGCCGCTGGCGGATGCGAAGGGCGAGGTCACTTATGCGGCCAACTTCTTTGAGTGGTTCAGCGAGGAGGCACCGAGGGTCTACGGCGACACCATTCCTGCGACTGTGCCTGGAAACAGGGTGTTCACTGTCAAGGAGCCCGTGGGTGTTGCTGGATTGATCACGCCGTGAGTTTGGCTTGAAAGTACTGAGAGAGTACGACTGGGGCTAATGATTTCTCAGATGGAACTTCCCTGCTGCCATGATCACCCGCAAGATCGGCCCTGCGCTCGCAGCAGGCTGCACAGTGGTCGCAAAGTCTCCTGGTGAGACACCTTTCACGGCTGCCGCATTGGCCGAGCTCGCACACCGAGCGGGTATCCCTGCTGGCGTTGTCAACATTGTCACCGCTCTCAAGAACACACCCGAAGTTGGCTCAACCATCACTGAGTCCGACATCGTCCGCAAGGTCTCTTTCACCGGCTCCACCGGCGTTGGCAAGCTTCTCATGAAGCAATCTGCCAACACCCTCAAGAAGCTCTCTTTCGAGCTTGGCGGCAACGCGCCTTTCATCGTCTTTGATGACGCGGACCTGGACTCTGCTGTAGCAGGCGCCATCATGTCCAAGTTCCGCTCCTCAGGTCAGACTTGCGTCTGCGCCAACCGAATTTACGTCCAGCGTGGTATCTACGACAAATTCGCTGAAGCTTTCACCGCGAAGGTCAACAATTTCAAGCTCGGCTCTGGCTACGGTGAGGGCATCACCCACGGCCCTCTGATCCACGACCGTGCCGTCGACAAGGTCGCCTCGCACGTCGAAGACGCCGTGAAACAGGGCGGCAAGGTCCTGACCGGCGGCAACAAAGTCCCCGAGCTCGGCGAGAACTTCTTCCAGCCTACAGTCATCCGCGACATGACACCCAATATGGCCATCGCACACGACGAGACCTTCGGCCCCGTGGCCGGTCTTTTCCCCTTCGAGACTGAGGCCGAGGTCATCGCACAAGCCAACGACACCGAAGTCGGTCTCGCGGGCTACTTCTTCTCCAAGGACATCCAACGCTGCTACAGAGTCGCTGAGGCGCTCGAGGTCGGCATGGTAGGTGTCAACACGGGTTTGATCTCGGATCCTGCGGCGCCGTTCGGTGGCGTCAAGCAGTCTGGCTTCGGCCGTGAGGGTAGCAGGTATGGTATTGATGAGTACATGGTTACGAAGATGGTTACGCTTGGTGGTATGGGTCAGGAGCTGCAGGGCTCTTCTTAGTCTGAACGAATGGCTGGCTGGCAGTACGGGGGATGGATTGTACAAACATATACACGCCCAATGCTGATGATTCTAAATGAAATGAGGTTCTGGCTTTTACAGTGGAGCGTACAAACATTCACGGTGAGTGCTCAACCTTTCAATGCTTCAATGTTAATGATTTCATGCGGAGCTTTGGCTTGTTCGATTCAATGCGCAAACATTCTTAGCACTGGTTTTTCAATGCTCCAATGCTCGAATGTCCTTCAATGCCTCTCAGTGCCGGTCACGTTTCAAGATGTCGTGCCTCCCAATGAGGTCTTTGACGAGTGATGCCGCGCGAGTATGGGAGGAAGGCACGATTTGACGCGATTGCTGCCTTGAGCTTGTTTCCACCTCACCTCCTCCTCATCTTTCCACTCATCTCCATCTCTTTCCTCAATCCCTTTCTCTTCAACGCCATACCGGCAAGCAACATTTCCAATCCTCACCATTGCAGCAAACTTTCTCATTGGTACTTGAGTCCCCGAGCATACACGCAGCGCCGAACGTGAGTGGCTTTGCTCGTATCATTTCTTCCCTCAGCTCACCCTCACTAGATACTCCTCACACTCCACATCGTATCAGCACGGAGTAGCCCAGCATGAGTGATCTGCCCAAGTCAAGCAGCCCGCCTCGCGAGCATGAGACCATGTGCTCGCACGCGCCGGCGGAACAACGCTCGCCTGGAGTCCTCGTCACCAACGCCGCCACTGGCATGGAAGAACATAACACACACGATCCGGCCGAGCCAGACAGCTCGCTTCATGAGCATAGCACACCGAGCTCGCAAGCACCGTCCGAACCACAAAATTCGCCTGACACCACTCCCACCGTCAACATTGAAGCGCCCGGCACAAACGCCCATCCAGAACAGAGCAGTCCGCTCAACGAGCTTAAGACCATGAGCTCGCTTGCACCGGCCAAACCACGTCTTCCATTCACTGATCTCGACACCATGCGCACCATGCCGAACCCTGTCGAAGCCGGCACACAGCATTCGACAGAACCAGTCTGGATTCCCCAAGATTCCAGCCGCATGCAGCCACCGCCAACGCTGTCTAGCCCTTCCGCGTCGCGAGTTGTGCAACTCCCGCCAATGCCATCAAGCCCAGCCTTCACATCGCGACTTGTGAGGCTCCATCCCCTACCGGACCAAGAGTTCACCTTCCCGATCATGAAGCTCTCGGCTGAGATCCGCCTCATCATCTTCGATCAACTCTTCCTCGACCTCACGGTCCGCCGCCAACAATCAATGGAGTACCGCAACGAAGAAAAACTGCTGCAGAAGCACCAGGTCAACGACTTCCGCCCGTATACGAATTTGCTCCTCACTTGCAAAGAACTCAACAAGGAAGCCAAGAACCATTGGGACAAGTACTACCTCCGCGAGTGCTGCTTCTACTTCTGGCATGTCTCGAAGCTCTATGACTTGGCCATGGTTTTTGACAAGATGGGGAAGCCTTACACCGAGATCAACTACGTGCTTCGATCCCAAGTTGGGAATGACTATAACAATTCTCTCTGCCTTGCCCCAACTGTTGCGGAACTCGGGTACTATGAGGCTGATTGGTTCATTGAAACCCAGCCAGGTGCCGCACCAGGCTACGAAGAACTCGATGATCACTTCAATCAGCGCCTCTACACGACTGTTGGGAAGACCTGCGGGATCATCGAAATCGGAGAAGGGACGTACGAGGCCACCGATAAGAACCCTGTACGCGTCGTGATTCACGAAGAAGATGGCAGAGTATGCGCACGCGGAGACCTCACTGGTCCTGAATCTTGTGCGATCAGCGTACATCTTGATCAGAGAGTCCGTGATGACCTACGCGGAACTATCAAAACGGAAGACTATACACAAATGCAAGGTAAATTCTCTGGTATCTTCTGGGGCGGTTACGATGCTGCAGTAGGGTACGGAAAACTCAAAATCTGGGAAGCCATGCTTTTGGACCATCTTGAGGGCGATTGCGACTGTGGCAAGTGGAACATCCCTGCAAATCGCTTTGGCGACGACTCGCTTTTGAGGATCGGTGAAGATGAGCGTCTAACCCTGCTAAACAAGTGGTACGACAAAATCATCGTTGATCCCAAATGGTTGGCTCTGGGAGGAGAGCCGGTCCCGGAGCCATATGGATCGGTTGGGTTGATGGGTGAATACGGGATGGGCCAGTGGCTTGACGATGACTACTGGAGGCAAAAAGCGGACGACCATTGGGCTAGTTGGCGCATGAGCGACGCAGAATGGAAGGAACTCGAAATCACCCCGGACCTGAGACCTGCCGGAGCATAGCCTCCGCGTCGGCGCCTGTTACTCATCACCGAGAATGGTGAAGGAGAAGGAGGTTGACCTTTATGCATGAATGGATTGCGAATCGAATGTGGGCGGATCGAACGTGTGCCCGAGCTACAATAGGTCGAATATGATGCTGCCAGGCTGTTCTCATTTCACTTCCCTTTCCCCCTCGCAGACTTGGCACCTCCTCTACTCTTCCGCGTCTTCCTTTTGGGCGCTTCAAACTCACTGCCGTCTTCCTCTCCAGCCTCATCGGCATCCTCCTCCACCTCAGTCGCGGGCAGCTTCCTCTTCCTGCCCTTCGCTTTCGCTTTCCCAGCATCAACAGCAGCTTCACTCTCAACGCCAGCCACCTCAACCGCTTCTACCTCCTCACCATCGACTTCCTCAACCCCACCACCACCCCTCCTCCTGTCCGCCTGCGCCGCCATCCTCTCCAACGCTCCACCCATCCTCTTACTCGCCCCAGCCAACCTCTTCCTCGGCGCAAAAGCCTCGCCCCCAGGCCCCTTCCCAGCAGCCCCAACTCCAACCCCACCCTCAAAGAACCTAGTAATATTCGCCTGAGTCCCCTCATCCATCCTGCGATTCATATCACGAATCACAGGAACCAAAACCTCATCCGTCCGCTCCTCCGACCATCCAATAGTAGCCATCAGAAACCCGCGCAACGCGTCAAGATCCGGAACTCCCCACTGGAAGTCCTGCTTGTCCGAGTCGACTTCCGGCGCCGTGTAAGCGTCATTCACGCGCGTGTCGGGGAACGAAGGCGGCAGGAAGAGTTTTGTCGCATTCGCGCGGCGGAACTTGCGACGGAACGGATTAGCCTTGTCGTCTTCCTTGCTGACCGTCTGCGCCTGCACGCCCTCCCACCACGTCCTGAAATCCCCCAGCCCGGCGAACTCGCCCAAGATTTCGAGCGCGGTGACGGGGCCGACGCCGGGGAGGCCCTCGGTGTAGTCCGAGCCCAGCAGGTGCGCGACGTCGATCATCTTCTGCCGCGTCAGGGCGAACTCCTTCTCAAAGTCGGCCGCGAGGTAGCACTCGACGAACTTGGCCTGGTTGAAGAAGTTCTTGTAGATGCGCGTGCCGCCGAAGAGGAAGCAGTCGCTGTCGTCGGTGACGATGCCGTCGACGAGGCCGAGCCGCACGAGCTCGGCGCACTGCGCCTCGGCTTCCATCGGGGCGGTGACGTACGGCAGGCCGAAGAGGCGGAGCAGCTGCTGGCATTCAGTGATCATGATGTGCGTGACCTCGTCTGCGTCGCGGCGGTCCTTTTTTTGCTGGTTGCGGAGTTGTTTGAGCTCGGTTTCGTAGTCGGCGATGTTTTGCGCTGTTGGCTTGTTGTTGAGGGAGCTGGCGAAGCGGGCGTGCTCTTCGGCTTCTTGGGCTAGGGCGCGCATTATTTCCATTTCTTCCGGGTCGGAGAAGTCGTCATAGTCGTCCACGGGGAGGCCTTCAGTGGGGATATCTTCTGTCAGGGTTATGCCGGAGATGTCGACGTCTTCGGTGTTCGGGTCAAAAATGGTTTCTTCTTCCGCGGGAGGTAGTGGTTTGGCTGGGGCATTCATGTCCACGTCTTCGAACTCGGCGGAGGGCGAGCGGGTTGCTTGTCGGATGATGCCGCCGGCGGGCTCGGCGGACTTTTCTCTCAGTTTCTTGGGAACCTTTGTTGCTTCGTCCTCGCTTTCACTCCAAGCAATCTCTTCGTCGGAGTCGTTTGCTGCGTTGCCACCAGGTGATGGAGCCACTTCCTGCTGATTGGTCGCTCCCGTATTTTTGTCAAGACTGGGAACAACCACATTGCCATCTTCTATGGTGCTGTTCTCTTTGGAGACTAGTATTGGGGACTTGACGTGGACTGGCGATTGCTCGGCTGCACCCTCAACATTTTTAGGCTGCGGAACCAACGTGTCACTCTCATCATCGCTGTCTGCTTCCATGAAAGGCGCTTTGGCGGTGGACTTCGGAGGACTAGGTTGTCTGTGGTCCGGCTCACCAGGCGTCGGAGGTCGAGCACGCACCTCATCTGCGAGATCACCCAAATTCTGTGTGGCAGTCTCGACAGGAGTCTGGCCTCGAGCATCAACAGGTTTTTCTCCCACCAGCACGAACTGCTCATCGTCAGACTTCTTCTCATCCGCGTCAAGGTCAATGATCTGTTCGGTCGCTAGAGTATCGTCTTCGGCGTCAAGATCAATAACCGCGTTAGAATCCCTCGCCAGCGTATCTCCCCCTCGATCGTCGAACTTGAATTGTTTGTTGAACTCTTTCGCCTTCCTGCGGTCTTCATCTTCAATCTCCTTCTGCTTCTTCATGTCTTCTTCGAGATCTCCACTGAACCAAGGCGGGAGCGGCTCTGCCGCCTTCTGTTTCTTCTCGGCCAAGTCCGGGTTCTCGAACCCTCCGGCCATCTCTTCCTTTCGCTCCTCCATCTTCTTCTTGCCCAGCAAACTGCTTCCAAGATCCAACTTCTCGAAAGGCAGAGGACCACTGAAGCCATGGTTTTTCGCGACAGCGGTTGGCTTCGGCTGTTCGTGCA
>Ga0265797_10005382_pt1 | contig 18691 bp, 18 predicted proteins | sample P2T30metagenome_FD_192433 | JGI IMG/M metagenome (GOLD analysis project Ga0265797, IMG submission 192433) | Plant litter microbial communities from East Loma Ridge, Irvine, California - P2 T30 | ecosystem: Environmental > Terrestrial > Plant litter > Unclassified | place: USA: California... | reverse complement strand
CGTCCTTGCGTCTTCATTCTGATACCTGGTCGCCACGATGGTGCGATTGCGAACAGGCTGGTCGTCAACCTGCTACTTGCGCTCCACAACAAAATACCAAATAGATAGCATAGCGCGGCTGCTCGCTGCACTCCTCGTCGTCAGACCTGCCGACGTGCCGGCTTGCCTGTCTGCCTGCCTGCAGACCCGTTACAGACCTGCATCCTCTTTCAGCTGACGAGGCACGCCTTGCGTGGCACTTCATGCGAGGCAGCCGTTCGGCGCGAGATCCGAACAGAGCGACAGGAATGGGCTATCTTCATACCTTGCCCTGAAGCCGCCGGCATCCGGCAGTGTTCACCGAATGAGACCGTGAAACTTGACAGATTACATGAACAAACGGACCACAGCACTTCGAACCATCCGCATTCATTCTCCTCATGTTTCTCCAGACTTCGTGGCCTCGCTACAATTTGAAACGTGAATGAGAAATACAGGCCCGTCGCTAGGCGTCTACGGTAGTTGGATTCCTGCTCAACTGCTGCAGCAACAACATAACTATATGCATGCGGTTCCTTTACAATCCGACTTCCGGTTCGAGGCCTAGCCCGGCGTAGGTTTTGCACAACTCCTCCTCCTGGAGGTTGCGAAAGCAAACGCAAGCCCAACCGTTGTGCCCGCGCAGAACCCTCCGGACAGTGTTTGGGCAGCCCCAAAGTTTAACCAACCCCTCCATGCCCTTTTCGTGCAACGCTGCCCATTACGAGCAGAGAGCGTATACAGTAAGTTCGGTTCGTACTAGCCGCGGCGACCGGACTATGCGCCGCTCCGTAAAAAACGGCGCCCAGCGCTGCGAGCTTGGTGAGAGGGTTGCTGGGTGCCTTGGGTTGGCTGGGCTGTGTAGTTAGTAAATTCGGCGGCTCGAACGATGGACGATCCCCCGATCATATCGCACTGCTGACAGGTTGTCGTACCAATGCCTTGGAATGCTAGCTTTGAGGTGTTGAAACTAAGATGCAACGCCTTTTTCGCATACCACCTCCCACGCAAATATCAGAGTCTGTGATATAGAGTGCCCGGCGGCGCGCGTTGACAGCGGCGTGGCTGGTGGACCATGATTGCCATGTGGATGACTTGTTCAGACCCGTGTCTCGATGGCGGCTGTCAAGTATGGTACCAAGGTGGCTGTGTGATACATTATTGTCGCTGACCTCATGGATCGTACGAACGCCAACGTCTTTACATACAGGAATACATGGATGACGACTTCACAGCCCGAAGGAGGATACGCTGCCATACCATATGTCGAGCGTGGGGGCAGACAGACAGACAAGATCGCTCAGTGAAACACCGTGACGATCTCGCACAGTATTCCTGCCGAAATACCATGGGCGGAGCGGCACATCTGCACACATGACACAGTACCTCCTTGGTGATCTCGATCCTGAACTTACTCTGTGCCTGTATGCACGCCGACGGCGTACCTGCGCCGCCGTCGGGTGCGGGATGTGGGATGTTGCCGTGGGGTCTGGGTGGGCATCAACGCATCACCATACAGTTGTTTGAGCCGCGAAAGTAAAATGACGAACGGCAGTTGTGAACAGGGGGGTGGGGTGGGATCTATGAGAATCCAAAAATGTGTGATGTGATGAGTGAGAGAGGCAAACCTGATGATGCGCACAAATACATCCCGCAACCGGAATACAATCACAGACACGCAACGCACGTCTTTTTTCGCCTATACTACTTGCCGCACGCGGCTCGATAGTGGGCAGATCTTTTTTCGATCGGAACCGCGATCGGGGTGGTTATTTGTGGTTGTTTTTTTACGAGCAATACCGCCGTTTGCACGCTGGGGGTGCTATCGAATTGGCTAGTTATTGGCAGGATTTATCATGACGAGTTGGCCAAGCCAATTCGGCTATCTGAAGCAACTACCATGCGGCTGGACAAATGAACACCGGGCACAGCGAGTGGTAACTATGGTAGGCTTTCGCCTAGCATTGGCCTTCCGCGGACAGCTTCTTGATCGTATACTAGAGGCCTGAATTTCCAACAGTTCGATGCGCGAGCTTGGATGGAGTCGATGAACAATGCAGTGTGCGGAAAGGGTTTTCCAACGCTGAAGATCGACTATAGGGATCTGTAAAGATTAATTCGTTCATTGCGGAGTTGAAACTCGCGAGGGACAGATAATGATCAGCAGGGGCAGCGCTGTGACAGGCAATTGATAGGAAGTTCCCGTTTCAGGTGTAGCTATTCCGAAGCTCCGACGCGAAATCCTATACGCAGACATGCTGATGTGTTGCTGATGTCACCCTTTGGACTATTGAAAAGCCTACCGCGACTGCCTCGCATAATCGGTGCGGCTGTACCCAGCTGGGCTCGTACGAGTTCTAAAAGGGGCCTTGTCAATTGAGTTTCTCGACCAGGATACCGGGGTTGGCGGCCACGTGCTGGTGTGCCCGTGCATCAAACGCCCTTGCAGCGGGAAGACATTTTCGGATGTCTGCTTACGCAGCGACATGGCCAGTCAATATCACACTTTCGCGAACGCCGCGTTCCGTGTGCCGGCAAACGACGCATCCTCTGCGATCATTAATCGGCACGGTTGATAAGCATGTGCATGTCTGTGGGGGTTGTGTGCTCTGCAGTCGAGCCTTTGCATGTCTCAGCCTCGCAGGTCTCGAGGCGCCACAAGCAGGCAATGATTGCCTTCGAGAATGCAGATCGCCTTCCAGCGTGAGCACTGCTTGCTGCACAGACTGAGCAGTGCAACCAGGCGCCTGCCAGCCTGGGACCATTCCAACCCTTCTCCCGTTCTTCTACCGTCCGTCGTGTAATCAAAGCTATGCCGCAAACCGCACCGCGACCTTGGCAATTTGCCACTCGAACCAGGGGCCAGCGTGTATGTAGTCTGGGGACTACTCCATAGTCCAGCGTCTCCAGTATTCAACCGAGGCCGCCGCTGCTGAAACGTGTCAGCAATAACAATCTGCTACGCTTGCACTACTTTTTGCAGAGAAAACGCGACGTTTCGTATACAAGGCAGAAGGGATCGGCGAATCACCCACAGCCGCCCCTGCGCACGTCCAGGCGTGCCAGTGTTTCGTCTACCCGCCGCGAGCCCGCGTGTTCGCATGGGCTCGAGCAAACTCTGTTCCTGTCACCGTGCCTCAATCGGCAGTGATCAGGCGGTTTTGGGTTTCGTGCCTGCATTCATCTTGTTGCAGGCGCGCGGCGACGATCAGGGTTCTGGGTGTGCAGGCCGTTCGTGCTCGCAGCGCTTGGGTGAGACAGAGGCCGGCGGCACTTTTGTCTGACCTTCGGAGGCCGTTTTGCCCGCCTTCCATGCTTCACACCGGCAATCGTTTGGAAATATAGTGGTCGTAGCGCTTAGAATAGCTTTGGACCCACGGTACTTTCCGCGGTGGCTTTACGGATTCGCTCTGCCAGTAGGCCTCACTCGGCCGCGCCGGAAACGTCGTGGGAATGCAGTGAAACTCTCGCAGCTCTAGTGCAGGCCGTCTGGCGGGACAGCATTTTGATCCTGCGGCGACAGAGTCACGGGGGGCGCATTGGGCGGGAGGAGAGGCTGCCAGACCCATGTCAGCCCTGCTGCACCGCAGTCATACGCCAACTTTAGCTTCGGCCTCGGAGCGGCGAGTGCTTGCTCTCCTTTCCCAGGCATGATCTGTATGAAGCGCACACGGACACACCGCCGGTTTGGATAGCCCAGGGTTAGTTGCTGCCTTGGTTTGCCGTGCTTGCATCATGGGAAATGACGCCCTGCGCTGAGCTGACTATATCTATCTATTCCTTCGGCCGCCCCTTCTCTTGATCGTTTTTTCTCCACTATCAACCAACCAACAAGCACTCGAAGACCACAATACACCTGCTCCTACATACAACACCAGCAGCTATTTCAGTCCTACCAACTACCAACCCTCGACCTACTACCCAGCTACTCTCACAACGGGCTACTCTCCGCTCTTCCGCGATCTCCAACGCCAGCGCCTACTTCTGCCAGCCTCGTTCGCTGCCAGCTATCAACCACCCTCAACACACCTTCGACGACTACTACAGCCGTCATCACTCACAATGCCTGCCGCCAGCTTCCCTCCTTGCCCTGGCCCTCCCCCGACCAGGCCTCTGCCACCTCTTCCCAAATGAGAGCCTCGCCTTGGCAATCGCCCAAACCGCTAAACCTTGTTAACCGCGGATACTCACGCACGCACACACGACCCAACCACGATTATGGCTTCTCTTATCAACCACCTCGCCGCTCTATAGCTGAATTCCAAGCATGGCATTCACATGTATGAGCTCGAAACTTCTTGGCTCCTCCGCGCCCTAGTCGACGATCACAACGATATCGACTTTGCGCGCCTGGCGCGCTTACCAACGCTGATTGGCCCTCCCAATTCAGCCCCCAGCAGTTCCATCCCACGCCATCACATGGCAGCAGCTCCGCAAGCACGCATGCACGTGGCATCCATGCATGCACTGAGCAATTTCTCGCATCTTTGCCAGCGCATCGCTATCATCGAGTCACTCATCAGACCGCATGTGATTAGGCGGGCCTGTCACCTTTTGAGTCACCGCCATCGCTTGCATATGCTCGACATACTGCGTTGCCTCAAACCAAGGTGAATTCCGCGATTCCACCTTGGGATGGCCTGCTGCGTTTCGCTTACACGAGCACCACAACTACTATTTTTAATAAGGCACCTTTGCCTTTTTTGCCGGATGGACAGCTGGGCTTCCTTGCCCACACTTATCTTGTTTAATCACCTTTTCTTCTTCTTTTTCTCTTTTTATTGAGTGGCGGAGTTAAAAGGGACTGGATGGAAAATATATACCCAAGGGCTGCAGCACACTTGCGCGCCCAATCTTTCATAGTACCTTAGTTGTATTCGCCTTCGAGCTTTTAGGCTCGTCGCTTCATTTTACCACACATCTGTGCCCTCTCTGTCTCATATTTGCTCACGTATATCCTGCACCCCACTGCAATCTACATGGAACTGTTCAGCGCTTGCTAGCACGCTGCAGCTTAGTTTCATGCTCATTCCTGAAATGGCTCCGGCGGGCCGTCGGCCTGTTCAGCTACATGCACATCTATTCATAATGCGCGCGAGAGTTACTATGGTTACATGTAGCGTTCTGCAATTCGATGGTGTTCAGGACAAGTCGATGGTTGAGAGAGCACAATGAGGACACAGTTATTTCTCCGCACTCCACACAGCGCGAGATTTATAATCAGTCGTGATGTCAGAGTAGGGTTGAGGATGTGGCTACCTCACGGTACATGTACTTTAGCGATATTTGTCTTCCATATATGTAACTGTCAACACTCACATATTGCACATCTTAAGATACAAGTCCCTAAAACGATCAATCCTGACCAATTGCCAAAATGTCACTGCAGGGAAAGATTGTGCTTCTGGTATGGTATTTGTCCGTCACAGTACTGTGTAGCAAGGCCAGTGCTAACGAAATTGTCAATAGACTGGTGCCTCGATGGGCATCGGTGAAGCCTGCGCAACAGCATTGGCAGCCGAAGGTGCTACGCTCGTACTCGTCTCCAGAACGGAGGTACAAAGAAGTCACAAACTGCTTGACCTCGGCTCGATCGCTGACATTTACTAGGCCAGGTTGTCTGCATTGCAGCAGAAGCTGCAGGCCTCTAATTCTGGTAGTAAGATCATCTACAAAGTAGCCGATGTTGGCGACTACGATGCCGTCGATGCTGCAGTTGCCTCGGCCGTTGAGGAACTCGGAAGGATTGACATCCTCATCAACAACGTGAGTTACATACTTGGCCATTAGGGTGAGGAAAATGCAAGACTGACATCAAGTACAGGCTGGACTTGCACTTGATGCTCCGGCACCATTCTACGAGCTTCCTATCGACTCCATCAAAACCATGAACGCCACCAACGTCTCTGGCTACATGTACGCCACATACTCGGTCCTCAATCGTGGTATGAAGCCCGCTTCTGCTCACGGCACGATCCTCAACATCACATCGACTACTGCTCTCGAGGCGCCACCATTCCCAGGCGAGGCCGTTTACCACGCCAACAAGGCTTGCCAGGAAGGCTTCACAAATTCTTTACGTAACGAACTAAGTGGTACTGACATTAGAGTTCTGGCTTTGAGGCCGGGTGTGGTCGCTGGCCACTTCCATCAGCTGCGAGTTGGTGGAGACGAAGCTGCTTACAAGGGCTTCATGGAGGGATACGAGTATGGTTTGATGCTGATCGTTTGTTGTGCGGGATTGAAAAGCTGACATGTGTTTGTAGGCCGTTGCTTGCGGAGGAAGTGGCGAGAAATGCGGTCTGGATGCTGCAGCAGCCAGAGAAGATCTCGATCAAGGCTTTGGATGTTGTACCTTCAGCGCAGAGGAGCCTAAGCGTGTTTGACCGGCAGTGGAGTGAGAGGCGTCAGGGCTCGTAGGTGATCATGGCATGCTAATGCTACAGTCATGATACCCATGTCTGTGCCATAGAATTCGATAGTATGTAAGGTCATGAGGTTCTTGTGATTGGTGGTATCAGTAGAATAGCTCGTGATACGAACAGACTCCAGCATTAGCATTTCGATGGCGAACGGGCTTCTTCTCGTGCCTATAACCTGTGAAACTATAGTGAATGGAAAGAGAGATGTAGCTAGTACTTCACTTATACACAGACTTGTGCGTGCATATTGTGCATAGTTATTGATAGAAAGTCGTAAAGTTTGAGGATGTACGAGTTTGATATATGTATCAGGTAGAGCAAAAAATGTACATGTACATGCAGTCCTCAAGTATCGTCAAGTCTGCCTCTCTTCACAGACGGCAGCAATGCACGGCCCCTCACGGCGCACACAGCCCGCCCGAAGCCCTCCAACTCTCGCGCACGTCAGAGGCTCTTGCAAGACCGAGTCGTCTCAGCAAACATGATGATCTGATCACCCCCAACACCGTCACCGTCGCCTCTGAAGCATGCGCACTTGTCGTCACCACCAACATCAACATCTCCTACCGCGCTCCGTTGCGCCTGCTGCTCCGCGATGAGTGAATGAGCCTGCAAAATCGCCGCCGGTCTATGGAACCTTCCCAATCCGCGCATCTCCCACCACCACATTACCTGCCAGTCAAAAAGACATAGACATTCCATATGAGCGCGCCCTGAGGCTCACCTCGCGACAACAACCACATTATCTTTACATCCGCTACGCACCGCGAACCTCGCAATATGCGCAACTCTCGCTCGCGCCCCGTGTCGCAACACGCAAATCAGCCCGCCGCCCCAGCACGCCTGGATCCGTTGCAGAGCAGGAAGATCTTCAACTGTATAGTCGATGACACTGCTCTCGTTGCCGGCGTCAAGAAGAGCACGCGGAACGGTATCAGACAGTGGGTGAAGAATGGACAGATCCGACTCTTTGTACCGCTCCACGGTAGGCATACTCGAGTCGCACGTCTAGCAGCAGAGTCATAGACGCTAACACATGACAAAGCCCTTGAACAGCTCAGTCGTCAGAAAGGCGCAAGCAACCGCCACGGAGAGGATGTACGCGACACGCTGGACTGGCTGGATGATGCCACTTCTAAGCACCCGAACATCGTTACCTTGCAGGGCGCCGAGGAGACTTACGAGAAATGGTCCGAGGTAGAGAGGTTTGCTGTTCCACGCAGCCTATTCTCTGAATCGGATCACATTGACGCGGAATACGACGACAACAGCATGTCCCAGCTCGAAGAACAAACCTCGCACAAGCTGGTACTTTCGGAAACCAATCGCAACCGGAAGGGCTCGATAAGCTCTCAGGCCTCGGGCTCAGCTCACTCGGTTGCAGCATCCTCGATGCAAAGTGTGCGCTCCAGCCTTAGCGCCTTATCACCGCCTACATCACCCCTCAAATCTACTGCCACGACTGCAATCGAACCAGCTTCGAGTGGCAAACATGATTCGCAGCTTTCCAGCAGTGGAAGCGTCCACGTGCGACTTCAGCCGCTCTTCAACTATATCCTGTGGCGGATACATCAGGAGCTCAATCCTGCTGCTGCCCTCGAAACCTTCATTTTCCTCTGCAACGATCCTTCCAAGACCAATGCTGCCAAAGGATTTGACATTCGCAGCAAGCGTCTTGAGCAGCTGCGAGATGTCGTTGGCCGCGAGGATCGCGAATACCGCAACAGGTTGAGCGTTCTCAACAAAGAGGGCCAGCAACAAGCTGCGACCACTCCTGCAGTCAAGACTACAAAGGAGCCCAAGTCTCCTCCGAAGGCACCAGCAGCTATGCTTGGCCAACAGAATGCAGTCATGGACCCCGATGCTTTCAGCCGCTCCGTGCAGCCTGTGGCAAAAGCTGGACCCGCCGCTCCTTCGAGTCCGCGCGGCAACTATGTCCAGCCGAATCGTGGTGCCACACGAGGAAACTTCCGTGGAAGCCCTCGAGGCAGAGGCGCGCTGCCGAATGGAACCACTGCCGGCCGCGGTGGCTTTGGGTCGCCTAACACACGCCGCGGTGGTGCTTCTGCTGCGCAGATGGACGGGCAGATAGACCCTAACAGCTTTGAGCGTCCACGTGGTGGCAACATCGCCCGAGGCGGTGGTGCAGGCGCGGGCGCGGGCAGAAAGCTTTGGGTTCCGACTTGATCTCTCGTCGCCGTCTCGTCACCGGAAGGGACAAATCAAAATTTACCAGAGTTTGCCACAAGAGCAAACCACAAACAACTGCCCTGGTCATACCGATGCCTGGCCAACGCGTCGTGGTCACCTAGGCGCGAGGTTCAGCTCCACCTGAGCTACAATATCCGGACTCGGCTCTTACCTATAGTCGTTCTTTGTCACGGTCACGGCAGCGGTCGCTTCAAGACACTATGCACATCAGAAATGCCGATGCCTACTTTTGGTATCTAGCCAAACTCGAGGATCGAAGGGCTGAGATGGGGGATTTTGGAGGGCAACATCTTCATGCCTGGGGAAGCAATGGAAGAATGTACGGATGAAGACGAAGTACTGCTCGTTTGCTTGTTTCTCTGTTTTTCTGTTTTTCTGCTTACATTTCGGTGTTTTCTCGACGTTCGATGTCTATCTGTTCGTTACTGCTACCACCAAAATGCGATCGTTTTAAGTTATTCGGCACTGATGACCTTACACTCGTTTGCTCACATCTGCCCTGGACTATCATACACCGTTCTCGTTGGTTCTCGCGCTGAATCATGTGATCATTCGTACAGGAGTGGTGGCGCAAGGGTATTGTGATACATTTGCAGACTCCGATTGTTCCACAGAGGCTGAATGATCTACAGACGCCGCTCAGCTCCGCAAACGTAAGTGCAACATAGTGGTGAGATGTTGATCTTGACCGAGAAAGCATTTATGCGCCGCCCGGAAAATGTTATGCCTTGCATCTCATAACTTTGATTATTCATCTGGGCCTGTGAGACTCTTTTAGCGGTCAGACACTTCAGACAGTCTGTTTCGTTCTTCTCGGACGGCATCGAAGTACTACATTACCAAGAAGGAAAATCGCCGTTTGCGCACACTGACTGGTCCATCTGTTCTAACAAGGTTGGCCTGTTGGCACTGTGGTTTGCGAAAGAGTGTCATTGAGGGATCGGACGAAAACATCCATGAACGTACATGTTTCACATGCTACGTCGTTCTGGTGAACGGATTGGTCTGAGCATGCTGTTGCTACGTTTCTTTGGCCAGGTCCGGAAACACATCGATCCTTACAGTGTTCAGCCCAAGAGGATTCGCGGTGAGGAAGATGTGCTTCACAGCACGAATCGACGATGCACAACTGTGGCATTCTATAAGAATGAGCCGTAAGTACTCATCTCTTGCTTGCCTCGACTCATCCACATCAGCAAATACATCCTGCCAGCATCACCAACTCAAAAGTCAACCGACCAAACAAATCCTTCAATCGCCACTATGAAGTTCTTCGCTCCGACTCTACCTCTCATCGCCGTCCTTGCGGCTCTCTCCAATTTCGCGGCCGCAGGCCCAACTCCCGATGGCAAGCTCGTAGTCCGCGATGTCTGCCCGCCAGGCTACCCAAGCTTCTGCAGGAAAACCGGCAGTCCCTACGCGGCGTCAAACGGAGTCCATGAGTTCTGCAGCTGCGACAGAACCAACATTGTGAGTGACCGACCATCACGATAAGACGCAGCCCGAAGTAGTGCAACGATCTAACAATCGACAACAGGTGAAGTGCAAGAACGGCAAATGGACCGATGGTCAGGATTGCCAGGCTGGTGGGACTCAATGCACCGCAAGGAACGACGGAGCAAACGCAGAGTGTATCTGAGAATCGGCTGAGCAGAGGTGTTGGCACCGCGGTAATTCAACATTATGTGGTGTGATAGGGATCGTTGGAAATGATGTGAAGGTAGTTACGAAGGAGTACACTCGTTTGATCTTATCAGGTGCTGGTGAAATGGAGACGACGATGTTCTTCTCTGTGGACCAAAATCTCTCTTGGACTCTGAATATTGCTGACAGTATCATATCGTCGTTTCCTCATCTGCCCGTTACCGTGAACATTTTCTTTGTTTCACTCGACTTTTTGCTTCCTTTCGATGTTACCGCTGTGTGCTTTTCGATACACTCTGTGTGGCTATGGGCACAAAGTGACGTACCATTCATGTGGTTGTGTCCTCGTTCAGCTAAATAGTCGATCCGCGAGTAATTTTGGACGTGAAAACCGCGGTACGGGTCAATGCATATCGAGGATGCATTCCAAAACGACTAGCAAATGATACCTGACTCGAGGGATACTTCTACAGACCAGTGCAGTGCGTCTGACATGATAATCATCAGAATATGGCAGTCTTTGATCACCCCAACCCTGACCCTACTGTCACTGTAGCCATAAATACACATACCATGCTTGCCCGTATATCTACGTACACGTTCGGCGCACAGGAACAGGTACATATGTGGTTGGATACTCTTGAGAATAGATACGTTCAACAGTACCTAGTGATGACTGTCATGGCCAGAAATTGAGTGGACCAAGGACTTCAAGTGCAGAATGATCTACGCGCCTACAGGCAATTCGAAAGTGTCACGCCTGTCCCCGAAAGTTATTGTGTCATCACGCGGCTCGAACGTAAGCACTCTACGCGTGAATGTCATCATCGTGACTGAACCGATCGCCGTGTTCCACTATGTCGGTGTTGATTGCTCCATGGAGGGTTCGAGGGCTTGTGGTTGCTGCCTGCAGCCAGACACAATGAACCTTGCAAACAGCATCAAGACTACGTCAAGACTCTCCGTCGTGTTTCACCGGTATGGCATCACCACCATTTCCAGACTCGACAGATCTCCATAAGTAGACCATTGAACATACCGTAAAATTGCATTCTTTGTTATCACAACCACATTCACCACGTCAAACAACTATCCACTCTCCAAACCTAAATCATCATGACCGACAACCAGAACCCCGGCAACTTCGCCAACCGTCCCAAGGAGGAGGTCCAGAACATCGCTTCGAAAGGCGGCCAGACCAACACAGAGAACTCCGGCTTCGTGAGTCGAACAACTTCGCCGCAGAAATCGCGTAGAAACTGACCATAGCAACAGGCTTCCATGGACAAGGAGAAGGTGGTATGTCGTACCGAGCGCCGTGATAGCCATGATCTTAACATCGACTGACGCCCTTACAGCAAAACATTGCTTCCCAGGGAGGCAAGGCAAGCAGCGGCAGCTTTGAGAAGGGCAGCGAGGCTGCGAAGGAAGCTGGCAGGAAGGGAGGCCAATCTTCTTAGACCAGGTACTTCTGCACTTTTAAGCCATGATGGCTACGATACCGAATGAATGAAACTTTGCCACCACAATGCCCCGTATCTACGAGTTGGTGACATTTGATGACCACATAACGTTTTTTAAAGTTCTTGTCGAATAACTGCATGGTGCTTGCTATACACTCCCACAACGCCGAAGGATATCTTGAATTCAATGGCCCAGTCATAATCATCGCGCAAAAAGCGTATCAATCCTATGCACCAATATCGTCGACCACGCAGTTCGGGTGAACGACATACATGGTCTTCTCTTCCTGCGGGAATTCGCCATTTTCGTCGGCAAGGCCTTCGCCTCTGATCTGGAGAAGCACGTTTGTCTGAGGCATAGAAGTTAGCACATGATCAGTGGAACGAAGCACACGATTTGCCTCGAACATACCTTGACCATCTTCTTCAAGACCTTCCTTGCTAGGCTCTTCTGTGTCTCCATATCTTCCTGGCTTTGAAGCTCTGATTCCTTCTGCTCCAGGTACCAGACAAGAAGATCCTCTTCGTCCACACCATCCTCTGCTGCACTCTGGTCTTCGTTGACTCTGTGCAACAGCATGTTGTGGATCTTGATGTAGTCATCATACTTGATCTGCGTTCTCTGTCGGGGAGCAGGGGCAGGAGTAGCGGACGCTCTGACAGATGCAGATGGCCTCGCTTCCTCCTCAGCCATGGGAGAGTCGTCATCTTGCTCATCCTCAGCCGCGCCGTCGACGACATCTTCCAAATTAGCGCTGTCTTCGTCTTCGAACTCAACGTCGTCCTTCTCAACGCTGATAATACTTTGCTTGAGCAAACGGTATGCCTCATCGACGAATTCAGGAGTTATTTGATCCACACAAGTGGCCTTTGCAATCGCCTCACTGAGACGAACAAGTGACTCCAACTGTCTGACTGTGATACGGTAGGAGTTCCTGCCCACACCGCCTTGCGCATCATCGGAACGTAGCTCCTTGTATCTCTCAACTAGCGTGACCTTGGCCTCGTCTGTGAAGACGGGCTGGAAAAGACGCGCGAAGCGAATGTATCGTTGCAACTGCTCAGTGCTGAACTCGGGCTCAATGGCCTCATCCTTCAGCTGGTGAATGCTGACAATGTGGCGCGCAAGATGTTCGTCGATCTGCTCGTTGCATTCGTCGAGGACAACGAAGAACAAGTCGAAACGCGACATGATTGGTGCGCTCATGTTGATGTTGGCTCGAAGGGTGGTCTTTCGGTTGTAACGGCCTCCCACAGGGTTGGCTGCCGCCAGGATACTGGTACGAGCGTTGAGAGTAGCTTGAATACCAGCCTTTGCGATGGAGATTGTCTGCTGTTCCATAGCTTCGTGAATTGCGACTTGATCGGCCATGTCCATCTTGTCGAACTCATCGATAGCGCAAATGCCATTGTCTGCAAGCATGAGAGCACCGGCCTCGATGGTGAACTCGCCCGTCTCCTCATCTTTGACCACCGCAGCCGTGAGACCGGCTGCGGATGAAGCCTTTCCGGAGGTGTACACAGCTCGTGGGAGGAAAGAGCAGATGTACTTCAAGAACTGCGACTTACTGGTACTGGGATCACCAACAATGCACACATTCAAGTCGCCACGCAAAGCCATACCTTCAGGTGTGACTTTGCTCACACCACCCATGAGCTGGAGGAGTAGACCCTTCTTGACGACAGTGTGACCGTAGATCATCGGGGCAATCGAGTCGACCAATCGCATGAAGATGTTTGGCATTTGCACCATCTTCCTCAGATCTTCGATCTCAGCAGGTGTAAGAGTGTCCAGGTATGCCTGCTGAGCCTCATCGCCAGTGCCATCACCAACATCGACCATCTGGTTGAGAGATGTCAGAATGTTGCCTGCCTGCCCCTTCAGGTTCTGGTTAGGCTTCTGGCCTGTGGTTGACATGTCAGGTGTGACCATGTTGGCAAGGAAAGCCATGCGGTATGTGAGATCCCGGACACCGAGTGCCTTCAGACCACCAACACCGGAGCCACCGGCATCGTTGTTGCCACCTTGCGTATCACGTACAGCCTGGACGCGGCTGCCCGGGACTCGGAATTGACTGACGTCGGGTACCACAATCAATGTACCAGTGAAAACACACTTCTCACCAGCCTTTGACCGATCAACCATCTCACCACGCAAGATGACATCCATAGTCCTGGGCATGCTTCCTGTGGGAATTTCTGAGCTGTTCTCCTGGATACGCACTTTCTGCCAATCGATAAATGTGCTTTGTCGGATGTCCAATCTCCAGGCCTGGCGGTTCATGCATGTCACATTGGGACACTGTGTGGGCTCGGTATATTTGAAGATCTGTTCAACATCAGGCACCACGTTGTTGCACATCTCGCAAACAAAGGTTGCAAGATGCAATTCTGGTCGGACTTCAGACGTCCTTGTGACAGTGCCAGACATTGACACGAGCTTGCCAATCTGCTCTGTACGAAGTTGTCGAACTCTTGAAACCAGCGGTAGGTTGTAGAAGGCGAGCGCAAAGATTTTGTCCGTCTGCTGGTTGGGTGTCTTCTTGTGCAGATCGTCTTCCTCGCCCATGCTGTTGTTTGCCAAAGAAGTATCTGTCCTGGCGGTAGTCGATCCGGGCTGTCTGTGTTCGCGGAAGTATTGTGGCTCATACTTTGCGATCAAGTTGTGCAAGGCTCGCAGCATGTAAGGCTGGTATCTGTAGAAGTCGCCCTGGATGGCGCCAGCCAGAATGCCGTCGGCGAACTGCATCGTGTGCGTAAAATCGATGTATAGCGTTGAAAGCTGGAATTGCGCCAGGCCGTGGATCTGTGCAATGTAGTATCTGTTTGTTGTGACGGCGCTCGACGCAGGCGCAGCGGATGGTGTGGGATCTTCAGTGAACCTGTGCCTGTTAGAAGAAGTTCACTGTAGATGTGAATATGATACATACTGCTCCAAGAACTCCTGGAACCTGTCCGACAAGCTCTCTCCAGTGGTGTCAACAACTCTGGGAATGTCGGCTCCAGGCACTTGTCGTCGTGGGCCTCTTCCTACAATCTCGTCGTCTGGGAAGGGCGCATCGCTGTACGCAGCTGGCGTACCCATGATCGAGTTGGCAGCTCGTGGACGAGACGATGAGCGACCTTGTCGTCTTGACCGCGAAGAGGGAGCATATGATGGCGCTTGCGAAGGGGCATCGCTGCGAGGCCCACCAGGTGTTGGTGCGTAGCCATCAATCATTGACGACATGTTGGAGATATGCTGCAAGGAGATGCTGTGTGTAGGGTGGTTATTGTAGGCTGTATTATTCACCCCAAGTGGTAGTCTTCCTGTAATTGCAATGGCGGGGCTGTTTGGTTTGGTTGTCACGGAACTAAATTCAATTCGACGCCAACCACGCGCGAACACGCGATCGCCCTCGTTTCTACGGTGGTCTATACGCGAAGGTATATCACATGACAAAGTGCATGCAGGTCTGGGGACCCTTGCGCTAGATTGTTCCTGTCTCGCCCTCGAACCACTTTAATTTCTCAACTGGTGAGGGGCATACCATCTCCCTGACTGTGGAGAGACGACCCAATACAATACACAATTATACAGGAAACCACCACGGTCTTTACCAGCAAACATGAGTGCCACCACTACCACCACTCAGACTCAGTCCGAGTACACAAACAATATCTTGCGCCTCTTCCCTGAGATCAACACCCAACTCGCCGCCCAAACACAGGCCTCTGCCACCCAGGACAGTGATCTTGCTGGCTACGATGAAGAGCAGATTCGTCTGATGGACGAGGTGTGCATTGTCCTGGACGAGAACGATGTTCCGATCGGCAGTGCCAGCAAGAAGGTTTGCCACCTTATGGAGAACATCAACAAAGGCCTCTTGCACCGCGCATTCTCCGTCTTCCTTTTCGACTCCGAGGATCGCCTGCTCTTGCAGCAGAGAGCGACTGAGAAGATCACGTTCCCTGACCTCTGGACCAACACATGCTGCTCCCACCCTCTGGGCATCCCTACCGAGACTGGCGCCACCCTGCCCCTGGCGATCGAAGGTGTGAAGCGCGCGGCGCAGCGCAAGTTGCAGCAAGAGCTTGGTATCAACCCTGAACAGGTGCCCATTGAGAAGTTCGACTTCCTCACAAGGATACACTACAAGGCGCCCAGTGACGGCAAGTGGGGTGAGCACGAGATCGACTACATCTTGTTCATTAAGGCCGATGTCGATCTCAAGATCAACCCGAACGAGGTGCGCGATTCGAAGTACGTTTCCGCAAGCCAGCTCAAGGATATGTTCAGGGATGAGTCGAACAAGTTCACACCCTGGTTCAAGCTCATTTGCGAGAGCATGCTGTTCGAGTGGTGGGACCACCTGAACGGTGGCCTGGAAAAGTACAAGGGCGAGACCGAGATCAGGAGGATGTGAGGGAACAGGCTGTGTGTGGTGTGGTGTAATCGATGATGTTGTTACGTTATGGATAGCGGCATGTGTTGGCGTTTAGTGCTGACTTTACCTTGAGATACCAATTGTGCGTGTTGCGCCAATTTTTAATTCAGTATATTCGACAAATTTAGTAAATTCCATTTATTAGCATGCCCTTGATGCGACTCACAACTGACTGAAGTTGGCAGGTGCGATGAGGTCCGCTTCACGCGTGCCTTCTTCAGATGGCAGTAATGGCCTACAGCCAATTTGAACCTCACTTGGTCGCAACCGCAGCCTTTACAGACAACAACATGCGATCTTTCTTGTCGGCATTTGGGAATACGCCGGACTGCACTGATGAACTGTTCGACGCCGGTATACTCTCCACCGCGGTGACCATCAGACTGTCAGCAATATGCTAGCCATGACAAACGACTATCGGATAAGCGCCCAGGCACGCATCGCAGCCAGCGCCCCAAAGACAACCTATGGCAAGCACAAGAATAAGCTTCTGCCTCTGACTGGAAGCCAATTCCTGCGCAATGGTGTCTTTGGCACGGTCGAGAAAAGATCCTTTGCGAACGACTTCGCACAGAGAACAGACCAACAGTCATCGGCCGATGAATCACCTCTATCGGATGCAGAACCAAGTCGCAAGCAACAGAGCAAAAAGGTGGCCGCAGTTCGAACGAGACAGCCTCGCGCACCTACCAAATCAACGTCAATCGTACAGCCAACGAGACGCGAGGCTGGGGATGTGCCTGGCATACAGCATCCTGATACAGAAGAAGAAGACAGCAGATCTTCGCGCTCCCCATCACCACGTCGCGATAAACCTTCCGTGAAACAACACAGATCACGCCGAAAAGCTCCCTCTGCGCAAAAGAAAGGCAAGCTCAAATCGGCAGGTGTGGTCAGAGGTCGTCTGCCTCTGAACGAGCTGGTCCTAGTGACCGGAGCAAGAAACGACGATGTATTCCAAATTCCTGATATGAACCACCAAACACTGCTCAGAGACTTAATCTCATCATCCGCTCAGCAGTTGATCGATGCAGTGAGCTCTGGACATTCGGAGACGACGCCTGCGAAACGCAAGGCGAAAGCCCCACTGAGCGCAATCAGAAAGCGACTACGCACTCCCACATCGGGACACAAGTCTCTCGAGTACTTGCGGAGAAAGTACAATGCGCCTCAGATCACACCAAAGGGCGGTCAAGCAAAACAGACTGTGGGTGATGGCTTTGAACGTGCAGAGCTTACTCCTACCCATCCATTTCGATACACTGTCAAGCACGCGCGCAGACAACGTGAACCTTTATTGGCGGGCTTGAAGGCGCTCAGTCTTGTCAGTGGTCCACTCCCTGAGCTTGTCTTCTCGAGCGAAAGCGATCCCAGTCAACTCAAGCTTACGAAACATGACACTTCTGACTGCAACGAGGCTGCTACTGGTTACGTAGCGCCAGCTGCTGTCACATCGTCGAAGGGCTTGTCGAACCCTTCGTCTAATCGACGCGTCAGTTTCAACTATGATATCGAACGTGCCATTTCAGCTCAGTTGGCCTCGGTCACTGCACCAATGAGACAGCCAAGTATCGCTCTGGGAAGTGAAGAAGAGGTGGAAGAGGATGATGATGGCGACGAAGCTGGCGACGAGGACGAGGATGACGACGAGGCAGCAGATACCTACCTCGATCAAGACGAGCTGCCTCCAGAGGAGCACCACATCATTGCGGACGAAATCCGCGAGATACAGACACATCTACCAGATGCTCATCCACAGCCAGAAAGCCCTGCAATCCAGTCTGCCCGCCATATGCAACGTGACCAGCGATCACTGGCGCCAGGTTTCAATGGATTTGTTTCAGATGCTAATCGCCCACGGACACCCAGCTTCCGCCGGCGCACGTTCTCGGGTCGACCGCTTTTGAATGAAGTGAACGAGCCCATCATTGATGACTTCCATATCGATGATATGCTTTTAGACGACGAAGACGGAGAAGACTTGACCACCACCCTTGGAAGTGTCGAGTACATCACGACCAATCCGAACCGCGATCCTCCCTATATCGCTAATGGCTCGGTCGCCATGCGATCCCCAAGCAGAGATTCGCAAGGGAAACAGACGTTCGGTCGCACTTCGAGCGCACAGCCCAGATCTATTCTCAAAAACAGCACACCTCATATCTCAAGCGACACCAACAGACCTGAGAGCACGGCCGCGAACACTCGCCGCAACAGCATGGTCGACGTAGAAGAAAGCCGGTACTTCAGTGCTGCAAAAGAGCAGCTCGACTCTACAACAACCAAGCCAACCATCATTCGTAAGAAGTCGAGCTCCCGATTCTTTGCACCCATCGAAGTGCCTTATAGCGACGAGATGGTGCTGGAGACATCTCCGAGGAAGTCAGACTACACGAACAAGAGTCAGTTGCACCTCCTCAAGCGTACGAATGAAGCATTGTGGACATCGAGCGCTGCTCCAGTGCCACAGACGGATCTGGCGAGCTTGACCAGGAGCGTGAGCAGG
>Ga0265797_10005381_pt1 | contig 18691 bp, 8 predicted proteins | sample P2T30metagenome_FD_192433 | JGI IMG/M metagenome (GOLD analysis project Ga0265797, IMG submission 192433) | Plant litter microbial communities from East Loma Ridge, Irvine, California - P2 T30 | ecosystem: Environmental > Terrestrial > Plant litter > Unclassified | place: USA: California... | reverse complement strand
CAAGGCCGACTACAGCGATCCGCTCAACAGCGCGCTGATGACCAACAGCCTGAACCGCTTCGGCGACAACGACGCCGTGACCTTCCGTCACATCGTCCGCCTGTCGACTTCGCTCGACACCGGCAAGCTGTCGAACACGCTGATCGTCAACTACCGCAACGGCTACACCGATGCCGAAGCGACGGTGCGCAACGTGGCGACCGGCGTCAACGAAGACATGCGTCTGGACGTGCCGTCGTTCCTGACCGTCGACTGGCAAGGCCGTTACGCGTTCACCGAGAACTTCACCCTGCGCGCCGGCGTGAAGAACATCTTCGACCGCGAACCACCGCTGTCGCTGCGTTCGTCGTCGGGTCACCAGGTCGGCTTCGACCCTCGCTACGCCGATCCGCTCGGTCGTCAGCTGTACGTTACCGGCAACTACAAGTTCTAAGTTGACCGGACCCTGCCTGTCGCTGCGTCCGTTCAGGGCGCCGCAGCGGGCAGGGTAGAACGGGAAGGCTTTCTTTTCCCGGGCATGGTGGCCAAACCGCAAGGCTGCCATGCCGATGTACTCATCCTTTGTTCCTTCCTGCCGCCGGCATCGCCGCGCCACACTCTCCCTTTTCCTACGCATCAAATATGACGTTGTCCTTACACAAGATGTAATGACAGGAACATGCCGCTGTTGCCCGCTTTTTCAGCGTGGAAGACGCACAATTTGTATTTACAGCGCTATTTTCGCGCAAAGAATGCACACTGTATTTTTTAAGTGTGTCCATCGAGCTCCGGTTTTCATGCATTTCGGGTGGTTTTAACCGAATTATTCGTGGTGGAGTTGCGGTTTCGCAACAGAGTCTTGCGTGTAAATATCACATATTGACGCAAGTTGATTGGCGTTTTTTGCCTGCAAGTTAGCTCAACAATGCGCGACGTTGGAAACAACCATGCTGCATAAATACCACTAGTCATTATTTCATAATAACAAGTAGATTGGATATCACAAAAACTATCACTATTCCATCAGTACCTCTCTTGCCATAATTAAACAGCGTCGTGACGCAGGGATGTCTGGCCTGGCAGCGCGAACGCGCCTTACCTTGAAACTAGAGAGAGAGTGCAATGATGTTGAAAGAGAAGATGGGCGCCCGCGCAGTGCGGCTCGCCTTCGGCCTGGCAGCTGGCCTCGTGATGACCCAAGCCGTGGCCCAGGACGCGCCAATCCAGCGCGTCGAAGTGACCGGCTCGGCCATCAAACGTATCAACGTGGAAGGCGCACTGCCAATCCAGACCCTGTCGCAGGAAGCCATCGCCAAGACCGGCGCCACCAGCGTTGCAGAACTGATCCAGACCCTGCCAGCGATGCAGGGCTTCACCATCGGCGCCGTTGCCGCCGGCACCAACTCGGGTGGCCGCGTTTCGGCATCGATCCACGACATCGGCGAATCCTACACCCTGGTTCTGCTCAACGGTCGCCGCTTGGCGCCGCAAGGCTCGGGCAGTGCCGTCAACCTGCAGGCAATCCCGATGAGCGCGGTCGAGCGCGTCGAGATCCTGACCGACGGCGCCTCGGCCCTGTACGGCTCGGACGCCATCGCCGGCGTGATCAACTTCGTCCTCAAGAAGAACCAGCAGGGCGGCGACATCGAAGCTAACTACAGCCAGCCAACCGCTGGCCAGGCCGGCGGTTCGCGCTACGTCGCAGCCACTTACGGCTGGGGCGACCTGGACGCCGACGGCTGGAACGTGCTGGCCAGCTATCGCCGCGACGAGCAGGACCAGATCAAGGCCACCGACCGCGACTTCGCCAACACCGGCTATCGCCGCTTCTCGCGCGACGGTAATAACTACGTCTACGACAACACCAGCACCGCATCGGTGCCGGCCAACGTCACCGTCGCCTTCAACAACCCGGCCGGCGTCGCCACGCTGCCATCGGTCGGTTTCTCGCCGTACCTGCTGGCCAACGGCAGCTGCCCAGCGGACCCGCTGGTAGTCACCAGCATCAACAACAACGGCACCACGGCGCGCAACTGCACTTTCGATTCGGTGCAAACCATTGAGATCGTGCCCGAAAACAAGCGCGACAGCTTCTTCGTCAAGGGCACCAAGAAACTCGGTGAGAACTTCGAAGCGTTCGCCGACGTCGCCTATTCGCGTTTCGACCTGACCGCACGCATCGCGCCGAACACCGCGCCATTCACCGTCGCCAATGGTTCGGCCCAGTTCAACCAGTATGTGGCGCCGTACCTGAACGCCACCCAGCTGGCCCGTGTGCGCAGCGTTTCGGGCAATTACCGCGCCTATGACTGGGGCACCCGCGACAGCCAGACCATCACCGAATCGAAGCACGCGGTGGCCGGTATCGAAGGTGAAGTCGCCGGCTGGAGCGTCAACAGCGCCCTGACCTGGTCGCAGAACTCGATCGACGAACGCTATGTCGGCGGCTACATGCGCAATGCCGAGTTCAGCCGGATGCTGAACACCCGCGCCTTCAACCCGTTCGCACCGATCGGCGCCGTGAGCCCGGAGCTGCAGCAGCAGATTGACGGCTCGATCTACAACGGTTCGATCCGCGAAGCCTCGACCACGCTCAAGGCGTTTGACGTGCGCGGTTCGCGCGAGCTGTTCTCGCTGCCAGGCGGCAAGGCCCAACTGGGTATCGGCGCCGACTATCGTGAATACAGCTACGCGCAATACGCGTCGAACGACGCCAAGACCGGCGTGATCTACAACTTCAACTCGCCTGCCGAATACGACATGAAGCGCGACAACACCGGCGCCTTCGCCGAGCTGCTGGCGCCACTCACCAAGGAACTGGAACTGACGGCGGCACTGCGTTACGACAGCATCTCGGCGATCGAGGATTCGCTGATCGGCCGCACCTTCGGTGAAGACCAGTCGAAGACGACCTACAAGGTCTCGTTCCGCTACCAGCCGAGCCAGATGTTCCTGTTCCGCGGTTCGTATGGCACCGGCTTCAAGGCCCCGGCCATGACCGACATCGCCTCGCCGACCGTCAACGCCGGCTTCACCGCCGCTTCGTGGGGCTGCCCGATCCAGGATCCGACCCTGTGCCGTCCAGGCACCACCCAGTACAACGTGCTGTCGGCGGGTAACGAAAACCTGCGTCCGGAAACCTCGAAGCAGTACACCTTGGGCATGCGTTTCGAGCCGTCGCCACGTTTCTCGGCCGGCCTCGACTTGTGGGACGTGAAGATCAAGGATGCCGTGAGCGCGGTCAGCGAGCAGCAGGCATGGGCTGATCCAGCCACCTTCCGCGACCTGTTCCAGACCTACACCGAGCCATCGACCGGCGCCACCTACTGGGCCTTCCTGCGTTCGTCGGTGAACATCGGCCAGACCCACAACCGCGGTATCGACTGGGACATGACCACGCGCCAGCGCCTGAGCTTCGGCAACTGGACCACGACCCTGAACGGCACCTACATGCTGAAGTCGGACTATACCCGTCCGGGCACCAGCAACGAGTGGACCAACAGCATGAACTACTTCGGCATCAACAATGCCGTCACGTTCCGCCACGTTGTCCGCCTGTCGACCTCGCTCGATACCGGCAAGCTGTCGAACTCGCTGATCGTCAACTACCGCAACGGCTACACCGACGCGGCAGCCACGGTGCGTAACCTCGGCACCGGCATCAACGTCGTCGGCTACCGCCTCGAAGTGCCGTCGTTTACCACCTTCGACTGGCAAGGCCGCTACGCGTTCACCGATGCCTTCACGCTGCGCGCCGGCATGAAGAACATCTTCGACCGCCAGCCGCCGCTGTCGTTGCGCTCGTCGTCGGGCCACCAGGTCGGCTTCGACCCGCGCTATGCCGATCCACTCGGTCGCCAGCTGTACGTCACCGGCAACTACAAGTTCTAAGTTGATCGTGTGACTGCCCGGCCAGGTTGGCCGGGCATACAAAAAGGGCTGGATTCCTCGCGGGATCCAGCCCTTTGTTTTATCCCGGAAAGGGTGGTTTGTTTATGGTTGATCCGGCCACGGCGTCAGGATCTCGAAGCCGCCTTTGGTCACCACGATCATGTGCTCCCACTGCGCCGAGAGCGAGCCGTCGCGCGTCTTGACGGTCCAGCCGTCGTCGAGCCCGATCACTTCGTCGTCGCCGGCGTTGATCATCGGCTCGACCGTAAACGTCATGCCTTCTTTCAGCAGCAGGCCGGTGTTGGCGCGGCCGTAATGCAGTACCTGCGGTTCTTCGTGGTAGACGCGGCCGATGCCGTGGCCGCAGTAGTCACGCACCACCGAGTAGCCGGCCGCTTCGGCCAGCTTCTGGATCGCATGGCCGACGTCGCCCAGGCGCGCGCCCGGACGCACCGCGCGAATCCCGGCCATCATCGCGTCATAGGTGGTGTCGACCAGCTTCTTCGCTTCCGGACTCGGCGTGCCGGCGTAGTACATGCGGCTGGTGTCGCCGTGCCAGCCGTCCTTGATCACGGTGACGTCGATATTGACGATGTCGCCGTCGACCAGGATGTCCTGCTCGCTCGGGATGCCGTGGCAGACCACGCCGTTGATCGAGGTGCACAGGGTCTTGGGAAAGCCGTGATAGCCGACGTTCGCCGGGGTCGCCTTTTGCACCTTGCGGATGTAGTCGTGGCAGCGGCGGTCGAGTTCTTCGGTCGAGACGCCCGGCACCACATATTCCTTGATCATCTCCAGCACTTCGGCGGCCATGCGGCCGGCGACGCGCATCTTGGCGATGTCCTTGTCGGTCTTGAGTTTGATGGTCATTGTTGTTTCGTACGGGCCGCGCTTGCGGCAAAGCCGCCATCATACCGCGTGCGCCAAAAAGAAAGGCGCTGTCACCGTTTCATATAGATCAGTTTGACTGTGATGTTGAACAATTGTTCGACGGTAGCAATTCGACCCATGTCGAGCGCCCAGCGCCAGCCCAGATAATTCGGCAGATAGCGCGATGCCACGCCCCGAAATGGCGCCAGCCACTGGCGAAAGCGCTGATGATAGGCATTCACGTTCTGCACGTGGATAACGCCCGCCGCACTCAGGCGCACCCGCTGGCCGGCCCTCAGGTTGACTCCCTGGTGGGCAATCCGGTGCTTGCTGGCGAAGGCCCGGTAGGCCGCGTTGGCGTCACTGACCAGCAGCGCCTGCGGATCAAGCTTCGGCAGCAGGTGCTGCGTCAGTTGAGCTACCGTCACTGCGCCGCGGCCAGTAACGGCATCGATCGTCTGGCCGCTGCGGTCGCGCGCCACCAGAATGCAGTCGAGCTCGCGCGAGATGCCGCGCCGCTGCGCGCGGCCGCCCCGCTTGCGCGGCGGCCGGTCGAGATTGCGCGAACCTTTCTGCGATTCGAGCAAGAACATTTCGTCGGCCTCGACAATGCCGGTAAGGCACTGCGGCCGATCGAGCTTGACCCAGCGCAGGAAGCGGTGACGCCAGCGAAATGCAGTGTTGCGGTGCACGTCGACGCGTTCAGCCGATTGGCGTATGGGGCAAGATGCCAGCAGCGCTGCGCAGTAGTCGAGCCACTTGCCTTTACAGCGCAGGCGCGCCAGCGGGGTGCCGGTCAGGTCGTTGAAGGTGCGCCCGCAATCGCGGCAGCGATAACGTTGCAGGTCGTTGGCGTGACCATGGCGGTAACATCGGGTGCAATCGCAGCGCGGACAACGGCGTGCCTGCGTTCGCACTTTGTCGATGAGCGCGATGACCTGCTCGAGCCCGGCTGCGGGATGCAGCGCGTGCTGAACCCGCTTGCGCTGTGGCCGGTTCAGTAATGTCAGGCCAGCAAACCACTTCTCGAACCGGGGCGCCTTCATGGTGGTTTCCTGTCGATGACGATCAGGTTTCGACCGCAACTCAGCTCAGCAGTTCATTGCTCATCCATAGATAACGGTGACAGCGCCAAAAGAAAACGCCCCGAGGGGCGTTTTCAAGGCTCAGTGCAGACCGCGGCCGGTGAATCCGTCCGGGCGGACGATCAGCGCGATGCCATCAGCTTACAACCTCATGCGCAGGCCAACGTAGAAGCGGCGTCCGATCGGATCATACGTGCCGGCATTGGTTTCGGTGCCGGTGTTGTTGCCCGGCAGGCCGGTGATGATCGGTGGCGCCTTGGTGTCGAACACGTTGTCCAGGCCGAAGTACAGCTCGGTCGTGGGGTGCAGCGCATACGTCATCTGCAGGTCGGTATAGGTGCGCGACCCGATGCCGATGGAGCGCGGCGGCAGGTCGAACTGCGCCAGGAACTGGTCGTCCAGATACGATTTGCCGATGTAGCTGACCGTCGACTGCACGTTGAAGCCGTTCCAGCGGTAGCCCAGGTTCAGGGTCGCCTTGTTCTTGGCGGCGCCGATTTCATCGACGAACGGATCGCGTTCGCTGTCCGGCAGCGGCTGGTCGTAGCCTTCGCGCACGTAGGTGTAGGCCACGCGTGCATTCATGCGGCCCGGGCCGACGGTGTCGATCCAGCCGGCGGTGAGGTCGATGCCTTCGGTACCGCGCCCGCCGCTGTTGCTGACGGCGGTGTCGATTTCATCGAGCGAACCCGAGCTGTTGGCGCCGGCCGCTGCCGGACGACGACGGATGAAATCGCAGAACGAGGTGTTGGCGCCGCTATAGCAGTTCTGCAGCGCGTACTGGCGCGGGGTGCTGACGATTGCGTCCGAGATATCGATCTTGAAGTAGTCGGCCGTGAAGGTCATGCGGCTGAGCATCGGGATCGAACGCGGGGTGATCACCACGCCCACCGTGGTCGAGCGGCCTTTTTCTTCGAACAGGTCAGGGTTGCCGCGGTTGAAGCCGCTGATGCCCTGGATGTCCGCCTGGTTCAGGGTGAACGAACCGTTGGCGTTGATGTTGGCCAGCACCCCTGGCGCGGCGCGGCAGGCGGCGTCGAACTGGCCGCTCGAGGTGGCGGTCACGCCCACGCATGGGTCGACCAGGCCGGTCGGGAAGTCCTGGCTCGGGGCCTGGAACAACTCATTGATGTTCGGCGCGCGGGTCGACAGGGCGCGGGTGGCGCGCAGCTTGATGTCGTTGAGCGGCTGCCATTCGAAGCCGGCGTTCCAGCTGTTGGTGCGGCCCACGGTCGAGTAGTCGCCGGCGCGGAACGCGCCCAGCAGGCTCAGCGACTTGGCGAAGGCCACATCCTTGAGCAGCGGTACGCGGGTTTCCACGAACAGTTCCTTGACGCTGAACGAGCCCTGGGTTTCAGGAATCGCGTTGCCGCCGTTCAGGCCGGCCTGGGTCAGCGCGTCCGGGGTGGCGCGCGATTCTTCCTTGCGCCATTCGAAGCCGGTCGCGATCGACAGGGCGCCGGCCGGCAGCTCGAACACGTCGCCGGTCAGGGTGCCGCCCACCAGTTTCTGGGTAGTGGTGGTTTGCAGCGAACCCGGGGCGTTGATGTACTTGACCGCTTCCGGGCTCAGGGCATTGAAGCCGAACACGCTGGCCGGCACGCATCCCTGGGCGCGCGCATTGGCGTCGGCGCAGACCACGCTGCCATTTGCGCCAGGCACCGCCTGCAGCGCGTTGCGGAAGTTCAGCACATTGACCTGGCCGGTCGAATCCTGCGATTCCTTGGTCGAACCGTAGGCGCCGAATACCTCGTAGTTCCAGCTGCCGGTGACAACCCCTTTGAGGCCGGTGGCGAAGCGGAAGGTGTCGCGCTCGGCGCGGCTGGTGCGGTTGCCGAAATCGGCCATGCGGCGCGTGAAGTAGTAGTCGCGCAGGCCGTCGCCGTCGGTGTCGCTGATGCGGTCGTACAGGTATTGCGGCACCAGAGGATTGCGTACCGCCACGCCATTGACGAACGACTCGGCCGGCACCTGCCCACCGCTGCCAGGGAAGATGTCTTCGGCGCCCAGCGGGTACGGTTCGATATTGGTCGAGACCTTGGTCGAGGCGTAGGTGCCCTCGAAGAAGGCCGAGTGTTTCTCGTTGAGTTGCAGCTCGCCGTTGGCGGCCATCAGGAAGCGCTCGGTCGGCACCGCGATCGAGCGGTAGGCCGAACGATTGAAGCCGGTTGCCCCCTGGCCGGCCGAGCCGTTGGTCGAGACCGGGATCGGGTTGCCGGCGGCGTCGTAGGTAAAGCTGCCGGTGTCGTGGAAGAAGGTGCCCTGGGGCGCGAAGCTGGAGTAGTTCGGACGGTCGGCGATGAAGGCATCGGCCGGGTCGCCGGTACGCAGCAGGCGCGACTGCTGATCGACCGCCGACGCGCGGCGGTCGGCCGAACGCACCGCGCCCTGGCGCGAATAGCCCAGGTGACCCATCACATTGGCGGTGCCTTCGGCGTTGCTGGTGCCGAAGGTCAGGCCGACCTTGCGCTTCTGGTCGTCGCCCTGTTCGTAGGATTCACCGACCTGGACATCGGCCAGGATGCCGTTGAAGTTGCGCTTGGTGATGATGTTGATCACGCCGGCCACCGCGTCCGAGCCGTAGGCGGCCGAAGCGCCGCCGGTAAGCAGTTCGACGCGCTCGATGAAGTCGGTCGGGATGGTGTTCAGGTCGACCGCCGATTCACCCGGGATACCGGCCACGAAACGGCGCCCGTTGACCAGCACCAGGGTGCGCGAGATGCCCAGGTTGCGCAGGTCGACGGTGGAAACGCCGGCGCTCGAGGTCAGGAAGTTGGAGTTGGTGCGGCTGTAGGTCGGCGTCCCCATGGTCGGGTTTTCCAGCAGCAGCTCCTGCAGGTTGGTGGCGCCCGACGCGGCGATGTCGGCCGCGGTTACCACTTGCAGCGGCGACGGCGATTCGGCGCCCGGCGAATTGATGCGCGAGCCGGTCACTTGCACGGTCTGGGTGCTGACAACCTCGGGCGCGTTCTGCGCGTAGGCTGCTTGCATGCTCATTGCAACACCGCTCAGGCACATCAGCCGGATCGAGCGGGACAGGATTTTTTCCATCATTTTAATTATGCTCCTTGGGGAATGAACAAGCTGCGCCAACCACGCGCAACGGTCGTCGGGCTTCATCGAAACCAGTAGTTCATTGTTGCCAAGGCATTGCATTCGCGTCAACTGAACACGCAGGCAGCAACAAAAATGTTGTGAAATCGCCTCATGATTTCTGTCAACTTTGTGCGTCCGGGAAGCACGACTTCCATAGTGCCAGCACGCTCTGCGGATGATGCCCGACCAGTGCCGGCTCGACCCGGGTCTTGTCATGTCCCTGCAGGCGCACGCTGTGCTGCAGGCGGCGCATGGCGCGGTAGGCATCGGCGGTGGCCGCGGCCTGGGTCGGGTCGATCAGGCCCAGTTCGCCGCACATGCGCAGCAGCGCGATGTTGCCGGCGTTGGCGGTCAGTTGCGGATAGGCGTGGGCGTGGCGCAGCACCAGGTATTGCACGATGAACTCGATATCGATCATGCCGCCCGGGTCTTGCTTGAGGTCGAACTGGGCGCTGCGGTTGACGTTGGCGCCGCGCATGCGTTGGCGCATGCCGGTCACTTCCTGCTTCAGTTGCGCTTCCTGCTGCGTGCGGTCCTTGCGCAGCACCTGTTCGCGGATTTGCTCGAAGCGCGCGCCGATGGCGGCGTCGCCGGCGCAGAAGCGGGCCCGCGTCAGGGCCTGGTGTTCCCACAGCCAGGCTGCATCGTTCTGGTAGCGCTCGAACGCGGTCACCGACGACACCAGCATGCCGCTGGCGCCGTCCGGGCGCAGGGCGGTGTCGACGTCGAACAGGATGCCGGCCGGAGTGTGCGCCGTCATCCAGGTGATGAAGCGCTGCGCCAGGCGCGCGTACAGGGGCGGGGCGTCCTGGTCGTCGTCGTCGAACAGGAAGATCACATCGAGGTCGGACACGTAGCCGAGTTCCTTGCCGCCCAGCTTGCCGTAGGCAATCACGGCAAAGCGCGGCTGCTCGCGGTGGCGGTTGCCGACCGTGCTCCAGGCATGCTTGATGGTGGCGCCGACGATGGTGTCGGCCAGCGCCGACAAGTGGTCGGCCAGGTGCTCGACCGACAATTCGCCGGCCAGGTCCAGCGCCAGCAGGCGGAACAATTGGGCGTGGTGGGCCTCGCGCAGGATGTCGAGCTGGCGCTCGGTGTCGCCGCCCGCTGCGCTCAGGTGCGCGTCGAGCAGCGCGGCCAGTTGCGCCATATCGCCGGCGCCTTCGTTGCGGTCGTCCAGCAGTTCGTCGAGCAGCAGCGGGTGCTGGGTGAGGAAGGTGGCGGCCCAGCCGCTGGCGTTGATCATGCGGATCACACGCTCGAGCGTGTGCGGGTATTCGGTCAACAGCGACAGGTAGGCCGAGCGGCGCGCGATCGCCTCGAACAGGTCGAGCAGGCGGCCCAGCGTGGCGGCGTGGCTGCCGATGCCCGCTTCGCGCACCACGCTGATGACCTGGGGCAGGGCGGCGTCGAGCAGCAGCAACAGGCGCGCGCGGCTGGCATCGGGCAGGCTGGTCAGGCGCGGACCTTGCAGCGTGGTGGCCAGGCGCGCGGCGGCCGCGCGGGCGTCGTCGAAGCCGAGTCCGGTCAGGCGGGCGGCGAGCGCATCCAGGTTATCCAGCTCGTCGCCCAGGGTCGGCGCGTCCGGATCCTGGTCCGGGGTTTCCTTGTCGGCGAAGATGGCGTCGAACTGTTGCGCCACGAAGCTGCGCTGCTGTTCCAAGCGTTCGAGCAGCGTCGCCTGGTCGGCGCAGCCCATCATGCGCGCCACCGCCAGCCGGTCCTGGTCGGCCACCGGCAGGGTATGGGTCTGGGCGTCTTCCAGGTATTGCACGCGGTGCTCGAGGTTGCGCAGGAAGGTATAGGCCTGCAACAGCTGCTCGACCGTGTCGGGCGTGAGCAGGTCGCGCTCGGCCAGCAGGCGCAGCGTGGTGCGGGTCGATTTTTCGCGCAGCGCCGGGTCGCGCCCGCCGCGGATCAGCTGGAATACCTGGGCCAGGAATTCGATTTCGCGAATCCCGCCGCGCCCCAGTTTGACGTTGTGGCTGCGCTCGGGGTGCAGGCGCTCCTGGCGTTTGACTTCGGCGCGGATCTGGGCATGCATGTTGCGGATCGCGTCGATCACGCCGAAATCGAGGTAACGCCGAAACACGAAGGGCCGCACGATCGCATCCAGCGCGGCGATGTCTTCCGGCTCGCCGGTGACGGCGCGCGCCTTGACCCAGGCGTAGCGTTCCCATTCGCGGCCCTGCACGATCAGGTATTCCTCGACCATGTTGAGGCTTGCCGCGAGCGGACCGGAGTTGCCGTTCGGGCGCAGCGCCATGTCGACCCGGAACGTGAAGCCGTCCTCGATCACTTCGGACAGGGCCGCGTTCAGGCGCCGGCCCAGGCGCACGAAGAATTCGTGGTTCGACAACTGGCGCTGGCCGGGAGCGGCGTCGGTGTCGCCGTCTTCCGGATAGACGAAGATCAGGTCGATGTCGGATGACACGTTCAGTTCGGCGCCGCCTTGCTTGCCCATCGCCAGCACGATCAGGTGTTGCGCACGGCCGGACTCCTCGCCGAGCGGCATACCGTGCGCCGCCACCATCTCGGCCATGAGCGTATCGACATGGGTGCGGATGGCGAAGTCGGCGAAGGCGGTCATTGCCGTGACGACTTCGTCGAGCTCGGCTTGGCCGCCCAGGTCGCGCGCAATAATGGAACTAACCAACAGGTTGCGCACCCGCCGCATGGCGCGCTCAAGCGGCAGGCCGGCATCGATTTCGCGCGTCAACAGGGCGTGGAAATCGACGCCGCCCAGCGATAATGCCGACAGGGCCGCCAGTTGCCCGGCGCGCTGCGGCGCGGCGCCGAGCCAGCGCTGAACGAAACGCGACGGCGTGCTGGCAAGGAGGGCATCGAAAGCGGGTGTGGGTGCGGGTGCGGCCGGGCAAGCTGGGTTCATCGTCGATCCTGAAAGGGTGGGGGCGGGCGCCGGTGGCTTGGCGGTAATGACACTGAATCGGCGCGAAACCGGCGCCAACGTGACCGTAAAATGACGTCAACGTGACACCCAAAACGGCTGTGCTGCGCGGTCGATGCGGTAGAATGGCCAGCTTTGCTGCCCCGGTCAGCACCGATGGTAAGGTAGACGCCGCAATAGTTGCAAGCGAGCTGTTTGAAGCGCGTTGTTGCACCGAATTACAGTGAAGTCCCAGAATTAAATTTACGGCGAGCGTTTGTTATTAGCACCTTGATGCACAACCCGGATCCGCAGGCGGCGTCCGCGTCGGCCGCGCCGGCCACGCGCTGGGGACGCGCACGCGCCGCGTATCGGATGGCCAACCTGGCCTCGCACCATGTGCTCGGCTTCACCGTCAAGCTGGTGCTGCTGGTGTATTTCGCGCTGGCCGTGCTGTTCCTGGTGCTGCGCTACGCGATCCTGCCCAACATCGGCCTGTACAAGGACGACATCGAGCGCGCCGCCGCCAGTGCGCTGGGTGGCAAAGTCACCATCGGTCAATTATCCGCCTCGTGGCATGGCCTGCGTCCGGCGCTGTCGCTGGCCGACGTGCGTTTGCACGACGCCCGCGGCCGGCCGGCGCTGGCGTTGCCGAAGGTCGAGGCCACGCTCGGCTGGTGGAGCGTGGCCGCGCTCGAGCCGCGCTTTGCCTCGCTCGACATCAGCGGCCCGCGCCTGGCAGTGCGGCGCGGGCGCGACGGCGTGTTCGAAGTGGCCGGGGTGCGCCTCGATCCGCGCCAGAGAGGCGCTGGCGGCGGCGCCGACTGGCTGCTGCGCCAGCGCGAGATCGTGATCCGCGGTGGCCGCGTCGACTGGACCGACGAGCTGCGCGGCGCGCCGACACTCGTCCTGCAGGACGTCACACTGGCCCTGCTCAACCGCTGGGGCAGCCACCACTTCGCATTGAAAGCGACCCCGCCCAAGGCGCTGGGCCGTCCGCTCGACCTGCGCGCCCAGTTCCGCCACCGCTTCGGCGGCGCGCCGTCAGACCTGTCGCGCTGGAAGGGCGAGCTCTACGCCGACCTGCGCGAGGTCGACCTGGCCGCCTGGCGCCGCCACATCGATTACCCGATCCAGGTCGAGCGCGGCCGCGGTTCGCTGCGCGCCTGGCTGCGCTTCGACCAGGCGCGCCTGGCCGGCTTCACTGCCGACCTGGCGCTGGCCAATGTCCAGGCGCGCCTGGGCAAGGATATCGCGCCGCTGGCGCTGGCGCGCGTCAGCGGACGCTTGTCGGCGAGCGAAACCTTGCTGCCGGGCCCGCAGGACGGCAAGCCCACGTTTGGCGCCAACGGCCACACCCTTCGCCTCGAGAAATTCGCGGTGGTGGCGCGCAACGGGCGCGCCTTGCCGCCGGCCACGGTCGAGCAAAGCTGGCGCCCGGCGCGTGACGGCCGCCCCGAGCACGCCGAACTGCGCGCGCGCCAGCTCGACCTCGGTGCGCTGGCCGCGCTGGCCCAGTACTTGCCGATCACGGCGGTACAGCGCCAGCTGCTGGCCGACTATGCGCCGCGCGGGCGCCTGCTCGACGTCAAGGTCGATTGGGATGGCCGCTATCCGAACCTGAGCGGCTACCGCATCAAGGGCGATGTCGCCGCGCTGGCGCTCAATGCGCAGCCGGCGCGTGCACCGCAGGCGGCGGCGCGCGGCTTGCCGGCGTTGCCGGCGCGTCCGGCCACGCCCGGCTTCGAGAACCTGAGCGGCAGCGTCGACGCCAGTCAGGTTGGCGGCAGCATCACCATCGACGCCGGGCCCATGGCGCTGCTGATGCCGTCTTGGTTCGCCGAGCCGCGCATGCCGTTCGACCGCCTGGCCCTGAGCGCGCACTGGAATATCGCGCCGAACAATCAACTGACGCTGGAGCTGGACCAACTGGCGTTTCGCCAGGGCGGCTTCAGCGGCGAAATCGCCGGCCGCCACGTGCTGCCATTGACCCCTGGCCATGGCCCGGGTGTGGCCGACTTCACGGGTACGCTCGACGGCTTCGAGATCGGCCAGATCGGGCGTTACCTGCCCTCGGCCACGCCGCCCGGCCTGCACGACTGGCTGACCGGCGCGCTGCAGGGTGGCCGCCTGCGTGAGGCCAGCTTGCGCCTGCGCGGCGACCTGGCCGGTTTCCCGTTCAAGGCCGGCAAGGCTAGCGGCGAATTCAACATTGCCGGGCGGCTCGAGGCGGCGCGCCTGGAGTATGCGCCGGGCCACCGCCACCCCGACGGCACGCCGCTCTGGCCGCTGGCCGAGGCGATCGACGGCAGCATCGAGTTCGACCGCGCGCGCATGGAAATCAACGGCCGCACACTGCGCACGCTGGGGGTGGCGCTGTCGAACGTGAAGGCGGTGATTCCCGACCTGGCCGCGCACGAACTGATGATGCTCGAGATCGACGGCAGCGCGGCGGCGCCGCTGCAGGCATTCCTGGGCTATGTGGCGGCGACGCCGGTGCTCGACTGGATCGGCCACTTCACCGAAGAATCGCACGCCAGCGGCAACGCCAGGCTCGGCCTCAAGTTGCGCATGCCCTTGTCGCACCTGCATGACACCAAGGTGGCGGGCAGCCTGCAACTGCTGAGCAACGACGTGTCGCTGTTCCCGGAATTGCCGCCGTTGCAGGCGGCGCTGGGCAAGATCGAATTCCACGAGCGCGGTTTCAATCTGGCCGGCGTCGGCGCCAGCTTCCTCGGCGCGCCGCTGTCGGTGGCCGGCGGCACCATGCCGGACGGCGGCACCACGGTGCGCCTCGACGGTACGCTGTCGGCCGAGGGCATGCGCCGCACTGCGCCGGCCGCGCCGCTGCGCCGTCTGGCCGAGCGGATGTCGGGCGAGGCGCGCTACACCGGCGCCATCGTCGTCAAGAATGGCCGCCGCACGATCACGATCGACTCCAGCCTGAGCGGAATGGGACTCGAACTGCCGGCGCCGCTGAACAAGCCGGCCGCCGATTCGCTGCCGCTGCGCTTTACCCTGAGCGGCGAGCCGACTGTCGATGGCGTGGGACACGACCAGATCCAGGTCAATCTGGGCGAGAGCGTGGCGGCGCGTTATGCACGCGAAAAGCAGGGCCGCAATCCGTGGCGCCTGCTGCACGGCGGCATCGGCGTGAATGTGCCGGCGCCGCAGCCGGACGAGGGCATGATGGTGCACGCCGACATGAAGGCGCTCAATGTCGACCATTGGATCGCGGCCGGGCGCGCCATCGCCGGGCTGGGTGCGAGTGGTGCGGCGGCCGATGACGACGCTGCTGCTGCAAGCGCCGCCGACGGCGCCGGCTTTGCCCAGTACGTGCTGCCGACCATGGTCGCCGGACGCATCGGCGAACTGACGATCGGCGAACGGCGCGTGGCCGACGTGGTGGTCGGCGCCAGCCACCTGCGCGACACCTGGCAGGCCAACCTGCATTCGCGCCAGGCCAGCGGCTACGTCACCTGGGCCGAGACTCCGAGCGGCCTGGGCAAGGTAACGGCGCGCCTGGCCTCGCTCGTGATCCCGGAGTCGGCCGAGGCCGAGGTCAAGGATCTGCTGGAATCGAACCGCGGCGCCACTGCCACCATTCCATCGCTCGACATCGTGGCCGACAGCTTCGAGCTGTTCAACAAGCGCCTCGGCCGGCTCGATTTGCGCGCCAGCAATGTGCGCGCGCTGGCCGGACGCGAGTGGCGCATCGAGCGCCTGGCGCTGAGCAATCCCGATGGCCAGCTCAAGGGCAGCGGGCGCTGGGTGACCAAGGATGGCAAGAGCAACACCAGCCTGAATTTCGGCTTGGACATCGACAACGCCGGGCGCCTGCTCGACCGGCTCGGGTTCCCCGGAACCGTGGGGCGCGGCAAGGGCCGGCTGGCGGGCGATATATCGTGGTCGGGCTTGCCGTACGCGATGGATATTCCGTCCCTGTCGGGGCAGATTGAGATGGATGTCGCCTCTGGCCAGTTCCTCAAGCAGGACCCGGGCGCGGCCAAGCTGCTGGGCGTGCTGAGCCTGCAAGCACTGCCACGCTTGTTGAAGCTCGATTTCCACGATGTGTTTTCGGAAGGGTTGGCCTTTGACGGCATCACCGCCAACGCGGTGATCGAGCGCGGCGTGGTGCGTACCGACAACCTCAAGATGCACGGGGTCGCCGCCACCGTGATGATGAACGGCAGCGCCGACATCGCCAACGAATCGACCGACCTGCGCGTGGTGGTGATTCCGGAATTTAATCTCGGTACCGGCCCGCTGGTGTACGGCCTGGCGGTCAATCCCGTCATCGGCCTGACCGGCTTCCTGGCGCAGCTGTTCCTGCGCGCGCCGGTAATGAAGGCGCTGACCTACCAGATGCAGATCACCGGGCCGTGGAAGGCGCCGACGATCACCAAGCTCGCCAACCCGCCGGATGCGCCTCCGCAACCGCGTGCCAATGCCCGAAAGGAATGAGATGACCAGCAATGCGATCACTGCGGTTGCCGCAGTACAGATGGTGTCCACGCCCGATGTCGCCGAGAACCTGGCCGCCGTGCGGCGCCTGGTGGCGCAGGCCGCTGCCGAAGGCGCGCAACTGGTGGCGCTGCCCGAGTACTGGCCGATCATGGGCATGAGCGACACCGACAAGGTGGCGCGCGCCGAGCCGCCGGGCAGCGGCCCGATCCAGGATTGCATGGCTGAGCTGGCACGCGCGCATGGCGTGTGGCTGGTGGGCGGCACGTTGCCGCTGGTCTCAGCTGACGCCGGCCGCGTGCTCAACACCACGCTGGTGTATGACGCGCAGGGCCAGGCGGTGAGCCGCTACGACAAGATCCACCTGTTCGGCTTCAACAAGGGCAGCGAATCGTATGACGAGGCGCGCACCATCGTGCCCGGCGAAAACGTGGGCGTGTTCGAGGCCCCGTTCGGGCGGGTCGGGCTGTCGGTGTGCTACGACCTGCGTTTCCCGGAGCTGTACCGGGCCATGGGCGAGTGCGCGCTGATCGTGGTGCCGGCCGCGTTCACCCACACCACCGGGCTGGCGCACTGGGAAGTATTGCTGCGCGCGCGCGCCATCGAGAACCAGTGCTACGTGCTGGCCTCGGCCCAGGGCGGCAAGCACGCCAATGGCCGCCGCACCTTCGGGCACAGCATGCTGATCGACCCGTGGGGCGAGGTCAAGGCGGTCTTGCCTGAAGGCGAGGGCGTGATCAGCGGCGTGCTCGACGCGCAGTTTCTGGACGGGGTGCGTGACAGCCTGCCGGCGCTGCGTCACCGCAAGATGTGAGGTTACGCGCCGGCGCACGGCTGCTGCGGCGCCGTGTCGGCCCGGGGTCCTGTAGGAATAGCGTGGATATGGCACAATGGCCGTTCCAAACGCTTAACGACAACAGCCGAAATCATGACCCCATTCGAACCGAATCTTTCTTCCATCGCCGTCGCCCGCGACGTGCTGTTGACGCCCTTCGGCCTCGATGAGGGCAAGCTGCTGCGCGCGCTGGGCACGATGTTTACGCACAAGGTTGATTACGCCGACCTGTACTTCCAGTTCACCAAGAGCGAAGGCTGGAGCCTCGAAGAAGGCATCGTCAAGACCGGCAGCTTCTCGATCGACCAAGGTGTCGGCGTGCGCGCCGTGTCGGGCGACAAGACCGCGTTTTCGTATTCGGACGAGATTTCCGAAAACGCCTTGCTCGACGCGGCCGCGGCCACCCGCACCATCGCACGCGCCGGGGCGGGGCGCATCAAGATCGCCGGCAGCACCCAGCTCAGCGGCGGACGCTCGCTGTACCTGCCGCACGATCCGCTGGCCTCGCTCGACGCCACCGCCAAGGTCAAACTGCTCGAACGCGTCGAAAAGATGGCGCGCGCCAAAGACCCGCGCGTGGTGCAGGTGATGGCCGGGCTGGCCGGCGAATACGATGTGGTGCTGGTGGTGCGCAGCGACGGCGTGCTGGCGGCCGACATCCGGCCGCTGGTGCGCGTCTCGGTAACCGTCATCGCTGAACAGAACGGCCGGCGCGAAGTCGGTTCGTCGGGCGGCGGCGGGCGCTACGACTACGCCTATTTCACCGACGAGGTGCTCGATCAATACGCCACCGACGCCGTCAAGTCGGCCTGCGTCAACCTCGAGGCGCGTCCGGCGCCGGCCGGCCCGATGACCATCGTGCTGGGACCGGGCTGGCCCGGCGTGCTGCTGCACGAAGCGGTCGGCCATGGCCTCGAGGGCGACTTCAACCGCAAGGGTTCGTCCTCGTACGCCGGCATGATCGGCCAGCGCGTGGCGGCCAAGGGCGTGACCATCGTCGACGACGGCACCTTGCAGGATCGCCGCGGCTCGCTGAACATGGACGACGAAGGCAACCCGACCCAGTGCACCACGCTGATCGAGGACGGCATCCTGAAGGGCTATATTCAGGACACCATGAACGCGCGCCTGATGAAGATGCCGGTCACCGGCAACGCGCGGCGCGAATCGTTTGCCCACCTGCCGATGCCGCGCATGACCAACACCTATATGCGCGCCGGCGACAAGGACCCGCAAGAAATCCTGGAATCGGTCAAGAACGGCATCTATGCCGTGAACTTCGGCGGCGGCCAGGTCGACATCACCAACGGCAAGTTCGTGTTCTCGGCCAGCGAAGCGTACATGATCGAAGACGGCAAGGTCACTTATCCGGTCAAGGGCGCGACCCTGATCGGCAACGGCCCAGAGGTGATGAACCGCATCTCGATGATCGGCAACGACATGCGCCTCGATTCGGGCGTCGGCGTGTGCGGCAAGGAAGGCCAGAGCGTGCCGGTGGGCGTGGGGCAGCCAACCTTGCGTATCGATGGCGTGACGGTAGGCGGCACCGCCTGACCAGGCAGATCCACCGGTTTCCCGATCAGC